>Ga0335077_10001050_pt1 | contig 32285 bp, 26 predicted proteins | sample Lox_Sample_31_FD_207151 | JGI IMG/M metagenome (GOLD analysis project Ga0335077, IMG submission 207151) | Soil microbial communities from Loxahatchee National Wildlife Refuge, Florida, United States - Lox_Sample_3.1 | ecosystem: Environmental > Terrestrial > Soil > Wetlands | place: USA... | reverse complement strand
TGTCCTGCCCGTACAACGGATTCACGTCCAGAACCTCGGTGCGGATGATGGTCAGCTCATAGCCCATCTTCAGCGAATGCGAGCGGAGCTGCTTGGAGAAATTGAACTTGGGATCAAAAGAGGTGGGATTCTGGAACTGCGGATTGCTGGTTTGCCGCCCGATCGCGGTTCCGAATCCGCTGATCGATTGCGTGTTCAGCCCGCCCGTCAGATCCGACGAGGTCGGCAAGCCTGTGAATCCGAACATGGATTGCAGGCTCGGGCCGCCGATATAGGGCGGTTCTTTCCCCGCTAGCACATGGGTGAATCCGAAGCGCGCTTCGAAGATCGAGGTCGGGCTGACGGTCCAGGTGTAACCGATCGAGGCGTTCTGGTCGACGGTGTGGATGTAGCCGTTGCCGTCGCCGCCGGAAGGTCCAGTGAGGTCGGGTGCGTAATATTGGACGTCTTTGCGCTGGCTCCAGCGTAGGAACGCAGTCATCTTGTCGTTGATCTGGTAATCGACTTTACCGTCGTACTTGTCGCTGTAATCGCGGATCAGCAGCAGGGCTTCATCGTTGCTGGCGCGATTGGTGGCCGCGTTGCCGACGTTCACCGCAGGGAGATTGCTCAGCGCGTAATACCCGAACGGATTCAGTTGCTGGATCGGTATCGGCGTGCTGGCGGGATAAACCTTCTGCGTCAGGGGATCGACCACGGTGACCGGGAGGATTCCTTGCCGGTCGTTCCCGCTGGGAATGGAGTCGAAATTGAGATAGTTCTGCAACTGGCGGTAGCCTTCGTAATCGCCGAAAAAGAACAGCTTGTTCTTGATGAAGGGACCGCCGATATCGAGGCCGAACTGATTGCGCTGAAGCGTCGGCTTGCGCAGGAGCGGCGAAAACTGAAATCCGTCCGCGTTCAGGTCCGTGTTGCGCAAGAATTCCCAGCCTGCGCCGTGAAACTGATTCGTGCCCGATTTCATGACGGCGTTCACCACGGCTCCGCCCACACGCCCATACTCGGCGCTGAAGTTGCTCGTAATCACCTTGAACTCGGCGAGCGCGTCGGGCGACGGTTGCACGGTCTGCGACGAATACCCCTGGTTGCTGGTGCCGTACATGTTGTTGTCCAGGCCGTCCAGCAGGAAGTTGTTATACGTGCTGCGCATCCCGTTCACGTTGAAGGAGCCTTCGCGCGGCGTTCCGCTGGCCGAAAATGAAATCGCGATAGGGGACTTGACCGTGTTCGTCGCCAGCAGCGCCAGATCGGCGTAATTGCGGCCGTTGAGCGGCAGCTCCACTACCTGTTGCGTATTGATCACCTGGCTGTGTTCGCTCGTATCCGTGTCGAGCGCGGCCGCGGCTGCCTCCACGGTGATCGAATTCGTGACCACTCCGACCTGCAAGGTCGCATCCACGCGCTGGCGCGCCTCGACATCGACCTTCACCGCCGGGGTGGTGAACTTGGCGAAACCCTCCTTCTCGACGGTGACTGTGTAACGGCCAACCTTGACGTTAAAAAAATCGTAGTTGCCGGACTCGTCCGTGGTCGCGGTGGTTTGAATCCCGGTCTCCTCATTGATGAGCGCGACTTTGGCCTTCCCGACGGGTGATCCCGATGCATCCCGCACAGTGCCAACCACTTCCGAAGTTTCAAATTGCGCGAAGCACAAAACTCCGAACACACAAACCCCGGCGATAGCGAGTTTCATAGACGCGAGAGTAGCACGGAACTATTACTTCGCGATGACACGGCCGGGCTTTTTCGGAAATCTAACCGTTCAGCGGACCAGCCGCGGTCCGGGCGGCCCAAGGGTGCGGAATTCATACTGCTGGATCTCGATGGCCGTGCGTCCCGGCTCGAAGCGCACCACGCGGCCGCGCGCCACCAGCTTCAGCGCGCACTTATTGTCGAGTTGCGCCGGCCAACTGATGGAAAGCTCCAGACGGCGGCCGGGCAGCAGCATGCGATCCGAGGTGAACAGCACGCCGGAACTCGAGATGTTGATAGTTCGTCCATCACCGGTCTCATCAGCGCTGCGTTTATTGAGCACTCGGTAGCGCACCTCCCGCTGAATCGGGAATCGATCCGAGTGGCGACGCTCAGCAGGGGAATTGTATTGGCTCACTCTGGTTACCTCAACCGGCGAACCCACCGGCGCTTCTGTACGAGTTTTACTCACACGTGTCGATTTCGGCAATAGGGTACCGGAAGAAAATGACACAGGACGGAGGTACCGTCGGGGCTAGCAACACATTCGATTTTCTGCGGTTAACCTCCATCGGACTGGTGAAATTCCGCGCGCAAACGTTTCGAGTCTTGGCGAGCGCTTAAAGCGAGACAAGGCGGCAATCCGGACGGTCCCCGGAGCGGCGGAATCGGGCAGCGATCTGGGATAAGATGGCATCCATGACTCGCATACGACTCGGTTGGAAACTTCTGATCTCTGCAGTGGCGCTGGCGGCGCTGGTTTACGCCGCGGGCCAATCCAAGATGAAGGTGATCACGCCGGCGGGCAAGCAGCCAGGGAAAGTTTTCAGCGCCGGACTCCGCTACGGCGACACGCTGTACGTCTCGGGACAGATCGGCGTCGGCAAAGACGGCAAGGTGCCGGCGAATTTCGAAGACGAGATCCGACAGTGCTTCACGAACATCCATGATGTGCTCCAGGCCGGCGGCATGGACTATTCCGACGTCGTCTCCGTGCAGGTGTACCTCACCGATATGGACTTGTTTCAGCGCTTCAACGCGGTATACACGCAGTTCTTTCACGAGCCGCTTCCCACGCGGACCGCGGTGGGCGTAGTGCGGCTGGCCGCAGCGGCGGCGCACGCCGAAATCACGGTCACCGCCCGCAAGTAGGATCGGGGGGTCAATGGTTCCGGACGACTGCGACGCGCAAATGTGGGAGGCCGAGCGGCGCACCATGCGCCTGTATCGGAAACATGAGGCTCGCGGCGACTTACAAGCCCTAGGGGAACCGTGGGAAAAGCGTCGCCGGAAACCGGGTCCCGGTCAGACCGAGTTGCAGTGGCTTGCGCAGGAGGTCGCCGCGTCGATCGTGCGGCTCGAGCGCATCATCGAACGGCATCGCCGCGGCGGCGATCTGCTTTAACCCGCCGGGCTGATACCATGAAATTCGACCCCGATTCATGTACCAGGTCATCGCGCGCAAATATCGTCCGCAAAATTTCTCCGAGCTGATCGGCCAGGAGCACGTCAAGACCACGCTTGAAAACGCGATCACGCAGAGGCGCATCGCGCACGGCTACATTTTCGCCGGCCAGCGAGGCACGGGAAAGACCACGGTCGCGCGTATCATGGCGCGCTGCCTCAACTGCGAACTTGGTCCGACCGAGACGCCGTGCGGAAAGTGCGCGAGCTGCGTCGAGATCGCCTCCGGATCGAGCATGGACGTGATCGAGATCGACGCGGCCTCGAATCGCGGTATCAACGAGATGCGCGAGCTCCGGGAAAACGTCCGCTTCCGACCGGCGCGCGACCGCTATAAAGTATTCATCATCGACGAAGCGCACCAGATCACTCCGGAGGCATTCAACGCGCTTTTGAAAACTCTCGAAGAGCCGCCCGAGTGGGTGGTTTTCATTCTGTGCACCACCGAGGCGCACAAAATCCCTTCCACCATCGCTTCGCGCTGCCAGCAGTTCAGCTTTCGCTCAGTCGATTTCGCCGAGCTGGTCAATCGCATGCGCTGGATTATGGAACAGGAAGGGATCCAGGCCGACGATGAAGTGCTCAGCGTTCTTGCGCAGGCCGGCGAAGGGAGCGTGCGCGATTCGCTTTCGGCGCTCGACCAGGCCATCGCCTGCTGCGGGACCACGCTGAATTCTGCCGAACTGCGTTCCTTGCTGGGCATGTTTTCGCTCGAATCGCTCGACCAGGTCGCCGCCGCGCTGGTTGCAAGCGATGCGCGCAAGATGCTGGACATCGTGAGCGAACTCGAATCGAATGGCCGCAGCTTGCAGCACTTCGCGCGGGAGCTGGCGCGCTATTTCCGCAATCTTCTGGTGGTGAAGATTTCAGGCACGGGGACGAAACTCGTGGCCGCCTCGCCCGCGGAGCAGTCCAAGCTCGCCCAAACCGCTGCGCAGTTCAGCGAAGAAGACCTGACGCGCTTCCTGCAACTTTCGCTCGACCTGTTCAGCGACCTGCAAACGTCATTGCAGCCACGGCTGCATCTCGAAATCGGGCTGCTGCGCATGGTCCACGCGGGAAAATTGCAGTCGATCGAGGAAGCGCTGGCGTCGCTGGGCGGCTCGTCCGCGCCGACGCCGTCGGCTCCTTCGGAACCCAAGAAGCCCATTAGGAAGTTCCGTCTCGAGGGGTCGGAACTGGCCGTGCCTTCAGGCGACATCCGCTCGCGTCTTCATGCCGCGCTCATCGAAGCCCGGCAGATGCACGTGGCCGACGCGCTGGAGCATTCCGAGATCGCTGAAGCGCCCGGCGAGCTGAGCGTCACCACGCCGAAGATGTACGTGCTGTACCTGAAGCAGCCCGAGTTCGAGGCCGCCGTGCGCCGCGTGGCTGGCGCGGTGAAGATCACGGTGCGGGCGGGCGAACCCGCGGCAGCCGTGCCCATCCAGGCGACGACGGCGACAGCGCCGGTTGCCGACGACGCCCACGCGCGCGCATTGGCGCATCCCGAGGTCCGCCGCTTTCAGGAAACTTTCCCGGACAGCCAGGTGCGCGCGGTCCGGAATCTGAGGGAGAACTGATTTATGAAGATGCCCGGAAACATGCAGGCCATGATGCAGCAGGCGCAGAAAATGCAGCAGAAGATGCAGGAGGAGATCGCGCTGATCCGCGTCGAAGCCACCTCCGGCGGCGGCATGGTCAGCGTGAAAATGGACGGCCACAAGAACGTCACCGGCGTGAAGATCGATCCCGAGGTCGCCGGAGACGTGGAGATGCTTCAGGACCTGGTGATGGCCGCCTGCAACGAAGCCGCCAAGAAGGTCGATGAGGAGACGCAGCAGAAAGTCGGCGGAATGCTCGGCGGAATGGGCCTGCCGCCGGGCCTGCTCTGATCTTCCATGCCCGATTTCGCGGAACCGTTGCAGCGGCTGATCGACGAATTCAAGCGCCTTCCCGGCATCGGACAAAAATCCGCACAGCGGCTGGCGTTTCATGTGCTGCGCTCACCGCGCGAGCAGGCCGCGAGGCTTTCCGCCGCCCTTTTGGATGTAAAAGACAACCTGGGCGTCTGCGCCGAATGCGGCAACATCTCCGATGCCGAACTGTGTCCCTTCTGCCGCGACCCGCATCGTGATCGAAGCGTCATCTGCGTCGTCGAAGAGCCGCATAATATTCTGCCCATCGAGACGACGCGCACTTTCGATGGCCTGTATCACGTGCTGGGCGGCGCGATTTCGCCCCTGCGCGGCATCGGCCCCGAGCAGTTGAACGTCAAGACGCTGGTCGAGCGCATCTCGCGGGGCGAAGTGAAAGAAATCATTCTCGCGACGAATCCGACGGTGGAGGGTGAAGCGACCGCGGTGTACCTTTCGCGCTTGCTCAAGCCCATGGATCTGAAAGTGACGCGCATCGCCATGGGCATCCCGGTGGGCAGCGATCTCGAGTTCGCCGACCAGGTGACCATGTCGAAGTCGCTTGAAAACCGGAGGGAGATGTGAAACGGCTGTCCCGTGTTGTGTATGCCGCCTTTGCGCTCGCCGGAACCGCGCTCGCGCAATCGAACAACGCCGCAACAGCCGCACGCCACTGGCGCGAAACGCACGAACGCGCCATCATCGACGAATTCATCGCCTTCCTTTCCATCCCCAACATCGCCGGCGACCGCGATAACATCCAGCGCAACGCAGAATTTATCGCGCGCATGCTCGAAAAACGCGGAGTTCCGACGCGACTCGTTTCCGTTCCTGATTCGAACCCCGTCGTGTTCGGCGAAATACGGACGCCGGGCGCGAGGCGCACGATCGTGTTTTACGCCCACTACGACGGGCAGCCGCTCGATCCCAAGGAATGGGTGACGCCGCCGTTTGAGCCGGTGCTGCGCGACAGATCGCTCGACCAGGACGGCCGCGTGATCCCGGTTCCCGCGTCGCATTTCGATCCCGAAACGAGAATCTACGCCCGCTCGGCCGGCGATGACAAGCTCGGCGTGTATCAAATGATCGCCGCGCTCGACGCCATCCATGCCGCCGGCGTCAAAACGAAGTCGAACGTCAAGTTTGTTTTTGAAGGCGAAGAAGAAGAGAGTTCGATCAACCTGGGGAAAATTCTCGCGGCGAACAAACGGCTTTTTTCGGGCGACCTGTGGCTGCTCTGCGACGGGCCCGTGCATCAGACCGGCCGCCAGCAGCTCACCTTCGGCGCGCGCGGCATCACCACCGTCGATATCACCGTTTATGGCCCCAAGCACGAGCTGCACAGCGGGCATTACGGTAATTGGGCGCCGAATCCGGCGATGATGCTGGCTCGGCTGCTCGCTTCCATGAAGGACGACAGCGGCCGCGTGCTGATGGATCATTTCTACAACGGAATCGTGCCGCTGAGCGAGACCGAAAAGCGCGCCATTGCCGACGCGCCGCAAACGGACCCCGACATCATGCGCGAGTTGTGGCTCGGCTCAACCGAAAACGCGCCGAAGACGCTGATGGAGCTGATCAACCTTCCCTCGCTCAATGTCCGCGGCATGGCCAGCGCTCGCGTTCCCGGCCACGGCGCATCCAACGTGATCCCCTCCACCGCGACCGCCAGCATCGATATGCGCCTGGTGAAAGGCATGGACCACGCCGTTACCGCCGAGCGCCTGATCGACCACATGCGCAAGCAGGGATATTTCATCGTGGATCGCGACCCCACGCCACAAGAGCGCATGTCGCACGCGCGCGTCGCAAAAGTGATGGTCGAAGAAGGCGGCTACAACGCGGTGCGAACCTCGATGGACCTGCCCATCTCGCAGGAGATCATCCGGACCACCATCTCTGCGCGCGGCTCGACCGTATTGATGCCCACCAGCGGCGGCAGCGATCCGCGCGAGATTGTCGAGCGTATCCTGGGTTCGGTCACCATCGGCGTGCCCACCGCCAATCACGACGACAATCAGCACTCCTTCAACGAAAATCTACGCATTCAGAATCTGTGGGACGGCATCGAGCTGATGGCCGCGCTGCTGGTGATGTAAAGTGCGGTTCGACTGGCGAAGCTTCCTGCGGCCGGATTACTTGATCTGGCTGGTGTTGTTCACCGCGCTCGCCGTGTTCAGCCCGGGCCAGTCGCCGCTGGTCATCACGATTCTGATCCTGATCGGCGCGGTGCAGGTGTTTGAGCCGCGCATCGGCGCTCGACTGGCGATCGTGATCGACCTGCTGCTGTGTTATCCGTTGATCTTTCTCAGCCAGCCGTGGCCGTTCGGAATTCGCAGCAGCTACTGGGTGATGCTGCTGCTTCCGGTGATCTCCGCGGCGGCAAATTTCAGCCTGCTCGGAACCGCGGTCGTCGCCGTCATCGCGTGCCTTTTGGATTTATCGTTCCTGGCGTTCATCTGGCAGCACAACGCGATGTTCGCCGGCGATCCCACCGAGCCTCAGTACGTCATCCTCCCCGATGAACAACTGGAGCTGGCACTGCGCATGCTTTCCGTCCTGCTGGTCAGCTATCTCACCCACCAGCTCGCCAAAGCCAAGCGCGAGGAGGCCATCAAGTATCAGCGCGCCGCCGCCGAGCTCGCCGACGCCAACCGGAATCTGAAGGAAGCCGAGGCGCAGGTGCGCCGCTCGGAACGCCTCGCCGCGCTGGGACAGTTGACCGCGGGCCTCGCGCACGAGCTGCGCAATCCGATGGGCACCATGAAGACTTCGGCCGAGATGCTCGCGCGCAGCGTCGAAAAGGAAAACGACGTGGCGCGTGAGATGGCGGGATTCATTCGCGAAGAAGTCGATCGCACCAATTCGCTCATCACGCGCTTCCTCGATTTCGCGCGGCCGCAGAGTTTGAGGCGTGAAACCGGCGATCTGTCCGCCATGCTCGACCGCGCGATCGAGCGTTTCGAGCGCGAAAAAATCGGCGCGGCCTCGAGCATCACTGTCTACAAAAATTACGACCCCGCCATCCCTCCGCTGGCCTTCGACAGCGAGCTAATGGAGCGCGTCGTCGCCAACTTGCTCACCAACGCCGCGCAGGCCAGCCCCTCCGGCGCCGTCGTCACCGTGAAGACGCGGCTGATCGAAAATAACGTGGAGATCGCGGTGATCGACCGAGGGTCGGGCATCGACCCGAAGAACCTGGAGAGCATCTTCAATCCGTTCTTCACCACCAAGCCCGAAGGCACCGGCCTGGGACTGGCGATCTGTTCGAAAATCGTGGACGAGCACGGCGGACATATCGCGGTGGAGAGTACCTTGGGAGAGGGCAGCGTGTTTCGGGTAATTCTGCCTGCGGCGATGAGTTAGCGACAGCATCCTGGAAGATGGACTCGGGCATCAGATCGCTTTAACAATAAGGAAATGCACTCACAATCGATCCTGGTCATCGAAGACGAAGAAAAGCTCCGGCGCGTGGTCGGCATGCACCTCGGGTCGGCGGGTTATCAGGTCACCGCGACGGGCACCGCGGAGGAAGGAATTAAGCACGCGGGCGACGTCGATCTTATCCTCACCGACCTGAAGTTGCCGGGCATGGATGGTCTGGCATTGCTCGAAAAGCTGGGCGCGCAGAATTCGCACGCGCCGGTGATCGTCATGTCGGCGTTCGGGACGGTTGAAAACGCAGTCGAGGCCATGAAGAAGGGCGCGGTGGATTTTCTGCCCAAGCCGTTTTCGCTCGACCATCTCAGCGTAGTCGTGGAAAAAGCGCTCGAAGTGAGCAAGCTGCGTGACGAAAATCGCGAGCTGCGCGCGCAACTCGGCAAGAAATACCAGTTCGAAAATATCATCGGCCGCAGCCCGGCGATGCAGGAGATTTTCGCGACCATCGCGCGCGTCGCCGGCACGCGCGCCACTGTGCTGCTTGCCGGGGAAAGCGGAGTCGGCAAGGACATGATCGCGCGCGCGATCCACCATCATTCTCCGCGAAGGGATCGCCCGTTCGTCAAGATCAACTGCACGGCGATCCCCGAAAACCTGATGGAATCCGAGCTGTTCGGCTACGAAAAAGGTGCGTTCACCGGCGCCAACACCTCCAAGCCGGGCAAATTCGAGCAGGCCGACACAGGAACAGTTTTTCTCGACGAAATCGGCGACGTGCCCGCGGCCATTCAGGTGAAGCTGTTGCGCGTTTTGCAGGACCGCGAGTTCGAGCGCCTGGGCAGCAACAAGACCCTGCACACCGACGTGCGCGTCATCGCGGCGACCAATGTCGATCTGCGCGCGGCGCTCGAGCAGGGAACTTTTCGCGAGGATCTGTATTACCGGCTCAACGTTGTCCCGTTCGATATTCCTCCGCTGCGCGAGCGCAAGGAGGACATTCCGTATCTGGTCGAGCACTTCGCCAAGAAATTCGGCGGCGAGATCAGCGAGGATGCGATGGAGCGCCTGATGAGTTATCACTGGCCGGGAAACGTCCGCGAGCTGGAAAACGTGGTCGAGCGCAGCATCCTGTTGGCGCAGGGCCCCAAGGTGGAAGCCGCGGACATCCGCATCGACACCGCCGCGGCGCGCCATCGTCCCGCCGCCGCCGACAATTTTTTGCCGGAAGGCATGACGCTCGACGAGTTCGAGCAGTCGCTGATCAAGGAAGCCTTGAAGCGCGCCAACGGCAATAAGAGTCAGGCCGCGCGCCTGTTGGGACTGACCCGCAATGCGCTGCGCTACCGGCTGGCGCAGATGGGACTCGAGTGATCCGCCTCAGTTTCGCGTCACCGTGACGCTGCGCGTCACTGTGCTGCCCGATGCGCTGGCCGCCGTGATGGTGATCGCGTTGAATCCCGTCAGTAGCGGAATGCCCGCGCTCCAGTTCGACGTTCCCAGCGCCACGCCGGACTGTCCGAAACCGTTCGACCAGGCGACCGAGGCGACCGGCCCCGTCGTCGTTCCTCTGAAAGTGATCGAGGCTGCGGAAGTGGATACGGATGTCGATCCGGGCGAGGTGATCGCCAGCATGATCGGCCCGCTGCCGGGTTGGGTAGGCTGAGATGGTTGCGACGGTGATGGTGTGGGGGCGGCGCTCTGCCGCGTGACCGTCACCGCTTGCGACGCGTGTGCGCCGGAGCTGTCCGTCGCCGTCACCGTGATCGTGTTGTTTCCCGCGTTCAACGGAATCTGAGCGACGATCCACGAGGCCGAACCCAAGGCCGTGCCCGACGTGCCGTTCGCCGACCATGTCACCACGATGGGACTCTTTCCGCCGCTTGTCGTGCCGCTCAAGTTGATGCTTGACGAGCTGGTCGGTGAAGCCGGCGGCACAACCGCCAGCGTCAGCGCGGGCGTCGGAGCCGGCGCCGGGTTCGGACTCGGAGTCGGGCTCGGACTCGGACTCGGTGAGGTTCTGCTATTGGCGCTCTGCGGCGTGTACATGCTCTGAATCGCCGCGATATCGATCGGCGAAAGCGTGGAAGAAATTTTGTAGTAAGGATACATAACGGCATCGGGATTATCGGAATGGCCGAGCCCCAGCGCATGACCGAGCTCGTGCAGCGCGACGCTGAACACGTCTGTGTTCACACCCACTTTCCACGTCTCGGCGTCGTCGAAATGCATGTCGCCCGCGATGGGTTCCGGGTTCGGCGGGTCGGGATAGAAGGTGTGCGCAAGCACACTCGGATCGGTGAATGGAAAGCTGTCGCCGTGTGCTCCGGTCGCAAACAGAATGTTCACCGTCTGGGGAGCCGTCGCGTCGGTGCCCTGAACCCAGGTCACCTGGATCACGCTCGCCCACACCGCCATGGCTCGCTCGATTTCGGACTCCACTTCCGCCGCGGGAAGCTGCGTAGTGATGTGGCTGAAGACGTAGCCGATCACGGGGGACGCGCTGGCCCACTTTCCATACACCGGAATCGCCTGCGACGTCGTGCCGTTGGTGGTCAGCGCCCCCGCGCAGGGACGCGTCGGCACGCCGTGGATCAATTCGCTCGACGCCGGAAAGATATAGGCGACTTCGTCGAGCTTCGCCAAATCCGCGAGCCGCCCTGTCCGCAGTAATAAATGATGCGAAAGCAGGTCGGGATTCTCGCGCAGCTCGGCTCCCAGGTTCAGTACCAGTTCGCGCGCCCGGTTCATATCGACATCCGGATGAAATTCTGTAACCGCAAATGCGTCTGCCTTCACCAGCGGGCTAATCTTATCGGCCGGATCGATGGCCGCGGCATAATGGATTCCCAGTCCTTCCACCCTCACGCGCCCGTCGACAAACACCAGCAGGCCATTTTCGGGAACATCCTGCAAGACAGCGACCCCGCGCCGTTTCAATTCGGCAACCCGCACGGGTCCCGGAGCGCCTTCGAACTGCAAAAGCAGGTGTCCGCGGCCGCCGGCCGGTGAAAGCTCCTCGATCGGCGCGCCCGGCGCCAGGATCTCGCGGGTCTTGAATTTCAAGGGAGCCTGCGCGAAAGCTACGCAAGTCCACAGCAACAAGGAAGCGAAACATCTTCTCACGCGATGCTTATCGCCAAAAGGTGAGAGAATTTTCCCGCTGTTCGCACTTGATTAAAGACATGCGAATCGGGCTGTTCGCTTTTTTGCCGCTCACGCTGTTCGCAGCAGGATCGTATGGCATCACAACTGTTGCGGGCAGCGACTGGGTCGGCGACAACGGGCCGGCAACGTTCGCGATTCTGGTTCAGGCGGAAGGTATCGCCATCGATCTCGCCGGCAACACTTACATTTCGGATGCGGGCGATCATCGCGTACGCAAGGTTTCACCCGCCGGCGTGATCACGACTGTGGCCGGCACAGGGATCGCGGGATTTTCGGGCGACGGCGGTCCTGCGGCGTCGGCGCAGCTCAATTCGCCTTACGGCCTGGCGCTCGACGGCGTAGGAAACCTTTATATTGCCGACCTGGGCAACGCGCGCGTGCGCTGCGTCACTCCCGACGGAAACATCGCGACCGTCGCCGGCGGTGGCGCGCTTGCGCCGGGAGGAGCGAACGAAGGCAGCGCCGCCACCGCCATGGCGCTTTCGGCGCCGCGCAATGTCGCCTGGGACGGCCGCGGATCGCTGTACATCTCCGATTTCAACGGACAGCGCGTTTTTCACCTCGCGCCCGACGGGTCGCTGACCACCGTTGCGGGAACGGGCGCGGGCGGATTCTCGGGTGATGGCGGTCCCGCAACCCTTGCACAGATCTCCTTTCCGGCCGGAATCGCGGTCGACGCCAGCGGAGCCGTGTATTTCGCCGACAGCGGCAATCACGCCATCCGCAGGATCGCCAACAACGTGATCGCGACCTTCGCGCGTGCGGCCACGCCCACCGGTTTGGCTTTCGATCATTTCGGAACGCTCTACGCGGCCGATCCCGGCGCGGGCGAAATCGTTGTGATGCCCGCCAGCGCGCAAGCTTATGCGATCACGTTCAACGCGCAGGATGTCGTCTGCGCCTTCGATTCCACCCTCTACGCTGCGAGCACGGGAGCGGCATGGCACGTTTCGTTTTCCGGTCCGAGCACGATGATCGCGGGCGGAGGCAGCTTCGCGCACGGCGACGGCGGTCCCGCCACGCTCGCGCGTCTGAATCACCCCGCCGGCGTCGCCGTCGATTCCGCCGGCAACATCTATATTGCCGATCGCGACAATCACCGCATCCGCAAAATCGACTTGAAAGGCAACATCAGCACCGTTGCGGGGTCAGGCTCGCCCGGCAACAGCGGCGATAACGGTCCCGCGCCCGCGGCGCAGCTCAACTCGCCGGAATCGGTCACGGTGGACCCGTTCGGCGATCTGTACATCGCCGACACCGGCAACGCCCGCGTGCGCGTCGTCAACACGGCGGGCCTGATCTTCCCGGTGAGCGCGTCGAACCTGGTCTCTCCGGTCTACGCGCTGGCCGATTCCCACGGAAACGTCTTCATCGCCGACGCCGGCGCCGGAGCGGTGGTCGAGTTGAGCGCGGGCGCGACCATCACGCTCGCGGCGAATCTGGCCTCGCCGCGCGGTCTCGCCCTCGATGCCGCCGGAAGCCTATACGTCACAGAGGCGGGCGCCGCGCGCGTGGACCGAATCGCTCCCGGCGGCGCAATCACCACTGTCGGCGAAGGCTCCTGGAACATTCCCCGCGGCGTTGCGGTGGCGCCCTCGGGCGACGTGTTTGTGGCCGATACCGGACTTCAGCAGATTTTGCACGTGGACATTGCCGGAAACGTGTCGGTGATTGCCGGTAACGGCTCGGCTGGTTTTTCCGGCGACGGTGGACCAGGCACGCTCGCCGAACTCAATTTCCCCTGGGACGTTGCGCTCGATTCGAGAGGCAACCTCGACGTCGCCGATCTTGAAAACAACCGTGTCCGCCAGCTCACCCCTTCTGCTTCAGCGCCCCTAACCCTCCGGGTTTCGGCAGTCAACGCCGCAAGCCTGCTACCGGGGCCTGTCGCGCCCGGAACGTTGGTCGATCTGCTGGGTACGGGTCTCACGCCGGCCCAATCTTCAGTAACGCAGGTGACGTTCAACCAGGTCGCCGCGCAGATTCTTTCCATCACCAATGCCGCGGTCCTGGTCGTCGCGCCCGCGCAGCTCGCGGGATCCACTGCACAGATCGAAATCCTGTCGAACGGAAATCTTCTCGCCCAGTTGTCTGTGGCCATCGCAGCCGCGGCGCCGGCGCTCTTCGCCGATTCGAGCGGTCAGGCCCTGGCCAACAACCAGGACGGCACGCTGAACTCGATCTCCAACCCCGCCGCCCGCGGCTCCATCGTCGCTTTTTACGGAACCGGCCTGGGCGTCGCTGCACTGCCGGTCAGCGCGACCATCGGCGGCTATTCGGCCCCGGTGCTTTACGCCGGTCCGGTCGTGAATTACCCAGGCCTGTTGCAGATCAACGTCCAGATCCCTGCGGGGTATCTCGCGCCCGGCGATCTCCCCGTCGTGATTACGGTGGGAAGTGCGTCAACCCAGCGCGGCGTAAGGATTGCAGTAAATTAACCACGCCATTACCCGACGTACTGCACTTCTTCCTCAAGCTCGACGCCGAACTGCTCGCGCACTCGCTTCTTGAGCTCGCAGATCATCATGCGCAACTGGTGCGCGGTTCCGCCGCCGGTGTTGTAGATGAGGTTGGCGTGATAATCCGCCACGCGAATCGCGCCATCGCTCATTCCCTTCGCCCCCACCTGCTCCAGAAAGTACGCCGAGGGGACCTTCCCTTCGCGGATCACGGATTCGGCCACGCGCGCGCGCACCTCTTCCGGCAGGTCGGCAAACAGCAGGTTCTTAAAAATGCTTCCCGCACAGCGCATCTCGGGCGGATATTTCGCGTTGCGGATTTTCAGAATGCTGTCCGCGGCAGCGCGCAGATTTTCGCCCGATTCCGACAATCGCAGCGCCGTCGAAACCACGATCCATTCCTTGCGCCGCTTGAAAATGCTCTCGCGATAGCGGAACTCGCATTCGCCGTTCCCGATTTCGCGGAACGCGCGGCCGTCAAAAAATCTTACGCTCTCGACGCGCTCATGAATCGAGTGACCGTAAGCTCCCGCGTTACCGTAGATCGCGCCTCCCACCCATCCGGGAATTCCAGTCATCGTCTCCAGGCCCTTCAACCTGTGCGCCATCGATGCGTCCACCAGGTCCTGAAGCACCGCGCCCGCGCCCACGCGCACCATTGCGCCGTCGAACTCGATCGACCGTCCCGTGTAGCGCATCACCGCGCCAGGGAAGCCCGAGTCGCTGACGACCAGGTTGGTCCCGCCGCCGATCACGGTCCTTGGCCAGCCGCTCCCTTCGATCGCGCTCCAGGCCTCGGCCAGCGCGGCTTCGTCATCGGCGTCCAGCACCGCGCGCGCGGGGCCGCCGATCTCGAAACGCGTGTACCGGTCGAGCCTGGGATTGACGTAAACGTGAAGGTTGGGAATCGCCAGAAGGCGAAACAGCATTATTCTAATTATATGTTTCCCGGGTTTTCCCCCGAAGCGCTCACGTTTTTTCGCGGGCTCAAGAAGAACAACAATCGCGAGTGGTTCCAGCCGCGCAAGGAGATTTTTGAGGCGAAAGTGAAGGCGCCGATGCTGGCGCTGGTGGACGCAATCAACGCGGAGTTCGCAAAATTTGCACCGGAATACATCACCGAGCCTAAGAAGGCGGTGTACCGCATTTATCGTGACATCCGTTTCAGCGCCGACAAATCGCCGTACAAAACACACATTGCCGCCGGCTTTTCGCGCCGAAGCGGCGCCAGGGAAGGTGCGGGCGGCCACGGAACCTCCGCGGGATATTTTTTCTCCATCGGCGTGGATGGCGTCGGCATCGCGGGTGGAGTTTATGAGCCATCGCCCGAGCAGATGTTCGCCGTCCGCTCCTGGCTCGCCGAAAATCACGAAGCGTTCCGCAAGCTCGCGCGGCCGGCCGAGAAACTCATGGGCGAAATGCACGGCGACTCGCTCACGCGCATGCCGAAAGGGTTTCCCTGCGAGCACCCTGCCGGAGATCTGCTGAAGCGCAAGCGCTGGGTTTACTGGACCACACTCGAAGGGAAGGTCGCCACCACGCCCAAGATTCTGCCGGAGCTGATCAAGCACTTCAAAGCGATGCGTCCGATGATGGAAGCGCTGAACGAGCCGCTCTCCGCCAAGAAGCGCGCCGCCATCTTCGAATAACCCGGCGAGCTGGCCAGCGTGTCCCGTGATACGCAGGGTCTACGCCCCCGCCGCCGATTCCTTATCTTTGTCCCACGCCTCGAACGTCTTCCCGGATTCGGCCAGCTTCTTCAGCAGCGGCGCCGGCGCCCACAGATCCGGCCCGTGCCGTTTCTCGAACTCCTCGACCTTCGCCAGCACGTGATTCAGGCCGACGGTATCGGCATAAAACATCGGCCCTCCGCGCCACGCCGGGAATCCGTAGCCGTTCAGATACACGATGTCGATATCCACTGCACGCAGTGCGATCCCTTCCTCCAGGATGCGCGCGCCTTCGTTCACCAGCGCGTAAATCGTGCGCTCGATGATCTCTTCGTGGGTGATCGCGTGACGCTCGATCCCGAATTCCTTGGCCACCTGCTCGACCAGTGCGTTCACTTCCGGATCGGGCGACGGCTTCCGCTCGGCGTCGTACTGATACCACCCCTTGCCGGTCTTCTGACCGTAGCGCCCGATCTCACATAGGCGGTCGGCCACGTGCGGAATGCGCACTCCCGGCTTTTCCAGGTGTCTGAACTCCTTGCGAATCCGCCAGCCCACGTCGAGCCCCGCCAGGTCGCCCATCGCCAGCGGTCCCATCGCCATCCCGAAATCATACAGCGCGTGGTCGACCTGCTCAGGCGACGCGCCTTCCTCGACTAAAAACTGCGCCTCGCGCCCGTAGCAGTGAATCATGCGGTTCCCGATAAATCCGCGGCAATTTCCCGCCAGCACTCCAACCTTGTTCAGCTTTTTGGCCAGGGCCATCGACGTCGCGATCACTTCCTTGCTGGTCGCCTTCCCGCGTACGATTTCGAGCAGCCGCATCACGTTCGCCGGGCTGAAGAAATGATGCCCCACCACCATCTGCGGACGCCGGGTCGCCGACGCGATCTCGTCGATACTGAGCGTCGAAGTGTTGGACGCCATGACGCAATCCGGCTTGGCGATCGCGTCGATCTCGCCGAATATCTGTTTTTTGAGCGCCATTCCTTCGAACACCGCTTCCACGATAATGTCGGCCTGCTCGAAGCCGCCGTATGTGAGCTGCGGCGTGATCAGCGCCATACGCTGATCCATCACGGCCTGCGAAAATCGTCCCTTTTTCACGGAATTTTCGTAATTTTTGCGGATGGTCGCCATGCCGCGGTCGAGCGCGTCCTGCGCGGTCTCCTTGACGATCACGGGAATCCCCGCGTTCGCGTAGTTCATGGCGATTCCGCCGCCCATCGTACCCGCGCCGATGATCGCCGCGCGTCTGACCTCGTATGTTTTCGTCTCCTTGGAAATGTCCGGAATCTTGGCGACCGTTCGCTCGCCGAAAAACGCGTGAATCAGCGCTTTCGATTGCGTGGAGAACAGGCACACGCGGAAGATCTCCGCCTCGCGCGCGAGCCCGTCGGCGAAGGGTAGCTTGGTCGCGGCTTCCACCGCGTCGATCGACGAGAGCGGCGCCAACTGCCCGCGCCGCGTCTTGCGTGCCTGCTCGCGCGCCAGCGCGAAGATCGCTGTATTGGCTGCCGCGTCCTGAAGTTTTTCGTTCCGCTCGCGAGTCTTCGGCGCCGGCTTCGCCGCCACGCTCTTGGCGAATTCGCTCGCTCCGGCGAGCAGATCGCCCTCGACGATCTTGTCGATGATTCCCGCGCCGAGCGCGGTCTTCGCATCGATGGGTTCGCCGAACGCGCACATCTCGACGGCCTTCGCCACTCCCGCGAGACGCGGCAGTCTTTGCGTACCGCCAGCACCCGGAATGATCCCCAGTTTCACCTCGGGCTGCCCCACCTGTGCCGCGGCGACCGCCACGCGATAGTGCGCAGCCATCGCTGTTTCCAGCCCCCCTCCGAACGCGGTCCCGTGAATCGCCGCGACCACCGGCTTGGCGGAATTCTCGATCGTTTCCAGCACTGAATTCAGCGAAAACCGAGGCTTCTCGCCGGAAGTGACCTTCCCGAACTCCTTGATATCCGCCCCGGCGATGAATGTGCGGCCTCCACCGAGCAGCACCACCGCTTTGACCTCGGGATCCTTCGCTGCGGCCTCGATCCCGGCGGCAATCCCCTCCGGCACTCCCGGGCTCAGCGCATTCACCGGCGGATTATTGATCGTAATCACGCCAATCTCGCCTTGTTTCGCGTAATTTACCAGTTCACTCATAAGCTCCTATGGTATCGCGGCAGCGCGGCGCGCTCGAGGAACGGTGCGGCCGGCAGTCTATACCGGCTCGCCGGGTTATTCTTGAGAGAATGGTTGTGGCCGAAGCGATTGTACTTGCGAGCGCCGCATTCATTCTGTACGTAATCGCCGCTTATCCACTGCTGCTTGCGGCGATGGCGCGGAGGCGCGAGCGTCCCCAACCGGCATCTTCCTGGTTACCCACCGTTTCCGTAGTGCTGCCGGTGTATAACGGCGAAGCATTTCTGCGCGCCAAGCTGGCGACCCTGGCTGCGCTGGACTATCCGCCGGACCGGGTGCGCATCCTGGTGATTTCTGACGGCTCGAGCGATGCGACCGACGAACTGGCGGCCTCGGCCGCACAGGGCAACGTCGAACTGATCCGCGTGCCGCATCGCGGCAAACCGGCGGCGCTGAATGCGGGAATGGCGCGCGCCACAGGCGAAGTTTTGTTCTTCACCGATGTACGCCAGGAACTTTCGCCCAATACCCTGCGCGTTCTTACGGCGCGACTGGCCGACCCGAATGTCGGCGCGGCGACCGGCGAACTGGTGATCCGGCAGGGCGGAGGGTCGGAAGGCGCCGGGTTGTACTGGAAATACGAGCTGTTCATTCGTTCCCGCCTGAGTCGCATCGGAATGCTGCAGGGCGCCACCGGCTGCATCTACGCTATGCGCCGCAAGGACGCGGTCCAGGTTCCGGAAAACATTCTGGCGGATGATGTGTATCTGCCGCTGGCGGCATTCTTTCGCGGCAAGCGAATCGTGCTCGATGCGTCCGCCAAAGCGTACGACTACCCCACCGAACTGGGGATTGAATTTCGCCGCAAAGTCCGCACGCTCGCTGGCGTTTATCAGATCCTGGGCGCATATCCACGGGTGTTGTGGTCGCGGGGGTGGTTCCATTTCGCCTCGCATAAGCTGGGCCGCCTGTTGCTTCCGTTCGCACTGCTGGCTTTACTGATCTCCTCGGCCTGGGTTTCGGGACCACTGCGGTTCCCTTTGATCGCGTGCCAGGCGGCCGTCTACGGCCTCGCGCTGGCGGATGCAGCGCTTCCGAGAGCGTTTCCCTTGAAGCGAGTCACTGCCGCGGCCAGCGCTTTTGTAGTTCTGATGGCTGCGGCGCTGTGCGCTGCCTTCGCACTGTTCGCTCCATCACGAACTTTGTGGAAGCGCACCACGGTTCGCCAAACGTGAGCGAGGCCACAAGCGATTACAATCAGAGGAACACTCATTCATGAAGGCACAACGGATGGTTTCCGCGACCTCGAATGCGAACGCTCGCTGAAATCGCTTTCCGGGTCCGCCAGGAAGCCTCCAATCTGCAACTTTTTCTCCGCCCGCCGCGTGAAGCGCCCAAACTGGCCGGATTGCCGCTGCCCGATCCCGGTCGCATCGCGGCCCGGCTGGACGGGAGCGAATTTGAAGCGCGGCTGATGCCGCTCGCCGAACAAATCCTGGCGCGGCGCATTCCGCTGCTCGGTTACGAAATTCGTCCCCAGGGCGAAATTCGCTGGCGGCGTGATTACGTCCACGATCGCGAAACCGAAGCGGTGTACTTCCGCACCATCCCCTATCTCGATCTCGCGCGCGTCGGAGACCACAAGATCATTTGGGAGCTGAATCGCCATCAACATCTGGTGGCGCTCGCTCAAGCCGGCCTGCTCAGTGGTCGCGCGGAATTCTTCGACGAAATCTCTGGCCAACTCGATTCATGGATGGCGCAAAATCCGCTCTCGCGCGGTATCAACTGGGCGAGCGCGCTGGAGGTGGCCTTTCGATCGCTTTCCTGGCTGTGGATTCATCATCTGGCCGGCGATCGCTTGCCGGCGCCGTTTGCGGAACGTTGGCGCCTCGCGCTTTTTCATCACGGCTGTTTTCTGGAGCGCAACCTGTCGGTGTATTTTTCGCCCAACACGCACCTTCAAGGCGAAGCGCTGGCGCTGCATGCGCTCGGCCTTGCGTTCGGAGTGGATGCCTGGCGAAGCCGCGGGAGGGCGCTGATGCGCCAAATGATCCGCGACCACGTGGACCCCGACGGCGCGCATTTCGAGCGCTCCAGCTACTATCACCTCTACGCCCTCGACATGTTCCTGTTGCACGCCGTGCTCGAGCCGCCCGATGAGGAGTACCTTACGGTTCTGAAGCGCATGGCGCGTTATCTCTGGGCGCTCGCTGGATCGGGAACGCTGCCCTTGTTGGGCGATGACGATGGCGGCCGCTTGTTCCATCCCTTCGGCGAGCGCAGCACTTTTGCACGCGCCACGCTTGCCGCATGCGCCGCGTTCACAGGCGATACTCCGTCGCATGGAGAGCTGCGCGATGAGGAAGAGATCGCCGCGTGGTGGCTGGGGACTCCGGCCGCAAAACGCAATCCGGCATCGCGCGCTTCGGAACTGTTCGCGCATGCTGGCACGGTGACTCTGGTCGAAGGCGATACGGAAATCATCGCGCTGGTGCACGCGTTCGCGCGCGGCCGCGCCGGGCATAGTCACGCTCACTCCCTGCATTTCACCCTGCGCCACAACGGCCAGGACGTGTTGATCGACCCGGGCACCTATACTTATCTTTCCGATCCGCAATGGCGCGACCGCTTTCGCGGCACCGCCATGCACAACACCGTTTCGATCGACGGGCAGGCGCAGGCTGATCCCTCCGGTCCCTTCGCTTGGTCCCATCCGCCGGTCACCGAGATCGTCGAGTGGAACAAATCTCCCTGGCGGCTGCATGCGCGTTGCCGCTATCGCGGATTGACGCACGATCGCAAAATTTTTTGGGCCGACGGCGCCGTGTGGGTGCTGGACGATTTCTCCGGAGCGGGACGTCACACGCTGGAACAGTTCTGGCACTCCGCGGGCCCGGTCGAGAGAGACGCGGACGATGTGGTCCGCCTTCCCGGCGATATGCGGCTTATCATCGGCTCCGGCGCTGCGATCGAGATCGAGGAGGGCGGCGCGTATGGATGGCGTTCGCCGGTGTTCGGAAAAAAACTCCCTTGCCCGGTGGTGCGCGTGAGAATGGAGGCGGAGCTGCCTTGGAGAATGGCCGCCGTCATCGATTCTCGCTGCGAGGGGGACGCTCTCCTCATCGAGCCGGGCCGCCTCCTGCTCGGCTCGCGCGCAATCGAAATCTGAAACTACTCCCAGTGCCGCGCCCGATGCTCGGGATCGTTCACCCAGCGCGCCATCTCCTCCGGATCGATCCGAATCTGAATCACCACCGCCTGCCGCGGCTCGGTGGTGACAATCAGCAGTTTCCAGTCGCGCTCCAGCTCGCGCAGGTAGACCACCACGTTTCCGTCGTCGCGCCGGGAGCGCACCTGAACGAACGGCTTCCACGGCGCGCCGACGGCCGCGTGAACGCTTTCGGTAATGCCGCGGCTGTAGCCGTGCAGGTAATGCACGTTTTCGAAATACGCGATGTCGATGTGCCGTGCTCCCGCCGGATGCGCGGCCGCAGTGTACAGGTTCACCAATCCGAACAGCGGTATTCCCCGTACGCGAGCGTGCAACCGATCGGAGAGCGCGCGGACCACGTCCTTGAAATCCGCATCGGCCGCGCGCGAAGATCCCGCGCACAGGGCGCAGGCCGCGGCGAGACACACCGCGCGGTTCATCGCTCCTCCTCTTTCGCGTTGTGGCCGGGGTCCAGCTCGACTTTGGGGATTCCGAAGTGCCCGCCTAGCTCGCGCACGTCCTCGGGATCGATCTGGCCGACGATATTCACGATGGTCAGTTCCTTCGGGTCCGACACCAGGACCACCATGCCGGCGATGGTCCCGCCGTCGTTTTTCACGTAGACGTCCGCTTTCTCGCCGTCTCTCTTGCTGCGCACATTGACGATCCGCGACCACGCCGGCGCCTTCAATTGCGCGCGCACCTGGTCGACGTCGCGCTGGTCGTATTCTCCGCGATTTTCGAACTCGAAACTGCGGACGTAGATGCCCTTCAACCCGGCGACGATCTTCTTCGCGCGCGCCTCGTCCGGGTCTTTGTCGGAGAGAAAACGCCCGGCCAGCTTCAGCATGGGACCGTCCAGCGTCACGTCCACGACATTCTCCGCCTTGTCGGCGAGCTGATCGAGGTTCGCCGGAAGCTTGATCTCCTGCGCCGCCAGAGTGCCCAGCGGCAGCAGCGCCATCGATGCGATACCCAGAAACATTTTCATTGTGCGTGATCTACCTTCTGCTGGATTTCCTGCAATTTCGCGCCGGTGATTTTGAGCGCAAGCATCAGCCGCGCCTTGGCCGCTTCGCCTCGCGCCACTTCCTGCTGCCACACCGCGCCCGCGACGACCAGCACCGCCGCAGCGATCGCCGTCAGCCATCGCGCGCGTAATCCGAAGCCCGGCGCGACTTCCGAGCGCCTTCCCGCGGCCGAAACCACCTTCGCTTCGAACCCCGGTGACGGATCGATTTTTCCCAACGCCGCTTTCAACTGTTTTTCCAGATCTTCCATTTACCTGACCTCTCCCATGCTTCGCTCCATTTTTTCGCGCAGTATCGCGAGCGACCGTTGCAGATGACTCTTGACGGTGCGCACCGGCATGTCTAGCACGCGCGCGATCTCCTCCGGCATCAGCTCCTCCTGATAGCGCAGGATCATGACCATCCGCGGCGCGGGCAGAAGCGAAGCGACCAGCGTGCGCAGCCGCGCATTCAGCAGCGGATCGCCGCCCGCGGCCTCGACCGACGGCTCCGGCGCGTCCTCGATCGCAATTGGATTGCGCCGCTGCCGCCGCGCGTAGTCAATCGACCGGTGTCCCGCGGTGCGGCGCAGCCAAAACAGCACGTGCTCCGCGCTGTGGAGCTCGCCCAGCTTCGCGTGCAGTTGCAGAAATACGTCCTGCGCCACCTCCTCCGCCGCGAAGCGGTCGCGCAGGCAATGGTACGCGATGCTGAACACCATCGCCTGGTGCCTGCGGAGGATTTCCGCAAACGATCCGGCCGGCTCCGCAGTCTCGCTCGAACTTGAGCGCGCCATCTCAACGCTTCGCATTCGCTCTCTGATGATGATTACGCACGCGGCGTCCGCTTGGGACGCAAAATTATCGGCGCGTCGGCACCCGGATCAACAAGTACGCGATGCTCAGAAACGCGGTCAGCGACAGCCACCCGCCGGTCCTCGCAAACGCCGGAAATTCGTTCAAGCCCGTCAGCATCCTGGTGATGGAGGGCATTCCCGCGAGAAACAGCGCGGCCAGCAGAATCCCCACGATCGCCTCTCCAGCGATCAATCCGGAAGCGATGAACGTCCCTTGATCCTCGGCTCGGCGCCGGGTGGCCGGGTCCGCGCCGGCGACGACGCGGTCCGCGATCCATTTCATCATTCCGCCCAGGAAAATCGCCGAGCTGGTCTCGAACGGCAGATACATCCCCACCGCGACCAGCATGGGTGCTCGCGCACCGCACAGCACCAGCACCAGCCCGAAAGCGACGCCGATCCCCAGCAGTCCCCATGGCATCTGGCCGCCGACGATTCCCTTGGCGAGCTGCGCCATCAGTCCCGCCTGCGGCGCCGGCAATGCGCGCCCGCCGATGCCGCCGGTGGAAAGGTTGGCCTCGTGCAGCGCGATGATCGGCAGCATCAAGAAAAGCGCCAGCAGCGCGACCGCCAGCATCTCCACAAGCTGCATTTTCCACGGCGTTCCCCCCAACAGGTGACCGGCTTTGAGATCCTGAATCAGCGACCCCGACACCGACGCGGCGATCGAAACCACCGCCGCCACCCCCAGCACCGCCGCGACGCCGGGAACGCCTGTTTCGCCCATCGCGACCATCAACAGCGCGGCCAGAATCAGCGCGCCCAGCGTGAGTCCGGAGAGCGGCTGATTCGACACGCCCACCAGTCCCACCAGGTATCCGCCGACGGCAGTGAGGAAGAATCCGCTCAGCGACATCACCAGCGCCGCGGCGATCGCCGCGACCCAACCGTGCGTGAACGCGTAATAAATCGAGATGATCGGAATCAGCAGCGAGAAAATGCCCAGCAGCACGGCGCGCGAAGGCAGGTCGTGCTCGCGCTCGTCTGGCGATTGGCCGGAAGAAACCGCGTGATGCGCGAAGGCGCCGCGCACCGATTCGACAATGGAGCCGCGCATCGAAAACATCGTATTCGCGGCGCCCACCATCATGGTCCCCACCGCGATCGGCCGCACGATGTTGTACCACACGCTGAACGCAGCCACGTCGGGAGTCGCGTTGCCCAGCCGCCGCGCGAGATCGGGATCGAAAAACAGCAGCAGCGGAATCAGAATCCACCACGCCAGCAGCCCGCCGGCCACGGTCACCGACGCCAGTTGCGGGCCGATGATGTAGCCGATGCCGATCAGCGCCGGGGAAAGCTCGGGCGTGGTCCAGGAGACGCCGCCGCTGTACGTCACGTTGCCAATCGGCTGGCGCTCATAATTGAAATGCTGGATCACCGAGCGGGGAAAGGTGAAAAAGCCGCTGACCGTGTCGCGATAAATTTGCAGGCCCTTGTCGCTCGTGAGGATTTGGATCAGTCCGGCAAAACCCATGGAGCTGAAGATCAGCCGTGTGGCGCCGGTCTTTTCCGCGCCCGCGCGAATCACTTCCACGGCGGCGACGCTTTCCGGCCAGGGAAGTGAGCGGTCGGAAAACAGCGGCCGCCGGATCAGCACGGTGAACAGCACGCCCAGCATTCCGCCGGTCACCAGCAGCATCGACGCCTGCCAATAATGCGCCCGCAGATCGGCCCACAGCGGACGGCCGTTCATATCGACCATCAGGAAAGCCGGAATGACGAAGATCGCGCCGCTCACCAGCGCCTCTCCGACCGACGCCGCGGTGCGCGCGATGTTCTGCTCGAGCACGCCTCCGCGCATTCCCCGAATCTTGAAAACCGTCATAGCGATCACCGCGGCGGGAATGGTCGCAGCGACGGTCTGGCCGGCTTTCATGCCGAGGTAGGCGTTGGCGGCGCCGAAGATGAAGGCGAGGAAGAGTCCGAGCGCGACGGCTTTCGGAGTAAGCTCGCGCGGGGGCGAGGGCTGCATCAGGAAATTCTATCGAAAGTAGTCGGAGGGAAAACAGTCTGACCGTAGCCGCCGCTCGCGGTGCTGCGCGATAATGGATGCGAAAGCGCTCCGCAACCCTCGATCGCCGTGCCCCGCAAACCTGAGATCATGAGCCCCGCCGGTCACTGGCCGCAGTTGCGCGCCGCCATCGAGGCCGGCGCCGACGCCGTGTACTTCGGTCTGAAGCACTTCTCCGCGCGCGCCAAGACCGGATTCTCGCTCGATGAGCTGCCTGAAGCCCTGCGCACGCTGCATCGCCGCGGCGTCCGCGGGTACGTCACGTTCAATACTCTGGTGTTCCAGCACGAGATCGAAGAAGCCGCGCACACCCTCGCCGCGATCGCACGCGCCGGCGCCGACGCGATCATCGTCCAGGACTACGGCATCCTCCGCCTGGCGCGCGAAATTCTCCCCGAAATGGAGCTGCACGCCAGCACTCAGATGAGCATCACCGACGCCGCCGGAGTGCGCTTCGCGCAAGATGCCGGCGTCCGCCGCGTCACCCTCGCGCGCGAGCTTTCGCTCGCCGAAGTCCGCTCCATCGTCGAGGAAACCGGCTGCGAAATCGAGATCTTCGTTCACGGTGCGCTGTGCGTCGCCTACTCCGGCCAGTGTTTTTCTTCGGAAGCCTGGGGCGGCCGCAGCGCCAATCGCGGGCAGTGCGCGCAGGCCTGCCGCCTGCCGTACGGAATGCTGGTCGATGGACGCCTGCAGCCGCTGGGCGATGCGCGCTACCTGCTTTCCCCCGGCGATCTCTACGCGCTCGAGCACATTCCCGAAATCGTCCACATTGGCGTCGCTGCGCTCAAAATCGAAGGCCGCTACAAGGACGCCGAATACGTCGCACTCACGACCAACGCCTACCGGAAAGCCATCGACGACGCCTGGGCCGGACGCAGCGCGCAGGTCTCGCGTGACCAACGCCTCGAACTCGAGCAGGTGTATTCGCGCGGCCTCGGTCCTTTCTTTATGACCGGCACCAATCATCAGGCCGTGGTGCAGGCGCGCGCTCCGCGACACCGCGGCATTGAAATCGGACGCGTCCTGCGCGTCGCCGCCGACGCCATCGTGATCCAGGCAGGTGAAGTTCGCCCCAAGCCGGGCGACGGCGTCGTGTTCGATGCCGCGGACTGGCGCAGTCCTGAAGAGCCTGAAGAAGGCGGCCGCGTCTATTCCGCCACGGCGCTTCGCGACGGATCGGTCGAGCTGCGCTTCGCCGCCGGCGCCATCCGATTCGATCGCATTCGCCCCGGCGATCTCGTCTGGCGCACGCACGACCCGGCCATCGATCGCACCGCGCGCGTCTTCCTCGATCCTCCCGCTCCCGTCGCGCGACGCATCGTAAACGTTTGCGTCACCGCGCGCGAGAATTACCCCTTGCGCGCCGAATGGTCCGTTGGCGGACAAAACATCGCCGTCGAATCTTCCGCTCCGCTCGGCGCGGCGCGCAATCGCGCACTCTCCGAAGCGCTGCTGCGCGAGCAGTTCGGAAGGCTCGGCAACACGTCCTACGAACTGGGCGAGCTTATCCTGGATATCGCAGGTTCACCCTTCGCTCCGGTCTCTCTGCTCAACGATCTGCGCCGCCAGGCGGTGGAAAAATTGCAATCGGCCGCTGGTGCACACCGATGCGCGCAGATCAATACTTTCGACTTTCATCGGCGTGAACCCGCGTGGACCGGCGGCGACCCGCGATTGCACCTCCTGGTCCGCACTCCGGACCAGCTTTCCGCCGCCATCGAAGCACGTCCATCCAGCATCACGCTCGATTATCTCGACCTCTACGGCCTTCGTCCCTCGGTCGATCGCGTGAAGAGCAGCGGAATCGCCGCGCGCGTCGCCACCCCGCGCATTCTCAAACCCGGCGAGCGGCGCATCGTGAATTTCCTGCGCGATCTCGATTGCGCCATCCTGCTGCGTTCCGCCGCGATGTTCGAAAGCCTCCAGGGCTCTGAGTTGATCGGAGATTTCAGCCTCAACGCCGCCAATTCACTGAGCGCGGACGCGTATCTTGCCCTGGGCCTCTCGCGCCTCACCCCTGCGCACGATCTGAACGCAGCGCAGATCGCCGAATTCGCGCGGCTCGCCGGAGCCGACCGCGTCGAAGCCGTCGCTTACCAGCATCTGCCCGTCTTCCACACCGAGCACTGCGTCTTCTGCCGTTTTCTGTCCACCGGAACCAGCTACCGCGATTGCGGCCGGCCCTGCGAAAAACATCGTGTCGAGCTCCAGGACCCCGCGGGCCGCGCCCATCCCGTTCTGGCCGACGTCGGATGCCGCAACACGGTTTTCGGCGCAGAAGCCCAGGAGTCGAGCGCGCACCTGGATGCATGGCTGCGCGCCGGGATCCGTCATTTTCGTCTGGAGTTCGCGAGCGAATCCGCGGAACAGGTGAAGCAGGTCGTCGACGCCTTCGCCGCCGCGCTCACCGGCGGGATCGATGCTTCAACGCTCGCTGCGCGCCTCAAGAAAATCGCGCCGCAGGGCATCACCGAAGGCAGCCTGTTCGTCCCGAAAAATTATCGCGAGCTGCCAGTCCTTCAGTAGTGCAGCAGCTTAGGGTCATCCCGGCAGGATTTTGGAGATGTCGTTGTAAATCACGAACATCAACGTGATCATCAGGAACACGAACCCGACCTTCACCACCGCTTCCTTGATTTTCAGATCCAGGTCGCGTCGCATCAGCATCTCCACCAGCAGCATCATGATCACGCCGCCATCCAGGATCGGAATGGGTAGCAGGTTGAAGATTGCCAGGTTCAGGCTGACCATGCACATCAGGCTCAGGAACGCTGCCGGACCTTCACGCGCCGTCTCGCCCGATAGCTGCGCGATCCCCACCGGCCCCACCAGCGACTTCGGCGAGATCCGCCGCTCGATCATGCGCTCCAGCGATTCGAAAATCAGCTTGGCGCTGCGCCCGTTTTCGCGCAGCGATTCGACGAAGGCGCGCGCGAAGGGCAGCTTCACGATCTCGAAGCGGTTTTCGAGTGTCAGCCCGATCATCCAGCGCGACTGCCCGCTTCCGGCCGGATCGGTGGTCTTCTCCGGCTTCACCGTCACCTCGTGCCGCGCGCCGTCGCGTACGATCACCAGGTTCAGCGGCTGTCCCGCAGTGGCGCGCTCGATCTCATCCAGCTTGTAAATCGACAGCAGCGGGATTCCGTTGGCGCTCACCAGAATGTCGCCCGGCTTCAACCCGGCGCGCTGCGCCGGCATGCCCGACGAAATCGTAGCCACGTCCACTTGGGATTCCGGCGTCCAGTCCACAATCCCGACGCCCTGCTTCTCATCGAGCTGCGGCACCAGAGTCAGCTTGTCTGTATGCCCCTCGCGATCCACCCAGACGGGAATCGGTCTCCGCGCGCTGCTGATGATTTGCAGCGTGATATCGTCCCAGTTCGGATTCGCCGTGTTGTCGATCTGCACCACGCGATCGCCCGGGCGAAGTCCTGCTTTCGCGCCCGCACCATCCGGCGTCACATAGCCCACTACGGGGTCAGCAGGCGTCGGAATCTTTGGGAAACGTTCCATGAACAGCCCGGTCAGAATTCCTACCGCGAGCAAAACGTTGACGAACGGCCCGGCGAAGGTGATAATCAGCCGCTGCCATCGTGGCTTGGCCAGCAGGTTGCGCGGATCGGCCGAATTTTCTTCGCCCGGCTGGTCCCCCGCCATCTTCACATAACCGCCGAACAGGATCGCCGAGAAGCGGAAATCCGTTTCGCCGCGCCTGAAGCCGAACAGCCGTGGTCCGAAGCCAAAACTGAACGTTTCTACTTTTACATCGAAGAATCGCGCGGCAATGAAGTGGCCCAGCTCGTGAAGCAGGATCATCACCCCGATCAGAACCAGAAACCACCAGATGTTTTGTAGGACCGCCATCGCTCTTACCTAATTTTACGCTTTTACCGCCGCTTCGTCTTGCCGTTTCCGAGCGCCCGTGGCCCGTCCGTTTACCACCCGTCGCGCCAGGGATCGCGCTTCCTGGTCAATTTCAAGCACTTCGCGTACCGAACCCGGCTCCCGCGGCTGAATGCGATCGAGCGTCTCGGCAACCACCTCCGCGATTCCTGTAAACGCGATCTTGCCTCCCAAAAATGCTTCGACAGCTACCTCGTCGGCCGCGTTTAACGCGATCGTCGCTGACCCGCCCGCTTCAAACGCCTGATACGCGAGCCTCAGTAACGGGAATTTTTGAAAATCCGGAGGATCGAATGTCCATTTCGCCGGCTGCGTCCAATCCATCCGCGGAACGGGCGCGTCGGCCCGCTCCGGATAAGTCAGCGCGTATTGGATCGGCATCCGCATGTCCGTAGTGCAGATCTGCGCGATCACGCTGCCGTCGTTATATTCGATCATGGCATGCACCTTGGACTGCGGATGCACCACCACCTCGATCTCCTCGGGCCGCAGACCGAAAAGCCAGCACGCCTCGATCACTTCAAAACCCTTATTCATCAACGTCGCCGAATCGATGGTGATGCGCTGCCCCATTTTCCACGTCGGATGTTTCAACGCCTGCGCCGGCGTGACGAGAGCCAGCTCGGAAATCGGCGTCTCGCGAAATGGACCGCCGGAAGCCGTCAGGATCAGCTTGGTCACCTCGTTCCGAAGCCCCGCGCGCAGCGATTGATGCGCGCCGTTGTGCTCACTGTCCACCGGGATCAGCTCCGCACCCGAGGCCCGCATCGCATCGATCACCAGCTTCCCACTGGCAACGAGAACCTCTTTATTCGCTAGTCCGACGCGTTTCCCCAGCCGTACGGCTTCATACGTCGCTTCGAGTCCCTCGATGCCCACAATCGCCGACATCACCACAGCCGCGTCGCTCGCTCTGGCCGCATCGATCCGCGCTTGCGCGCCGGCGGCCAGCTCCGGAACCGGCCCGCTGGACTCTTTCAGGATCGCGTGCAGCCGTTCGAGCGCGGCATGATCAGCGACCACCGCAACTTTCGGTCTGAATTCGGCGATCTGCCGCGCCAGTAACGCTACATTTCGTCCGGCCACCAAGGCATGGATCGCGAAACGTTCCGGCCATTGCCGCACGACATCCAGAGTACTGGTGCCAATGGAACCCGTTGAGCCGAGCAGCGTTAGGGATGTCACTCGCTTCCGATGATAGCATTCGGCTGACCAACCTTACCGCCTGAACCTTTCGTGGAAACCCCTAAGGGGCGCCGGGGAGGTTTGCTTCAGGGGTCTTTAATGAGGTTAGTCTCGCTTTGGTGGGAGTTGCCTCCCCGGCTTGATTCCAATATTAGTATATGCACTGTCAGATTGCAACAGTTTTTTGTAGGCTCGTGAAATTTTCTTTACCACTTTCGCCAGGTGGTGAACCGGTCGCTATTTTTCAATATTTTGCAACAAGCTCCACAAGACGTGTTGTAATTTCCTTATGCCGTTCGGCCACTTCCAGTAGCCTGCTTTCGAACCATCGTCCCGGCCCAATCTTCCAAAACTCGGATTGTTCCGCAGAAATCGTCCTCGCCCCAACCTTTGGCGATCGTGGCACGGAGCATCTGTTCGGTCAGCGCGGTCGCAGGCAGCGGAACATTCATGGCCTTGCCCGTTTCGAGCGCCAAGCCAACGTCTTTGGCCATCCATTTCGTCGCGAAGTTCGTAGTGAAGTCACGGTCGAAGATGAACGGCGCTTTGTAGGAGATCAAACCGCTCTTGGCCGCGCTGTTGTTGAGGATGTCCAGCATCAACTCGGGCGGAACGCCGCCCTTGGTGGCCAGCACCATGCCCTCGGCGAAAGCCTGCATGATATTGGCGAGGATCAGGTTCTGCGTGAGCTTGGCTTGCAGACCCTGGCCCGCGCCGCCGCAGTAATAAAACACTTTTCCCATCAGGTCGAGATACGGTTTGGTTTTTTCGTAGGCGCGCGGATCGCCGCCGATCATGAACGTCAGCGTCGCGTTTTCAGCTCCCGGTTTCGACCCCGTGCACGGAGCGTCCAGAAAACTCGCGTTCCTAGCGGCGAACGCGCCGCCGATCTCCTTGCTGACTGCGGGCGCGATGGTGCTGCAATCGGCGATCACCGCGCCGCGCCGCACGCCTTCGATGAGACCCGATGGTCCCAACGTGACAGCTTTCGCCATTTCCGTGTTGCCGACGCAGTAAAAAATGAAATCCGAGCGCTCGGCAACGTCCTTGGGCGTCGCGCAGGCGGTCGCCTTGCCCTCTCTCGCAAGCTCTTTCGCTTTACTCGCGGTATTCGACCACAGCGCGACCTCGTGCTCCGATTTCACCAGGTGCCGGGCCATCGGGTAACCCATGATGCCTAATCCGAGGAATCCAATGTTTGCCATAGAAGCTATCGTGACATAAGGGTTCGAAAAAGGGGACACAGCATTCACGGTTTCACCACTGTTTCGGGCGCCGAGAATTTTAGGCGGGTTAAGAAATCACCGCGAAGAGATCAGATCGCGCTGAATCGCGAATTTCACCAGGCCCGCCACGTCGTGAATGTCCAGCTTGCGCATCAGGCTGGCGCGGTAGGTGTCGACGGTTTTGGGGCTGAGCGAGAGGCGCGCGGCGATCTCCTTGGCGCGGACGCCGTCGCACAGCAGCGAAAATACCTGGTATTCGCGCGCGCTGAGGGTTTGCAGCGGATCGTCGCTTGCGGATTTGGGACCTCCGCCGAAAATTTTATGCAGCTCGATCTCCGGCGAGACGTAGATTCCGCCTTCGAGCACCTGCTCGAAAGCCTCGAGCAACTGCTGCGCGGGTCCCGATTTGAGCAGGAACCCGTTGACGCCGCAGCGCAGCGCCTCGACTACGGTCTTGCGGTCGCGGCGCGTGGAGAGCACCACGACTTTGGTGGGCACCCCGGCTTCGCGCACACGGCGCACGATTTCCAAAGTAAACAGATCCGGCAGGTTCAGATCCAGAACAGCGATATCCGGCGGCTGCGCCTGGATGAAGCGCAGCGCGGCAGCCCCCTCCGAACACTGACCCACGACCTTGAAGCGCGGGGCGATGACCGAATCCGGCGCAGCCGGGTCCGCCGCGCAGTCGGAATTGCACAGGGCGGCGAGCCCCTCGCGCACCAGCGTGAGCTCGTCGGCGAGGAAAATGGAATACGTTTTCGGCTCTCTGATGGGAACCATAATCGGGTCCACTACCGGGGCGGCCGGCCCATGCCGGCGTTTTTTGCCCCACACCTTACAGTGAGCCGGAGCCTGAGGAATTCTCTATTTTTTCTCCAATAAGTTTGGTCGGGCAGGCTCCGACGGTTCCATTCCGTCCCATTTATGCACTCGATCGGCGGATTTCAGGTAAAGCTGCGTACCGCGTGGGCCTCGTCGTCGAAGACGTCGAACACCGTGTAGAGCTTGGTGATCTGCA
>Ga0335077_10001048_pt1 | contig 32314 bp, 25 predicted proteins | sample Lox_Sample_31_FD_207151 | JGI IMG/M metagenome (GOLD analysis project Ga0335077, IMG submission 207151) | Soil microbial communities from Loxahatchee National Wildlife Refuge, Florida, United States - Lox_Sample_3.1 | ecosystem: Environmental > Terrestrial > Soil > Wetlands | place: USA... | reverse complement strand
CCACGGCGAGATGAGCCTGGACGACGTCGGCGCGCTCCGCGGCCTGTCCGAGCTGCGCGACGAGCTGACCCTGCGCAACTTCGACGTCGAGGGCCTGGACCTCTCGATCACGCGCCGCGTACCCGACGACGCCAGCCTGCTCATCATCGCCGCGCCCCAGGGGCGCTTCCAGCCGTTCGAGGAGGAACTGCTCCGCCAGTACCTGTCCATCCGGGCCGGGCGCATCATCCTCACCCTCGACCCGATCGTCGAGTGCGGCCTCGACAACCTGCTCTACGACTGGGGCGTGCGGGTCGACGACGACGTCGTCTACGACACCAATCCGCAGAACATCACCGACAACGGCGACCTCATCGTCCGCGGCTTCGACGCGAAGAACCCCATCACCGGGCCGCTCTACGCCAACGCCATGCCGCTGCCGATGACGCCCCCGCGCTCCGTGCGCCCCGACCCGACGCGGCCGCTCGACAACGCCCTGAAGGTCACCGAACTCGCCGCGTCCTCGCCGACGTCATGGGGCGAGTTCGGCTACCGCCTCAAGACGGAGGCCTCGCGGGAGTTCACCCCGGGCGCGGACCTGAAGGGCCCGCTGAGCGTGATCGTCTCCTCCGAACGCGTGACCGCCGGCGCCCTGCCCTTCACCGTGCCCGGCGGGCGCCTCCTCGTCGTCGGCCGGGGCGACGCCTTCTCCAACCGCCGCCTCGCCGACCAGGCCTCCCAGTGGCTGTGCCTCAACGCCATCAACTGGTGCGTCGATCGCGACACCCAGCTCCACCTGCCCCCCCGCCCGATCGAGCGCTTCCAGCTCTCGCTCTCGCAGGAGGAACTCGCCAGACTCCGGCTCGGCCTGCTGTTCGCCCTCCCGGGCGCGGCCGCGCTCCTCGGCCTCATTGTCTACTGGACCCGCCGCCGCTGACCCGACCCGTCCCCCGCTTCCGAAGCTCCTTCCGCCATGCGCACCAAAGTCACGCTCGTCCTGCTGTTCCTCAACGTGGCGCTGTTCTTCTTCATCTTCACGTTCGCCCGCAAGTGGCAGACCGACCAGGCTTGGGACCAGAGCCGTCTGCGGGTCCTCGGGCCCGAGACGGCCGTCATCCAGTCCTTGGAGATCACCGGCGGCCGGCTGGCCGCACCGGTGCGGCTGGAGAAGCGCCCGGAAGGCTGGATGTTGACCCAGCCGTTCGAATGGCCCGCCAACCCCGACGCCGTCAGCCGCATTCTCAACGGGCTCCAGTTCCTCGAGCACGAAAGCAGTTTCCTCGTCAAGGACCTCGCCAAGAGCGGCCTGTCGCTGGCCGACTATGGCCTGGACAAGCCCCAGCTCACCGTGACGTTCACCGCCGGCGCGCCCGGCGGCCCCGCGGGCCGCAACGCCCCCGCCGCGCCGCTCAAGACCGAAACCCTGAAGATCGGCGACACCACCAAGGTCGGCAACCGCCTCTACGTGCTCTCGCCCGACGGCGAGCGGATCCACGTCGTCAACCGGAGCCTGGCCGACAGCCTGTCGCTCACCCTCGACCAGCTCCGGGCCGACACCATCTTCAACATCCCGCTGTTCGAGGTCCGCTCCTTCAACCTCCAGACCGCCGCCCCGGCCAACCTGCGCATCCGCCTCCGCCGCGAGGGGCCGCTCTGGTCCTTCGAGGCGCCGATCCTCACCCGCGCCGACCGCCTCAAGGTCGAGCTGGCGATCAACCACCTCGACGAGCTGCACACCAAGGCGTTCCTCGATCCCGCGACGCTGACGTCCGACCAGACCGGCCTCGGCAACCCCGCCTTCCGGCTGACGCTGGAGGGCAACGGCCGCCGCGAGACCCTGCTCCTCGGCAATCCCCTGGCGCCGGCCGCCGCCGCGCCAGCGGCGAAGCCCGGGGCGGAGGCGAACCCCGACGGGACGACCACCGATTACTACGCCAAGATGGAGGACCGCGCGCCCGTCTTCACCGTGGCCGTCCCCGGCGACCTGGTCAAAACCCTGCGCGACGCGCAGAACGAGCTGCGCGACCGCCACCTGCTCAGCTTCGACCCGCGCGCCCTCACCTCCATCACGCTGGCCGCCCCCAACCAGCCGGAGCTGGTGCTGCAGCGGCTGGAGACCGGCCAGCAGCCGCTCGACACCGACCCGTGGCAGATCGTCACCCGCACCGCCAACCAGGCGCCCCAGACCCTGCCCGCCGACCTGCCGCTGGTGCAGCGCCTCATCCAGCGCCTCTACCTGCTGCAGGCGCTGCAGTTCCTCCGCGACGCACCGCAGGCGATCGAGCTGGAGAACTGGGGCTTCAACCGCCCGGCGCGCGAGATCACCCTCAACTTCGCCAGCCGCGGCTCGTTCGCCGCCAACACCTTCCCCGCGGGCGCGGCCCCCGCCGCGGTGAAGCTGCTGATCGGCGTCGCCAGCGAGCGCGACGGCCTGGCCTACGCCAAGCTGGCCAACGAGCCGTTCGTCTACCTGGTGGATCCGGAAATCCTGCGGGAGACGCCGGTGGCCGTGACCTGGTACCGGGACCGGCTCCTGTGGGAACTGCCGGCCGGCGCGCGCGTCACCGGGCTCGCCCTCACCGACGCGACCACCAAGGCCGTGCTGTTCAGCCACGAACTCGCGGGGCCGGAGACCTGGGAGCAGGCGCTGGCGAAGGAGCCCGACGCGCGGCGGGCCGCCCTCCTCGCGCTGGTCGAGCAGCTGCGCACCCTGCGCGCGAAACGGTTCGTGCTGGACTCGTTCCCGTCCTCCGTCGAAATCGCCGGCGAGGCGCGGCCGTGGAAATACTCGCTGGCCGCCACCCTGTCGCTCGTCGGCGGCAGCGGCGCCCAGACGGAGACGCGGACCCTCTTCTTCACCGAGCGGATCGGCGGCGGCACGCAACTCGCGGGCTCGCCGCAATTCCATGTGGTGTTCGAGGCCGGCCAGCCCCTGATCGACGCCCTCTTCACCCTGACCTACGGGCCGCGCGATCCCGGGCCGCAGACATCCGAGCCCCCCGAGCCCGCGCCGCCGGCGCCCGCCACGGCGGTACCCGCGACCACCGCCCCGTGACCGCGGCCGCCGGAACCGCGCGCCGCCCGCCGTGACCGCCCCGCCTCCCCGTCCATGAGCCTCAAGCGGCCCGCCCTCTCGATCCTGCGCTGGTGCGGCTCATGCCTCTGCCTGCTGCTGTACTGGGCCGTGTGGCTGGCGTTGGGCGGGGTGCTCGCCCTGCAGCTCTGGGTCGCCACCCACCGCGAGCTGGCCCTCCCCGACTTCGCCCTGCGCGCCGTCGAGCGCCGGCTCGCCGCCTCGCAGGTCACCGCCCGCTTCGGGCGGGCGATCTTCGATCCCTCCGGCCGGGTGCTGCTCGAGGACGTGCGCCTCTTCTCGCCCGACCACGCCACTCCCCTGGTCACGATCCGCGCCGCCTATGCCCGCCTCGATTTCTGGGCGCTGCTCGTCGGCGATCTCCGCCTGCACGAGATCCGCGTCACCGGCGTCGACCTGCATCTGCCGGCCATGCTCTCGCCGTCGGGGGCCGACGAGGCGGTGGTGAGCGACCTCGACGGGGTCTTTCACCCCGGACAGTCCAACTACACCGTGGACCTGTGCACGTTCCGGCTCGCGGGGGTCGCCGTCGCCGCCACGGGCGGCTTCCACCTGCCGGCCACCGTCCGCCCGCACCCCGGCTCGCTGCCGCTGCTCGACCTCGTGCTCCAGCGCTACCTGAAGGCCGGCCGCAAGCTCGAGGCCCTGCGGCCCCAGCTGGACGCGCTGGAGAATCCGCAGCTCTCCCTGCTGCTCACGCCCTCGGACGACCGCGGCGCGCTGCTGGAAGCCCGGCTGTTTGTCCATTCCTTCCGACCGGCCGCCCCCTACCGCGCGACCGGCCTCCGCGCCCGCGCCGAGTTCCCCCTGCTGGGCGAGACGCCATACGCGGCCCAGGTCCGGCTCGAGGCCGACGAGGGCGGCTGGGCCGACCTGGCCACGGTCCGCCAGGTGCGCCTCGACCTGACCGGCAACCTCGCCCCGGACCGCTTCGCCTTCACTCCGCAGACGGTGCGGCTGACCGCCGCCGGGGGCGCGGCGCGCGGCATGGCCTTCGGCCCGGTCGTGGCCGAGCTCGGCGTCGGCGCGCTGCCGCGGGTGCAGGGCGAGTTCGCCGCCGACGCGGGCGGGGCGGCGCAGACGGGACGGATCGACCTCGACGTCAGACGCGGCGCGGGCACCGTGACGCTGGCCGGCGCGCTCACGCCGGAGTTGCTGCATCGCGCCGCCGGCCTGCCGGGCCTGGCCGCGGCCCGCTGGGTCGAGTTGCACGACCCGGTCACCGCGGAAGGACGGATCGAGCTCGCCGCCGGCTGGAAACCGGCGCGGGCCGAGGGCGACGTCGCCGCCGGGAAGGTGACGGCCCGCGACGTGGCGCTCGACGGCGCCCGCGCCCACGTCGCCTACGCCGACCATCAGCTGGCGGTGACCGACCTCGTGCTGCGCCAGGGCGAGAACCTGGCGCGCGGCTCCTACACGATGGATGCCACGACGCGCGACTACCGCTTCCTGCTGCAGGGCCGGCTGCGTCCGCCCGACATCAACGGCTGGTTCAAGGAGTGGTGGCCCCGCTTCTGGGCGAACTTCGATTTCACCGCCGTGCCGCCGGAGGCGGATGTGGACGTCCGCGGCCGGTGGGGGACGGGGCTGCAGAGCGCCGTCTTCTGCGGCGTGGACGCCGACCACCCGGTGATCCGCGGGGTGCCGTTCGACCGGGCGCGGACCACCCTGTTCATCCGGCCCTTCTTCTACGACGTGTTCGACTTCACCGCGGAGCGGGCCGGGCATGCGGCGCGCGGCGCGTTCGTGCTGGCCGTCGAACCGCACCAGGTGCGTGTGCGCACGCTGGAGTTTCAGGGCGACTCCGACCTCGACCCGGCGGACTGGGCGCGGCTGTACGGCCCGGCGGCCGCGGCGTACCTCGCGCCGTACCAGTATGCCGCCCCGCCGCGGGTGCACGCCTCCGGCCAGCTGCGGGGACCAGAGGCGCCGGGCGGACCGGAGACCAAGGTCGACCTCACGCTCGCCACCGACAGCCGGTTCGCCTTCGAGGGCCTGCCGCTCGACCGCCTGAAACTCGACGCCACCTACAGGAATGGCGACCTTGACCTCCGCCACGTGGTGGCGGATTTCGCCGGCGGCGCCCTGACGGGGCAGGCGCGGCTCGCCGGCCCGCCGGCGGCGCGCCGCCTCGCCTTTGAGGCGACGCTCAAGGGCGCGGACCTCGCCCGCGCCGCCAATGCGCTGGAGGAGGTCCAGCTGCCCGGCACGCCCGCGGGCGCGAAGCGCGCCGGCACGCGCATTCTCCACCGCGCCACCGGCGGCCACCTCGACCTCACGCTCAACGCCGAGGGCCGCTACCGCCAGCCGTACAGCTTCCAAGGCAGCGGCCAGTTCGCCATCGCCGGCCAGGAGCTCGGCGAGATCAACCTGTTCGGGCCGCTGTCCGAGCTGCTGAGCAAGACCCTGCTCAACTTCACCTCGCTGCGCCTCGACGCGGCCCAGGCCAGCTTCCAGATCGAGGGCCGCAAGCTCGCGTTCTCGCAGGTGAAGGTGACCGGGCCCACCGCGGCGATCGAGGCCAAGGGCGACTACTGGCTCGACGCCAAGACCCTCGATTTCAACGCGGTGGTTTTTCCGCTGCACAAGAGCAACTTCGTGCCTGCCGACGCGCTGGGCGTGCTGCTCACGCCGTTGTCGAGCCTGCTCGAGCTCAAGCTCAGCGGCTCGCTCGACAAGCCCTCGTGGACGTTTCTGTTCGGGCCGATCAACATCCTGCGCACCATCGTCCGTCCGGGCGGCAACCCGCCGCCGGCACCCACGACCCCGCCCGCCGCCGGGCCCGCGCCGCCGGCGCACTGACGCCCGCCGGCCAGAAACTCGTTGCCCTCCCGGGGGGCGTACCCTACCTACGAGTCACCCGTTGATGGCCCGCCGCCCCCCCGCCGCTGCACAGGACTGGTTGACCCGGGCGTCCCTGCTCGGCGCCGCCCTGCTGGTGCTGATTGGGGGCCTGGCCATGGTGGGCTGGGCGGAACGGATCGACCTGCTGGTCCAGCTGCAATCGAACTACGCGCCGATCCAGCCCAACACGGCGGCGAGCATGATCGCGTGCGGCCTCGCGCTGCTGGCCCTTGAATTCGGCATGCGGCGCGCGCTCTGGCTCGCGGCCGTGCCCGCGGCCCTCGGCGGCCTGACCATCCTGCAGTATGTGGCCGGCTGGAACCTGCACGTCGACGACCTCCTGCAGTCGGTGTACATCACGGTCGATCCGACCTATCCGGGCCGCATGCCGCGCCTGACGTCGGCGGCGGTGTGCGCCGGCGGGCTCAGCCTCCTCTGGCGCGCCTACCCGCTCTGGACGCGCCACCGCCCGATGATCCTGGCGCTGGTGGCCTCGCTCATCGCCTCGCTCGGCCTCGCCCCCCTCCTCGGCTGGGCGCTCGGCCTGTCGGTCTCGTCCGCCTGGAGCCAGGTGATCCGGCCCGCCCCGCTGCCGTCGCTGTCCCTCGCCCTCCTCGGCGGCCTGCTGCTGAGCCGCGTCTGGCGCGAGGACCCCGACCGGGCCGCCGACCTGCCCAGCTGGCTGCCGGCGCCGGTCGTGGCCGCGGGGGTCACGCTCACCCTGCTCTTCACCGCGGCCCTGCGCGACCACGAGCTCAACTATCTGCGCAGCACGATCCAGCTGACGGCCAACAACGCGGCCACCGTCCTGAACTTCGAACTCGACAGCCAATCCCGGGCGCTCGAGCGGCTGGCCACCCGGTGGGCGCAGATCGACCAGGGCAGCGACGCCCAGCGCGACCGCGACGGCGCCGCCTACGTGGAGGATTTTCCCGCCCTGCGCTCGCTCACGTGGATCGACCCGTCGATGCGCACCGGCTGGTTTTATCCCAAGGCCGGGAACGAGACCCTGTTTGCCTACGACCACGGCGCCGACCCGCTGCACCGGCAGCTGATCGACGCGGTGCGGAAATCGGGCGAGCCGGCGTACTCCCCGTTGATCGGGCTGCCGCTCGGCGGCCAGGGTTTCCTCATCTGCGTGGCGCTGCCCGCCGGCGCCGGGGAACTGCTCGGCGAGTACGTCTATCCCACCCTGCTCGAGGGCGTGGAGAAGCGCCTGCAGCTCTCCGCCCTTTACGCGGTCACCATCGACGTCGACGGCCAGCGCGTCTTCGAGCGCCATCCGCCCGGCGCGGTGCGGCGGGACCTGCAGCAGGAGGCGCGCTTCAACCTCTTCAGCCAGCACGTCCGCATCGGCCTCACGCCCTCGGCCCAGATGCTGGAGCGCAACCGCCAGTCGCTCCCGGCGCTCGTCACCGCCTTCGGGCTGGGGCTGAGCGTGCTGCTCGGGATGGTCGCCCACCTGGCCCGCGCCGCCCATGTGCGCCGGCGCAGCGCCGAGCGGGCCAACGCGCGGCTGGTGGCGGAGAACGAGGAACGCCGCCGCGCCGAGCAGGCGCTGCGCGCCAGCCAGGCGGCGACGCGCAAGCTCTCGCTCGTGGCCAGCGGCACCGACAACCTGGTCGCGATCGCCGACGCCGGCGGGCGCATCGAGTGGGTCAACGAAAGCTTCGCCCGCCTGCTGGGCGTGAGCCTCTCCGAGGCCCTCGGCCGGCCGCTCGCCCAGCTGCTGGTCAGCCCCGACACCGAGCCGCCGGTCGTCGCCAGCCTGCGCGACGCCCTCGTGCGCGGCTCGTCTTTCAACGGCGACCTGCTCTGCCACGCGCGGGACGGCCGGCGCTACACCCTGCACCTCGAGATGCACCCCGTGCGCAACGAGGGCGGCGGCGTGGAGAACCTCATCGCGATGCTGACCGACGTCACCGCGCGCGTGGAGACGGAGCGGTTCCTGCGCCGGGCCAAGGAGGAGGCGGACGCGGCCTCGCGCGCCAAGTCGGAGTTCCTCGCCTCGATGAGCCACGAGATCCGCACGCCGATGAACGGCGTCATCGGCATGACGAGCCTGCTGCTCGAGACCCCGCTCAACTCCGACCAGCGCGACTGCGTGAACACCATCCGCACGAGCGGCGACGCCCTCCTCGCGATCATCAACGACATCCTCGACTTCTCCAAGATCGAGTCCGGCAAGATGGAGCTGGAGCAGCGCCCCTTCGAGCTGGCGGCCTGCCTGGAGGAGGCGCTGGACATGTTCGCGGTGCAGGCCGCGGCGAAGCACATCGACCTGGCCTACTTCATCGAGCCGGAGGTGCCGGCCTGGATCGTGGGCGACCCCACGCGCCTGCGGCAGGTGGTGGTCAACTTCGTCAACAACGCCGTCAAGTTCACGCCCCACGGGTACGTGTCGGTGGAGGTCGGCCTGGCCGACGCCTCGCGGCCGCCGATGTTCCCCGGCGGGACGGCGCCCACCCCGCCCTGGAGCGAGGAGGCCGGCACCTGCCTGCTGCAGTTCGCGGTGCGCGACACCGGCATCGGCATTCCGCCCGAGAAGCAGCGGATCCTCTTCAAGCCGTTCACGCAGGTGGATTCCTCGACGACGCGCAAATACGGCGGCACCGGCCTCGGCCTCGCCATCTGCCAGCGCCTCTGCGAGCTCATGGGCGGCGAGATCCGGGTCGAAAGCACGCCCGGCCACGGCTCGCTCTTCACGTTCGTGATCCAGATCCGGCCGGCGTCGCCGCCGGCGGCGGTGCCCCCGGCCGCGGTGCCCGCCTCCCTGCGCGCCCGGCCGGTGCTGGTGGTGGACGACCACGCCGCCAGCCGCCGCTTCCTCGCCATCACCCTGTCCGGCGCGGGGCTGGCCTGCGAGACGGTGCCTTCCGCTGCCGCCGCGCTCCAGGACATGGAGCGCCGGCCCCCGCCGGCGCTGCTCATCGTCGACCAGGTCCTGCCCAACGAGGACGGCCGGCGGCTGGTCACCGAGTTGCGGCGCCGGGCGGGCTGGCCGCCTCCGCCCGTGCTCGCGCTGCTGCCCGCGGGCGAGGCGGTGCCGCGCGCCTGGCTGGACGACCTCGCCCCGGCCGCGCACCTGTTCAAGCCCCTCAAGGTCGGACCGCTGCTGGCCGCCATCCGCTCGCTCTACACCCCCGGCCCGGCGGCCGAGGGCGCGCCGGACAAGGCGAGCCGGCTGCTGAGCGAGGACATCCCGCTCGAGGTCCTGCTCGTCGAGGACAACCCGGTGAACCGGACCGTGGCGCTGAGCCTCCTGACCCGGCTCGGCTACAAGGCGCAGGCGGCGCCCAGCGGCGCCGAGGCGTTGCAGGCCCTGGAGAACCGCCCCTGCCAGCTGGTGCTCATGGATGTGCAGATGCCGGAAATGAACGGGCTCGACTGCACCCGCGAGATCCGCCGGCGGCTCCCGGCCGAGCGGCAGCCCTGCATCGTCGCGGTCACGGCCAACGCGCTTGTCGGCGACCGCGAGCTCTGCCTCGCGGCCGGGATGAACGATTATCTCACCAAGCCGCTGAAGCTCGACCAGCTCGCCAGCGCCATCCGTCGCAATTTCCCCGGGCACGGCGCCGCCTGACCGGCCGGCGGGACCCGGAATTCACAGCCGGCGGCGCAGCGCCGCGATCTCGTCCGCCTGCGCCGGATCGTCCGCGAGGTTGCTTTGCTCCCCGGGATCGTCATCGAGGCGGAAGAACAGCCAGGGCGTGCCGTCGGCGTTCACCACGAGCTTGCGCCCCGGCGAACGGACGCCGCGCCACCTGCGGTCGCACTGGTGCGGCAGCGGCACGACGCTGGGCATGGAAATGCGCTGCATTTCGGTTTTGAGTTCTGAGTTTTGCGTTTTGGGTTCGACGCCAGCCCACGCCAGGGTCCAGCGGTGCAGATCGAGCAACGAGACCGGCCTTTCGCTCCGACCCCCCAACCCAGAACCCTGAACCCTGAACCCTGAACCCTCCCCCGGAGCTCCGCGCACCAGGAGCGGCACGCGCACGCTTTCCTCGTGCGGCCAGCCCTTGCGGAACAGCCCGTGCGCCCCGTGCATGTCGCCGTGGACGGAGGTGAAGACCACCACCGTGCCGGCGGCAGGAAGGCGGTCCAGCAGCCGGCCGATCGCCCGATCGGTGGCCTCCAGATGCGCGTAATAGCCGGCGAGCTCGCGCCGCGCCCGGGCCTCCGCCTCTCCGCCGCGGGGCACGTTGGGCGCCAGCTCGAGGTCCCGGGCCGCGCGCGGCGCCACGCCGGCGGCCGGGGCGTCGTACGGCGGATGCGGCGGCTCGAGGCTGACGACCACGAACCAGGAAGCGTTGGAATTGCGGATCTGCGATTGCGAAGACCGGATTGGCGGTCCGCCGGCGGTCTCATTCGTTCCGCCAGCCGCATTCCGCGATCCCAAATCCCCGATCCAGGAGGCCGCCCGGTCGCAGATGACGTCGGACTGGTAGCCGGGAAACTGCACCGGCGCCGGCAGCGCGGTCCCGTGCAGCCACGGGTCGTTGAGCAGGAATCCGCTCTCGAAGCCCTCCCAGTGGCCGAAGCCGCCGCGGCGCCCGGGCGGGACGACCATCTTCGCGTGGGCCGGCCCCACCATCGGCGCGGCCGGATCCCGCCGGTAAAGGTGCCATTTGCCGAAGAAGGCCGTGGCGTAGCCGCGCGCGCCGAGGACCTGCGCGACCGTCCGCGCTTGCGCCGGCAGCGGATCGAAGTAGTCGCGCACGCCATTTTCCGGCGACCGCACGCCGGTGAGGAGCGCCGCGCGGGCGAACGGCCCGAAGGGATGCGGCGTCACGGCCTGCGCGAAGTTGACGGCGCCGGCCGCGAGCGCGTCGAGCCGGGGCGTGCGCGCATTGGGGTCGCCGGCGTAGCCCGACGCCTGGGCGCGCCACTGGGTGGTCACGATCCAGAGGATGTTCGGGGGGCCAACCCCGGCCGCAGGCTCAGTCCGGGTCTTCATGGCCGACCGCCGGCGTTGCCTTCCCTCTCTCCGGTATCCGGCATCCGCGTTCCGCTTTCGACGGGCACCGGCACCGGCCGCAGTTGGCCCCGCCACAGCTCGCGGTAGATCGGGCCGGGCGGACAGGCGATCCGCGACTCGTCGAAGCCGCGGGCCTCGACGTAGTCGAAGCCGTAGTGGAAGGCGGCGAGCAGCAGGCGCTCGGAGTAGCGGCCGTGCGCGTGCAGCGCATGGCGGCACCACATCAGGTAGTCGACGCCCGTCTCAAGGTTGGCCTGCCAGTCCCACACCGTCGGCTCGTAGGGCCGGGCCGACACGGCGGCCCACGCGGCCGGCTTGAGCTGGAACAGACCGCGGGCGTCGCCGGCCCGCGCCCGGGCGTCGAAGCCCGACTCGGCCGCGACCAGCGCGTAGAGGAAGGCGGCGTCGAGCCGGTAGCGGGCCGCCGGGGCCTGCAGGGCGCGCCACACCGCCGCGCGGTCCACCGGTTCGTGCCGCACGGCGCAGCCGGCCAGGAGCAGCAGGATCACGAGTGCCGGGAGCAGGACCTTCACGCCCCGGGACCCTCGCGCCAACCGGCGCAAAACACAAAATCCAAAACGGGGCGGCCGGCGCCGGCCGCTCACTCCAGCCGGCGGAAGACGAGCGCGGCGTTCTGGCCGCCGAAGCCGAGGTTGTTGCTCAGCACCGTCCGCACCGGCGCGGACCGGTGGAGGTTCGGCACGTAGTCGAGGTCGCAATCCGGGTCGGGCTCCTCGTAGTTGATGGTCGGCGGCACCAGCCCCGTCTGGATCGTCTTCACGCTGATGATCGACTCGAGGCCGCCGGCCGCGCCGAGGAGGTGGCCGGTCATCGACTTGGTGGAGCTGACCATGAGCTTGCGGGCGTGCTCCCCGAAGACCTTCTTGATGGCGAGCGTCTCGAACTTGTCGTTGTAGGGCGTGGAGGTGCCGTGGGCGTTGATGTAGTCGATCTGTTCCGGCCGCAGGTGCGCCGAGGAGAGCGCGCGCGTCATGGCCAGCGACAGGCCGCGGCCGTCGGGGTCGGGCTGCGTGATGTGGAACGCGTCGCAGGTGGCGCCGTAGCCCACCAGCTCGCAGTAGATGCGGGCGCCGCGGGCCCGCGCGTGCGCCAGCGTCTCCAGCACCAGCACGCCCGCGCCCTCGCCCATGACGAAGCCGTCGCGCTGGCGGTCGAAGGGCCGGCAGGCCTTTTCCGGGGCGTCGTTGCGCGTGCTCATCGCCTTCATCGAACAGAACGCCGCGTAGGAGAACGAGGTGATGCCCGCCTCGCTGCCGCCCGCGATCATGACGTCGGCCTCGCCGCGGCGCATGGCATGGAACGCCTCGCCGATCGCGTGGGCGGAGGAGGCGCAGGCGCTGACGACGCAGAAGTTCGGGCCGCGGGCGCCGAATTCGATCGCGACCAGCCCGCTGCACATGTTGCTGATCAGGGAGGTGATCGTGAAGGGCGACACCTTGCGCGGCCCGCGCTCCCAGAGGATCTTGAGCTGCTGCTCATAGGTGTGCATGCCGCCGATGCCCGAGCCGATGATCACCCCCACGCGGTCGCCGTCCTCCGCCCCGAGGTCGATCCGGGCGTCGTCGCGCGCCATCTTCGCGGCGGCGAAGCCGAAATGCGTGTAGCGGTCGTTGTGCCGCGCCTCCTTCGGATCCATGAACTTCGTCGGGTCGAAGCCGCGGATCTCGGCGCCGATCTGGCACGGGAAGCCGGTGGTGTCGAACTGGGTGACGCGGGAGATGCCGTTCTTGCCGGCGATGACGTTCGCCCAGAAGGTGTCCACGTCGGAGCCGAGCGCCGTGACGACGCCCAAGCCGGTGATCACGACCCGCGGAGGTGAGGAAGCTTCCATCAGCACAAAAAAGGCGCCCTACCGGCTCGTTCCCGGAGGAAACACGGTAGAACGCCGCAAGGGCAATTCGGGGAGGGAATTATTTCGCGGCCGACTTTTCCTCAATGTAAGCGATCACGTCGCCCACCGTTTGAAGCTTTTCGGCGTCGGACTCCGGAATCTCGCCTTTGATCTCGTCCTTGAACTCCTCTTCAAAAGCCATGATCAGCTCGACCGTGTCGAGCGAATCGGCGCCCAGATCGTCAAGGAAAGACGCTTCCGGGGTGATCTGCTCTTCGTTAACATTCAATTGGTTAACGATGATCTCTTTGACGCGTTGTTCGATGGTTTTCTGGTCGGCCATGTTTGTGTGGTCAAGGGTTCGGGCTGTTCTTTGGCATCACATCACCATCCCGCCGTCAACGGTAAAAACTTGTCCAGTAATATATCCGGCTTCCTCGGAGCACAGGAAAGCGGTGAGGGCGGCCACGTCGGCGGGTTCGCCGAAGCGCTGCAGCGGGATGAATTGCAGCGCGGCGGATGTGACATCCTGGCCCAACCCTGCGGTCATGTCGGTCCGGATGAAGCCGGGGGCCACCACGTTGCAGGTCACGCTGCGGCGGGCGAACTCGCGGGCCACGCTCTTGCTGAAGCCGATCAGGCCGGCCTTGGCGGCGGCATAATTGGTCTGGCCGGCGTTGCCGCTCAGGCCGGCCACCGAGGCGATGTTGACGATGCGACCCCACCGCTTCTGGGTCATGGCCCGGCCGAGCAGCTTGGTCCAGTGGAAGGCGCTGGTCAGGTTGGTCGCGAGCACCGCGTTCCAGTCCTCGTCGGACATGCGGAACAGCAGGCCGTCGCGGGTGATGCCGGCGTTGTTGACGAGGATGTCGATGGTTTCGAACTCGGCGAGCAGCTCCGCCGTGGCTTTGGCGATGGCGGCGCCGTCGGTCACGTCGATGGGCAGCGCGCGGGCCTTCCCCCCGGCGGCCTGGATCTCGGCCGCGACCGCGCCGCAATTCGCCGGGTTCTTGCTGGCGCAGATGACGTGCACGCCGCCCCGGGCGAGTTCCGCGGCAATGGCCTTGCCGATGCCCCGGCCGGCGCCGGTGACGAGAGCAGTCCGATGGTTGAAGGTCATGCCGCCAGTAGCACGGATTGGAGGTTGCGGGGCGAGCCGATTTTTCGCGGACGCCTTCCCCCGCCGGGCGGATCCGGCGGGCGGGCCCCGGGTCGCCCGCCTCGAGGATTTCCTTTGCGCGGCGTGAAACAACTTTCTATCCAAGGGATCGAATACCGCCACCGCCCCCTGCGGTGGCGGAGCACTTGCCGCCATCACCACGCCTGTCCGCCATGAAGATTCACTCCTGCCTTTGCCCCGCCGCCCTCCTGTGGGCCGCCACGCTGGCCGCCGCACCGCTCATGGAGACGACGGCGATCCATTCCCAGGCCGACGCCGGCTCGCCCGCCATCGGCTATCTCAAGGCCGGCACCGAGCCGGTGGCGGCGCCCAACGTCACCGCCCCCGACGGCTGGATGGCCGTCGCCCTTCCCGGCCCCCATGACGCCTTCGTGGCCAACCGCGACCTCAGCAAGGACCTCAATGTTCATCCGGGGGCCCCGCTCCGCCTGCAGCCCGCGGCCGACGGGCCGGTGCTCACCACCGCGCAGGACGGCGATTCGATTGAAATCATCGGGCTCCGTCCCGGCTGGACGCAGGTCAAGCTCACGCGCGACGTCATCGGCTATATCCGGATCGGCGGCGCCAGCGCCGCCGCCCCCGCCATCCCGCCGCCGGCCCCGGCCGCCGCCGTGCCGCCGGCGCCCGCGCCCGGCTTCGCCCCGCCCGCGGGCGGCGCCGCCCCCGCCGCCATTCCCCACACCTACCAGGGTATGCTGACCGCGACGCATCGCCTTCTGTTGGTCGGGCCGCGGCCCGACTACGACTACCAGCTCGAGGACCTCGACGGCAAACGCATCGCCTTCCTCGACGTCTCCCGGATCCTCGCCACGGTCAAGGTCGAGACGCTGGTCGACAACCCGGTCACGGTACGCGGCGTGCTCCGGCAGACCGACGACGGCAAGAACCTCGTGATCGCGGTCGAGAGTCTGGACCTGAAGTAGCCGCGGGTCCGCCGCCCCCGGCCATGGCCATGGAACTGATCGACGGCAACCGGATTGCCGCGGACATCATCGCGGCGCTGAAGGCTGAGGTGGCCGCGCTGCCGGGTCGCAAGCCCTGCCTCGCGCTGGTGCGGGTGGGCGATGATCCCGCCTCGGTCTCGTACGTCCGCAAGAAGGAACAGACCGCCGCCGAGATCGGCATCGCGAGCCGCGTCCTCCTGCCTCCGGCGACGATCACCCAGGAGGAACTGTTCGCCCTGATTGACCGCCTCAACGCCGACCCGGGCGTCGACGGTATCCTCGTGCAGTCGCCGCTCCCGGACCCGCTCGACGAGCTGGCGGCGTTCCGGCGCATCGCCCCGGCCAAGGACGTCGACGGCCTTGGCACGATGAATCTCGGCAAGGTCGCGCAGGACGACCTGACCGGCTTCGTCTCCTGCACTCCCGCCGGCATCCTCGAACTGCTCGAGCGCAGCGGCGTGAAGCTGCCCGGCCGGCACGTCGTGGTGCTCGGGCGCAGCCTGCTCGTCGGCAAGCCCGTCGCCCTGCTCGCCCTGCAGAAGCGCGCCGGGGCCAACGCCACCGTGACCGTGTGTCACTCGCAGACCAAGGGCCTGACCGCGATTACCCGCCAGGCCGACGTCTTGATCGCGGCCATCGGCCGGCCCGAGTACGTCACCGGCGACATGGTCAAGCCCGGGGCCGTCGTCATCGACGTCGGCATGAACCGCGTGCCCGACCCGACCCGCAAATCGGGGTACCGGCTGGTGGGCGACGTGCAGTTCGCCTCCGTTTCGACCGTCGCCAGCAAACTGACCCCCGTCCCGGGCGGCGTCGGTCCGATGACGGTCGCGATGCTGATGTGCAACACGCTGCGGGCCTTCCGGCAGCAGCATCCGGGCTGACCGCTCCACGGCAAACTTGCCACCGGCGCCAACTTCCGCTCCAATCCGCCCGCGATGCCCGCGTCCAAGATCCTGGTGGTCGACGACCAGCCGATCAACGTCCAGCTCCTCAAGCGCAAGCTCGAGCGCGAGGGCATGCAGGTGGCGGCGGCCTACTCCGGCCAGGAGGCGCTGGACCTCGTCGCCCAGGACAAGCCCGACCTCATCCTGCTCGATGTCATGATGCCGGAGATGGACGGCATCCAGGTGTGCCAGCGGCTCCAGGCCAGCGAGGACACCCGCTCGATCCCGATCATCTTTGTGACGGCCCGCAGCTCCAAGGAAGGCAAGCTCGAGGGGCTCGGCGTCGGCGCCGTCGACTACATCACCAAGCCCATCGACCTCGACGAGACGCTGGCCCGTGTCCAGACGCAGCTGCGGTTCGCCGCCATCAACCGCGAGATCATCGACCTGCAGCGCCGGCTCACGGAGGCCCGCCGCGCCGCCACCATTGGCGCCGTCACCCAGGGCATCGCCCACAATCTGAACAACCTGCTCGGGGTGGTCATCGGCTACCTCGACCTGATCAAGACCTACCACGACAAGCCCGAGCTGGTGAAGAAGAACGTGCAGAGCGTCGAGGACGCGGTGAACCGCATCGTCTCGATCGTCCGCCAGCTCAGCTCGCTGGTGGTGAAGACCCGTCTGCCCGTGACCAAGGTCGGCCTGGACCAGGCGCTGCAGGGCGCGCTGCAGCGCTACGCGGCCGAGTACAAGATCGCCCAGCCCGTCACGATCGTGAATCCGCTCGGGGCGCTCATGATCGAGACCCACCTCGAGGTCTTCGAGGAGGTCGTGTCCAAGCTCCTGGTCAACGGCTGGGAGGCCTACGGCGACGAGGCCCCGCCGGAGAAACGGACGCTCACGATCACCACCGAGCTCGTGGATCGGCAGGAGGAGGGCCAGTTCATCCGCATGCGGATCGAGGACCAGGGCCACGGCATCGACCCGGAGGTGCGCGACCAGATGTTCGAGCCGTTCATCAGCACCAAGCACACCGTCGGCGTGGGCATGGGCCTGACGGTCGCCCGCCACGCGATGCGCAACATGGGCGGCGACGTGACCATGGAGGACCGCCCCGGCGGCGGCACGGTCGCGGTCCTGCTGCACCCGGTGGAACAGCCGCGCAAGCGCCGGGCGGAGAGCTGAGCGCCCCGCGGGCCGTCGCGCATGTCCCAATTCGCCTTCATCGGCGCCGGCCGCATGGCCTCGGCCATGGTCGGCGGACTGCTCGCCACCAAGGCGGCGGCCCCGGCGGACATCGCCTGCCTCGGCGGCGCGGACAACACCGCCGCGCTGCTCGCGCAGCGCACGGGCGTCCGCGCCCAGGCCGACGCCGCCGCGCTGCTCGCCGGCGCCGACACGGTGGTGCTGGCCTGCAAGCCCCAGCAGCTGGCCGGCCTGGATCCGCGCCTGGCCGAGCTCACGGCCGGCCGGCTCGTCATCTCCATCCTCGCCGGCACCCGCCTCGCCCGGCTCGCCGCCGTCTTTCCCCGCGCCCGCAACCTGGTGCGTGCCATGCCAAACACGCCGGGCCAGATCGGCGCCGGGATCACCGGCTGGTGCGCCCGGCAGCCGCTCGCCCCCGCCGACCGCCGGCGGGTCGACACCGTGCTCGGCGCCCTCGGCCAGGTCGTCGAGCTCGAGGAACCGCTCCTCGACGCGGTCACCGCCGTGAGCGGCAGCGGACCCGCGTTCCTCTTCGAGTTCGTCGCGGCGCTGCGCGACGGCGGCGTGGCCGCGGGGCTGTCCCGCGAGGTCGCGGCGCGGCTGGCGCAGGCCACCGTGCTCGGGGCGGCGCGGCTGCTGGCCGAGACCGGGACCGAGCCGGAGGCGCTGCGCGACCAGGTGACCTCGCCGCACGGCACGACCTACGCGGGCCTGCAGGTCCTGGCGGCGCGCAGGTTCCGCGACACCGTCAAGGACACGATCCTCGCCGCCAAGCAGCGCTCCGAGGAGCTGTCCCGCGAATCCTGATCCCGATGGATGCGGCGTGCCAGCAGGCCCGGCGGCAGCCGGCGGCCGGAGGGAAAAAGGGATGAACCCGGCCGGCCACGGCCGCGTCCTCGTCACCGGCGGCGCGGGCTTCATCGGCAGCGCGCTGGTGTGGGCGCTCAACGGGCGCGGCTGCACGGACATCGTCGTCACCGATTTCCTTGAGGCGGACAAGTCCTGGCGCGGCCAGGTGCCGCTGGCGGCGGGGCGGGAGGACAAGCAGCGGAACCTGCGGGCGCTGAAATTCGCGGACTACGTCGAGGCCGACGCCTTCCGGGCGCGGGTGGCGGCGCAGGCCGCGGCCTTCGGGCGCTTCCAGACGGTCTTCCACCTCGGGGCGTGCTCGTCGACCACCGAGGGCAACGAGGCCTACCTCGCCGACAACAACGTCGCCTACACCGCGGAACTCGCGGCCTGGGCCCTGGCGCAGGGCGCGCGCTTCATCTACGCCTCGTCGGCCGCGACCTACGGCGACGGTTCGGCCGGCATGGACGACCGGTCCGACGACCTGGCGCGCCTGCGGCCGCTGAATCCCTACGGCCGCTCAAAGCACGAGTTCGACCTCCACGCCCAGCGCACCGGCCTGCTGCGCCGCGTCGTCGGATTGAAGTATTTCAACGTCTTCGGCCCGAACGAGGACCACAAGGGCGAGATGCGCTCACTGGTGCACAAGGCGCACCAGCAGATCGCCGCCACCGGCCGCGTGCGGCTGTTCAAGAGCCACCGGCCCGACTACCGCGACGGCGAGCAGCGGCGCGATTTCCTCTACGTGAAGGACGCGGTCGAGATGACGCTGCATTTCGCGGAGGGCGCGTCGGCCGCCGCCGGTCTCTACAACATCGGCTCGGGCGAGGCGCACACGTGGCTGGAATTGGTGGCGCCGATCTTCGCCGCCCTCGGCCGGCCGCCCCGGATCGAGTTCATCGCCATGCCGCCGGCGCTGCGCGACCGGTACCAGTACTTCACCCGGGCGGACATCGCCAAGCTGCGCGCCACGGGTTATACGCGGCCGGTCACCCCGCTGGCGGCGGCGGTCGACGACTACGTGCGCCACTTCCTTGTGCCGGGCAGGCGCCTCGGCGGGTAGGCCGGCCGCGCGGCGGGCGGCTCAGGGGATCTTGAGGAGCTCCGCCGGCGACCACGCGCCGGAGTGGTCGGCGACCGCGGCGCGGATCTCCTTCACCTTGTCCGCCGACACCGGCGGCGCCTTGTTGCCCCATTCCGAGCGCACGTAGGTCAGCGCGTCGGCAATCTGCTCGTCCTTCAGCATCGGCCCGAACGCCGGCATCGTGTTGTTGAACTGTTTCTCCTCGACGGTGATCGGGCCGGAGAGGCCGTCGAGCACGATGCGGATGATGCGGTCCTCGGGGCCCTGCGCCCACTCCGAGCCGGCGAGCGGCGGATAGATGCCGGGCAGGCCGAGGCCGGTGGTCTGGTGGCAGGCGATGCAGTTGGTGGTGAAGACGCGCTTGCCCAGCACCCGGGGGTCGAGGACCACCGGCGCCGCCGCGCCCTGCATGCCGGGCAGCATGCGCTCGTCGTACACCATCGGGCTGAAGCCGCCGGAGTAGCGGCCGACGTAGATGGCGGAGAACAGAATGAGGGCGCTCATCAGGCCCAGGAGCGCGAGCGGCAGCGGCGAATAACCCTCGGTGGGCTCGGGCTTCTCGCGGAGCAGGATCGCGTGGACGCGCTGGAGCTGTTCGTCCGACGCGCCGGCCTGCTCGAGGCGCGGGTTGGGCTGGCCCTCCGCGCTCATTTGGCTCCGGCCGCCGGTTTGGGCGGCACGTAGGGCTTGGCCTCCGGAAACACGTAGGTGTCCTTCAGGCTCAGCAGGTAGGCCACGAGCGCTTCGGCGCGCGGCGTCGGCACCAGCTCATAGCCGGGACGGTCGAGGCCGTGCTGCCGGGCATAGTCGGCGGGCAGCTTCAGCGCCAGCGGCGAGGCCTGGCCCGGCGCCACCTTGCGGTAGGCGTAGAGGAAGCGGAACGGCGGCATGATCGAGCCGGGCGAGGTCAGCTGCGGGTCGTAGAGGTGCAGGTAATGCCAGTCCGTCGAGGGCTGGCGCGAGCCGATGTTGCGCAGGTCCGGCCCGGTGCGCATGGTGCCGAGGAAGACGCGCGGCTCGTAGATGTAGTCGCGGGCGACGCTCTGCCGCTCGCCCCAGCCGCGCTCCTCGTCGGCGCCGTAGCCGGGCCGGCGCACCTGCTGGGAGTGGCAGTACATGCAGCCGAGGTCCTGGTAGACGAGGCGGCCCTGGTTGGCCAGGCCGGAGGGCTTGTCGGGGAAGGTCCTGCCCTCGTTGGCGTCGTAATAGGGCGTGAGGCTGCCGTACTGGATCTGGTTGGTCAGCACGATGCCCGTCCAGGAGAAGGCGAGCGCGAGGAAGATGCCGAGGAAGATGAGCGGGCCGCGGTTCATCGCACGGGGGCGGCCTGCATGGCCGGGGGCGACCGGAACAGGGTCGGGGCGGTGGCGCCGGCCGGCCGCTTCGCGGCCAGCATCCAGGCGACGTTCACCGCGAAGGCGAGATGGCCGATCGTCATGAGGATGCCGGCCACGCTGCGGGTCACGAGGTACGGGAGGGTGTTATGCACGACCTCAAGGAACGGGATGTTGGGGTTGTTCATCTGCATCCCCTGGATCCAGCCGCCGATCTCGAGGTCGACCCAGTAGATCGTGACGCCGACCGCCGCGCACCAGAAGTGGGCGCGGATGAGCGCGGCCGAGGGCCACTCCTTGAGCAGCAGCCGCGGCAGGATGTAGTAGATCGCGCCGAACATCACCATGGTGAAGAAGGCGTACATGCCTTCGTGGGCGTGGCCGACGGTGAAGTGGGTGAAGTGGGTGATCTCGTTGACGGAGCGGATCGCCATCGCCGAGCCGGTGAGGCTCACGAGGGTGTAGTTGACCGCCCCGAAGACGACGAAGCGCAGCGTCGGGCTGGTGCGCAGGGCGCCGAAGCTGCCGACCATGGTCAGGTGGTGGTTGACGGCCGTCACCACGACGGGGATGACCATCATCAGGCTGGCGGCGATGCCGGCCGAGATGACCCAGGCCGGCACGGGCCCGCCGATGAGGTGGTGGACGCCGGCCCAGTTGTAGAAGATCGCCAGCGACCAGAAGCCGAGCACGGAGAGGTAATAGCTGTGGATCGGCTTCCCCAGCACCTTGGGGATGAAATAGTAGGCGGCGGCGAGGCCGATCGGGGTGAACCACAGGCCGAGGACGTTGTGGGCGAACCACCAGTTGACCAGCGCCTGAACCGTGCCGCGGGCCGGCTCGAAGATCAGCATGATCTGGGCGATGGAATAGAGCCACGGAAACCAGAAGAGCGCCGCGAGGATGTACCACTGCGAGACGTAGATGTGCTCGGACTTGCGGAAGCGGAACGTGATGACCGCCCACGCGCCGACCAGGGCATAGGCCACGAAGAGCAGCGGCGTGGCGTAGGGCGGCATCTCCAGCCACTCGATCGAGGTCGAGTCGCCGGCGAGGATGCCGATCACGCCGATAGTGACGCCGAGGTTCCAGAAGCAGGCGGCGACGATGAGCACGCCGGGGTGGCGCAAGGCGGCCCGGGACAGGCGCGCCATCAGCCAGAAGGCCACCGCGAAGGCGGCGTTGGTGCTCCAGCCGTAGATCACCGCGTTGAGGTGGGCGCTGCGCACCCGCCCGAAGGTGAGCCACTCGTAGTTCCCGAGGAACTCGGGCGAGTGCATCTTGAACGACGCGATCAGGGCAAAGACGGTGCCGATGAGCAGCCAGACCAGCGCCGAGACAATGAAGACGAGGGCCGGCCACTTGGTGGAGGCGTCGATCGCGCTCAACTCGGCGCGCGGCACCGTGTCGGTCGGCGTGGCCGGATGGAGGGAGGCGGCGAGACTGGGGGCGGAGGCCATCGGGATGGGCGGCGGGTTCAGGATTCCGGGGGCGGGGCGCCGGGCTTGCGGCGGGGGGCGGGAAAATGGTCGGTCATCTCACCCTGCGGCTCCTGGTCGTCGAAGATCGAGGTCGCGCCGCGCTCGAAGTCCCGCAGCTGCCCGTGCTGCGAGGACCAGTAGAGCGCGTAGACGGCGGACCCGCTGATCCCCAGCCCGACGACGACCGCGACGACGTAGAACAGCCATTCCATGGGTCACGGTTTCCGCTGCGCGTTGAGCTCCTGGAGCGTGAGTTCCTCGGCCCGGTCGATGGGCAGCTGGACCACGCCCTTGCTCCGGTCGATCCAGGCGTAGGTCGTCTGGGCCGCCTGCTCATGGGCGCGCATCTCCTGCAGGTGTGCCATCCGGCCCGCCGGCGTGTACTTCCACTGCTCCTCCGGCGGGATCTGGGACAGATCCACCTCCGGCGCCGCGCGGCGCGCCGGGAGGTAGGCCAGCTCGAGCACGACGAGGAAGATGACGAAGCAGCCGACGGCGGCCAGGAAGGTCACCCAGAAACCGGCCCGCGATCCGGCCGGCGCGGGCAGCGGATCAGCTGGTGGATTCATGGTGGGTCAGGCACTCGACAATGCGGGGATCACGGATCGGGATGAGCTTCGTGGTGGGGAAGCTGCGCAGGTAGGCCCAGACGCAGATGCCGCCCACCCCGACCAGCGCGGTGGCGTGCCAGATCATCAGCGGCGAGAAAAACGGCCGGGGATGGCCGGCGGCGTCCCTCATGGCGGGCAGGGTATTGAAGCACACGTCGACAAACAGCATCACCAGGATCCACCCCGAGATGAAGGCGGCGCGCCGGTGGTCGAGCTTGTAGCGATAAGACAGCAGGTAGCAGAACGGAAAGGCAAAATAGAGGAAGAGGACCGACATGCCGACCCACCACCAGTCACCGTATTCGCGCAGGTTGAAGTAGAAGGTCTCCTCGGGCACGTTCGCGTTCCAGATAAGGAAGTACTGGGCGAAGGCGATGTAGGCCCAGAAGACGGTGAAGGTCAGCATCAGCTGGCCGATGGAGTGCAGGTGGTTGTTGTTGAGGATGCCGCGATAGTCGCCGCGACGGTAGAGCCAGACCATGAGCAGCACGCCGACGGCGAGCGCCCCGCGCATGCCGGTCGCGAAGCAGTAGACGCCGTAGATGGTCGAGAACCAGTGGTACTCGAGGCTCTTGAACCAGTCGATGAAGCCGTAGGTGATCGCCAGTCCGCCCAGCGGGATGCCGGCGCCGGACCAGAAGCGGCTCGAGAACGTCCACTTCGGGTCGCCATCGGCATCCTGGCGGAAGGAGTTGCGTCGCATGACGTACGCCAGCCAGAGCCAGACGCCGAAATAGAGCACCACCCGAAGGGTGAAGAAGCCGATGTTCAGATAGCCGGACTTCTTCAGGTAGAGCACGTCCTCGCCCACGGTCTCATGCGTGCCGGGCAGCAGGGCGTGGGGATTCATCCACAGCCACACCAAACCGGGCTTGAGCCAGGCCGACACCACCAGCAGCGGGAGGAACAGGAGGAACAGCCATTTCAACGCCGCCAGCGCGTGCTCGAACTGGCGGCGGATGACGATGCCCCAGCTCGCGTCGAAGATGTGGTGAATCAAGACCAGCATCAGCATGCCCACGACGATCAGCGTCCAGTAGCCGACGGCCACGAGGTAGGACAGGGCCACGCTCCGGGAATCGGAGACGAAGAAGCCAACCACGGTCAGGGCGAGCCCCGCCAGACCGACACCCAGCGCCAGCCCGGACTTGCTGGCGGGCGAGGTCGCGACGGCCGCGGGAACGGTGGCAGCGGGGGCGCTCATAGTCCGAGGTCCGCCCGGTGATCCGCCGGCACGTCGGCGACCGTGCCGTGCTGGGCGCGCTCGAGCGCACGGACGTAGGCGATGACCGCCCAGCGGTCCTCCGGGCTGAGTTTGTCGGCGTACGACTGCATCGTGTTCTTGCCGTTGGTGATGGTGTTGAAAATCTCGCCCTCGGGCATCTGGCGGATGCGGTCATCCTGGTAGGACGCGGTCGTCACCATGCCGTAGCCGCGCGTGATGCCCTGGCCGTCGCCGAGCGCGCCGTGGCAGGGCGCGCAGTAAATCGTGAAGCGCTCCCGGCCGCGCGCCATGAACTTCCCGTCGAGCTTCAGCCCGGGCGGGAAGCCGCGCGCAAACGAGCCGTCCGGCGCCTTGCCGCGGTAGAGGAAGTCGTCGGCGCGCAGGTAGTCGGGGTTTTCCGCGACGGTGCGGCCGCGGGCCACGGTGCCGGCCGGGATGGGCCGGTCCACCCGGCCATCGGCAAAGAACTTCGACTCCAGCTCCGGCTTGTACTTGGCCTGGCGGTCCATGTCCGGAAACACCTCCACCGGCGGCCGGGTCGACTTGCGCCCGCGGAAGCCGGCGATCGACACCACCAGCACCACGAGAAAGGCGGTCACGAGGTAGACGTAGCGCATCGCTCAGGGCTCCAGTTCCTCGATGTCGTGGCCGCCGAGCCGCTCCAGCAGCGCCCGGGTGGCCGCCGCCTCGTAGCGCGGGTCGCGGGCCTCGATCACGACGAAAAAGCGGTCGTCGGTCGCGCGCCGGTAGTGGGCCTGCTTCATCACCGCGTGGTAGTGCATCGGCAGCCGGTTGTAGAGGAACATGCCGATGATCGTGGCGAAGGCGGTGAACAGGATGGTCAGCTCGTAGGAGATCGGGAAGGCGAACAGCGGGCTGAAGAACGGCTTGCCGCCCACGGTCAGGCGGAAGTTGTACGCGCCCGACCACCAGATCAGCACCATGCCGGTGCTGAAGCCGAGGATGCCGCCGGCCAGGGACACCCGCGGCACGGTCGAGCGCCGCATTCCCATCGCGCGGTCCATCCCGTGGATCGGAAACGGCGTGATGACGTCCCAGAACCGGTAGCCGGCGTCGCGCACCTTCTCCGCCGCGTGCATGATCTCCGTGGGGGAGTCGAACATCGCGATCAGGCCGTAGGATTTGGCGGACATGGGGGGCGGGATCAGTGGGCGGAATGGGCGTGGGCGTCCGCCTGCGGCGTCACGGCCTTGATCTCGGCCATGGGCATCAGCGGCAGGAAGCGCACGAAGAGCAGGAACAGCACCGAAAACACGCCGAACGTGCCGAAGAAGGTGAAGATGTCGACGACGGTCGGGGTGAAGTACCCCCAGCTGGTGGGCAGGAAGTCGCGGGTGAGCGAGGTGACGATGATCACGAACCGCTCCATCCACATGCCGACGTTGATCAGGATCGACAGCACCCAGACCATCGCCGTGTTGCGGCGGACGGCCTTGAACCAGAAGAACTGCGGGACGATGACGTTGCAGGTCACCATCGTCCAGTAGGCCCAGACGTACGGGCCGAACGCGCGGTTGATGAACGTGAAGCCTTCATTGGGGTTCGCGCCGTACCACGCGATGAAGAACTCCATCATGTAGGAGTAGCCGACCATCGACCCGGTCGCCAACGCGATCTTGCACATGTTGTCGATGTGGTACTGCGTCACCAGGTCCTCGAGCTTGCAGACGGCGCGCAGCGGCAGGACGAGGGTCAGCACCATGCCGAAGCCCGAGTAGATGGCGCCAGCCACGAAATACGGCGGGAAGATCGTCGTGTGCCAGCCGGGGATCAACGAGACGGCGAAGTCGAACGACACCACCGTGTGCACCGACAGCACCAGCGGCGTGGCAATGCCGGCGAGGATGAGGTACGCCATCTCGTAGTTGCTCCAGTGCCGGTTGGAGCCGCGCCAGCCCATCGCAAAAAAACCGTAGAACCACGCGCGGATCCGCTTGCCGGCCGCGGTGAAGCGGTCGCGCAGCACGCCCAGGTCCGGGATCATGCCCACGTACCAGAAGAGCACGGAGACCGTGCCGTAGGTCGAGACCGCGAACACGTCCCACTCCAGCGGCGAGCGGAAATTCTGCCAGATGCCGTTGGAGTTGGGCAGCGGGAACAGGTACCAGGCCATCCACACGCGGCCGACGTGAAAGGTGGGGAAGATGCCGGCGCACACCACGGCGAAGATCGTCATCGCCTCGGCGGCGCGGTTGATTGACGTCCGCCACTTCTGGCGGAGCAGGCAGAGGATGGCGGAGATCAGTGTGCCGGCGTGGCCGATACCGATCCAGAACACGAAGTTGACGATCGCCCAGCCCCAGTTGGCGGGGCTGCGCAAGCCCCAGACGCCCACGCCCGTGGCGACCAGGTAGGTGAGCCCCGCGAGCGTGAAGGAGGCGACGAACAGGGCGAGACCGAAACTGATCCACCACCACCGGGGCGTCGGCCCCTCGATGATGCCGCAGATCTTGTCGGTGATCCACGAGAAGCTGCGGTTGTTCAGGACCAGCGGACGACGCGGCAGGTCGGCCGGTCTCACCTCGGTCAGGATAGCCGGCTTCACCTCGGTCAGGATGGCCGGGGCGGTGAGGGCGGCGGTGTCGGCGTCGGCCATCAGCGGGGTCCTCCACGAACTTGAGATGGGCGGTGCATGTCAGGACTTCCCTCCGCGCTCCGCTCCGCTCTCCTCCCCTTCCCGGGAGTGGTAGGTCTTGAGGTTGTATTCCATGCGGCTCAGCGGCAGGTCCGCGTAATCGGGCATCCGCGGGTTCGGATTGCGCAGCTTGGCGAGATAGGTCGTGCGCGGGCGCGTGTTGAGGTATCCCAGCACCGAGTAATTGCGCGGCTGCGCCTTGGTCTGGCTTACCCGGCTGGCCGGATCGAGCAGGTTGCCCATCACGATCGCGTTGACCGGACACACCTGCTGGCAGGCGGTCTGGAAGGCCCCGTCGGGCACCATCACGTCGCCCGGGCGGCCCGCCTGCGCCGCCCTCACCTTCTGGTTGATCTTGGCGTTCTCCACCCGCTGCACGCAGTAGGTGCATTTCTCCATCACGCCGCGCATGCGCACCGTGACTTCCGGGTTGCGCACCATCTTGAGCAGTTCCGGCATCTCCTTCTGGTGGCCGATCGGTCCCATGTACAGGGCGTCCGTGGCGCGCTTGTTCCAGTCAAAATAATTGAACCGCCGGACCTTGTAGGGGCAGTTGTTGGCGCAGTACCGCGTGCCGACGCAGCGATTGTAGGCCATGACGTTCAGCCCCTCGTCGTCGTGCACCGTGGCGTTGACCGGGCAGACCATCTCGCACGGCGCGAGTTCGCACTGCTGGCAGGCCATCGGCTCGAGGGAAACCTGCGGATCCTCGGGGATTTCCTGGTTCGCCGCGCCGCCGAAGGCGCCGGGCGCGATGTTGCCGTCGGAGTAATAGCGGTCGATGCGGATCCAGTGCATCTCGCGCCCGTAGTGGACCTGCTGCTTGCCGACGATGGGGATGTTGTTCTCCGCCTGGCAGGCGACGACGCAGGCCTGGCAGCCGATGCAGGTGTTGAGGTCGATCGTCATGCCCCACTGGTGCACGCCGTCGAACTTCGGCGTCACGTAGAGGGAGTTGCCGCGCGGAATCTCGGTGACCTTCTCCGCCAGCGGCAGCTTGGCGCTCGCGGGGTCGTAGGGCGGGCTGTGCGGCTCCAGGCCGATCGCCGCGGCAAAGGCCGGATTGCGCATGAACTCGGACACGTTGGCCTCGCGCACGATTTCGCGGCCCTCCATCGACCAGTGCGCCTGGGTGTTGGCCAGCGGATACCATTCGCCCGCGAGCACGGTGAGGCTGGCCCCGGTGGCCACGTGGGGCGCGTCGCTGGTCCGCACCGCATAAGCGCTGAAGCCGGCGCCCTGGCCGACCCGGCCCGAGTGCGTGCGGCCGTAGCCGAGGGCCACCACCACGGTGTAATTGGACAATCCGGGCTGGATCTGGATCGGCCCGCGCACCGTGCGGCCGCCGACCTTGAGCACGGCGACGTGGCTCATGTCGCGACCGTTGACCCAGTCGGAGGTCTCGGTGCGCGCCACCTGCACGACGCCCTGGGAATTTGGCCGGATGCCGAGCTCCTTGCCCAGCCGCGGCGACACGTAGATCGCATTATCCCAGGTGAGCCGGGTGATCGGGTCGGGGCACTCCTGCAGCCAGCCGTTGTTGGCAAACCGGCCGTCGTCAACCTTGGCATCGACAACGAAGCGCACCTCGAGACTCCCGCCGTCCACGGTCGGGAGCTGGGGCGCGGCCGCGGTGATTGCTCCGGCCGCGTCGGCGCGCGGCTCGATCCCGCCCACGGGGGTCCAGGCCGTGTCCTTCAACAGGCCGTCGTACAGGAACTGGCGGAAGGTCTTCTCCGGGTCGCCGCCGGCCAGCTTGGTGATCGTGTCATAGACGAGCGCGTAGCCGTCGCTCGTCGTGTCGCCCAGCAGCCGCGCCAGGAGCACGAGCTCGGGCATTCCGTCGAACAGCGGCAGGATCATGGGCTGGATCGGCACGACGGTGCCGTCGGCGGTGCGCGCGTCGCCCCATGATTCCAGATAATGGGTGGCGGCGATGTGCACGCCGGCCAGGGCGGAGGTTTCATCCACGGAATAGCCGTGGCGGATGACCTCCGGCACCGACTTCTGCAGCGCGGCCCAGTCGAGGTCGGCGGGCGCGTTGTAGACGGGGTTCCCGCCGAGGATGAACAGGGTCTTGACCGCGCCGGCCTTGAGGGCGCCGGCCAGGTTGCCGAGCGAAATCGCGGCGGGCGCCTCGGCGGCGGCGAACTCGACGGTGCGCCCGATGTTCCCCAGCGCCGCGTTCATCAGGTACGCCAGAGCGTGGACCGCGGCCGGCTGGTGCGGACCCGCCACCACCAGGCTCTCGCCCTTGTGCGCGAGGAGGTCCGCGGCGCACTCCTTCACCCACCCGGCCTTCACCTCCAGGCCCCGCGTCAGCGCCGCGTAGGCATCGGTGCCGAGCACCTCGCCGGCCAGGGCGGCGGCCAGGGCGGGCACATGGCTGCTCGCCAGGCGCAGGCGGTGGTCGGCCATCGCACCGGTGACCGTGAGCCCGCTCTCCGCCACGTAGAGGCGGTTCATGCGCCCGGCTGCCTCCGGCTGCGAGACGCGGCGGCCCTCGGCGAAGCCCCGGGCATGGGCCAGCGAGGCCGGTTCCGCGTGCAGGAAATCGCTTTCGAGGCTGACGATGCGCCGCGCGCCCGCGAACCGGTAGACCGGCCGCAGGTCGCGGCCGAACGCCAGCCGGGCCGCCTCCACCGGCGGCTCGTCCACCACGGGCTCGTACTCGGCCCAGATCGCGGCGGGCAGCTTCCGGCGCAGGCGGGCCACGAGCGCGGCGCGGGTCGGCGAACTGGAGGACTCGGCGAGGAACGCCAGCCCGGCCCCCTGATTCTCCGCAAATTTCCTGGCCAGGCCGGCCAGCAGGTCGTTGAGATCGGTGGTGCCGAGCGGCGCGCCGTCCCGCAGGTGGGTCGTCGCGCGGTCGGGGTCGTAGAGATCCAGCAGCGAGGCCTGGGCGATGAGCCCCGTCGCGCCCCCGTGGGGCTGGTAAGTCGGATTGCCCTCGAGCTTCGTCGGCCGGCCCTGATAGGTCTCCGCCACCAGCGGCACCGCCGCGCGGCGCAGGGGCATGGCGGTGGCGAAATAGAGCGGCATCCCGTCCTTCACCTCCTCGACCGACTGGCTGTAGGGCAGAATGTAGGCCTCCGGCCGGCGGCAGCCGGCGAGCCCGATCCCGCCGAGGGCGAAAGACGCCGCCATCAGTTTGAAAAACTGCCGGCGGTCGACGCCCTCGAGGCTCGACGCCCCCTCGGGAAATTCACGCTCCACATATTCGCGGAAGCCGGGCGTGTCCATCAGCTCGTCCAGGCTCCGCCAATAGCGCGGGCCGTGCTGCTCGCGGGCGCTGGGGGCGGGATGGGTGACGGGGCGTTTCATCGGTGGCAGCCGGAGCAGCTTTGCGGCGGCTTGATGTGCCAGTCGGCGATCATCGCCCGGGCCGCGGCGGCTTTCCCGGCGGCCGCCAGGGTCGGCGACTCGAGATTGTAGACGTCCGCCGGCGCCCGCAGGAACTCGCCGGGGTTGCGGTGACAGTTCAGGCAGAATTTCATGCTCAGCGACTGGCTCTCGTAGACCACCGGCATCTCGTTGATCCTGCCGTGGCATTCGACGCAGCTGATGCCGCGGTTCACGTGGATGGCGTGGTTGAAGTAGACGTAGTCGGGGGTCTTGTGGATCTGCACCCACGGCACCGGCTCGCCGCTCTCAAAGCTCGCCCGCACGACCGCGAGCAGCGGGCTCTGCGGCTTGACCAGCTTGTGGCAGTTCATGCAGGTCTGCGCCGTCGGCAGGTTGGCGAAGCCCGACTGGTCGACGTTGCTGTGGCAGTAGCGGCAGTCGATGCCCAGCTGGCCGGCGTGCAGGCTGTGGTCGTAGGGCACCGGCTGCACCGGCTGGTAGCCGACGCGCAGGTACTTGGGGGTGCAGTAGTAGGTGACTCCCGCCGTGACCGTGCCGCCGAGCACAAAGAGATAGATCGTGATCTGCAGCGGCAGCCGGTTGGACCACTTCGGGAAAATGAGCGACATGGATCAGGTCGTCTTCCGTTGAACGCCGCGAATGGCGGTCAGAGCTGGTCCGCCCGGCGCGGCACGGATCGCGGCTCGGGACGGAGCGCGAAGGACGCGGCCGGGGGGCCCGCCGGGATCGGGGTGGCGCGGCCAGCCCCCGACAGCTGTCGGGGCGCCAAACCGCAGGCAGCCAGGAGGCCCAATAATCGAGTGATGAAGGACTTTCGTGAACAGTGCTGGCTCACGGGTCGACGCGGACGTGATCAAGGTGTGGCGTTGACAAAAGCTCCAAGGGTTGGGCCATGTAAACCATAATTTTGCGGCGTGCAGGTCGCCGGGGGAATCATTAGACGGCGAAGCGGAACCGTTAGCCAATCAATCACCTCGATTATGGCAACCGGACGGGGCCGTTTGTCCGGCGCGGACCCATTCGCCCGCGGGCCCCGGGCCGCTTCGCTCAGAGGAAAATCCCGTCGCGCATCGGCCGCACGGTGTCGCAGCGGTTGGCGATCTCGGGGTTGTGCGTGACGATGATCACGGCCTGGCCGTGTTCCTTGGCCAGGCGGGTCAGGAGGTCGAAGACGATGGACGAGTTGCGCTGGTCCAGGTTGCCGGTGGGCTCGTCCGCGAGGAGGATCGAGGGGGTGTTGGCGAGGGCGCGGGCGATGGCCACGCGCTGCTGTTCGCCGCCGGAAAGCTGGGTGGCGAGGCGGTGGGTCTTGTCGCCGAGGCCGACCGCCGCCAGCAGCTCGCGGGCCTGGTCCCGCATCGCCGCCTCGCCCAGCCGCCCGAGCTTGCGCATCGGCATCATCACGTTTTCCAGCGTGGTGAACTCGGACATGAGGAAGTGGAACTGGAAGACGAACCCGATGTGCAGGCAGCGGGCGGCGGTGCGCTCGGCGTCGCTGCGATCCGACATCAGCCGGCCGTCGATCCAGATGTCGCCCTCGTCCTGACGGTCGAGCAGGCCCAGGAGGTAGAGCAGCGTGCTCTTGCCGCAGCCGGAGGGCCCGACCACGGCGTAGACCTCGCCGCGTCGCGCCTCGAACGTCACGCCCTTGAGCACGTGGACCCGGGCCTCCCCCACTCCGAGGGACCGGTGGATGTTCGCGCAGCGCAGCGCGATGGGGTCGGGCCTGGCGTCCGGGGCGGTCATTGGGCGGTGCCGCGGATGACGTCGCCGGGCTCGAGCCGGGCGGCGCGCCGGGCCGGGATGAGGCTGGCCACCGTGACGATGACCACCGCGGTGGTGGTGGCGGCCACGTAGTGCCAGATCGACCAAGTGACGATGAAGTGATTGGCGGTGAAGATGCCCCGGATGCGGAGCGGCACCTTGGAGATAGAGTAGGTGACCCCCGCGCCGAGGATCCAGCCCATGACCGTGCCCGCCCCGAGGACGATGCCGGCCTGCCACAGGAAGATGCCGGAGATGTCCTGCCGCGTGTAGCCCATCGAGCGCAGGATCGCGATCTCCTTGGTCTTCTCCATGACGATCATCGCGAGCGTGTTGAACATGGCCAGGCCGGCGATGAGCGTGAAGACCGACACGGTGATGGCGGAGGACAGGCGCAGCGCCTTGAACACCTGCAGCCAGGAGCTTTCGCGCTCCTCCCAGCTGGCCGCCTTGTACCCGAGGGTCGCGCTGATCTGCGCCGCGTCATCCGGCGCGCGATCCTTGTCGTCGAGGCTGAGCTGGAGGTACGACGCTCCGGTCGGACGCTTCAGCAGGGAGCGCGCCTCGCTCATCTTGAGGTAGACCCGCACCCGGTCGATGTCCGACACGCCGGTCTGGTAGATCGCGCTCACCCGGTAGCGGCGGGACTCCGCGCCGGCTTCCAGAATGAAGGAGTCGCCCACCGCCAGCTGCATCCGGTCCGCCATCTCCTTGCCGAGAATGGCGCCGTTGTAGCGCACGCGGAAATCCTCCAGCGTGCCGTCCGCGATCTGGTTGGCGAGGTCGGAGACCCCGATCTGGTCGTCGAGGTCGATGCCGTAGACCTGGATCGAATCGTTCTTGAACGAGCTGTGGATGGTCGCCGGGGCATGGAGGACCTCGGCGACGGCGGCGACGTTGCCGAAGCGCTTCAGGGCCTCGATCAGCAGCTTGGGCTCGTCAATCCCCTCGATGTACTTCTTCCCCTGCTCGCGCATCGA
>Ga0335077_10001044_pt1 | contig 32353 bp, 28 predicted proteins | sample Lox_Sample_31_FD_207151 | JGI IMG/M metagenome (GOLD analysis project Ga0335077, IMG submission 207151) | Soil microbial communities from Loxahatchee National Wildlife Refuge, Florida, United States - Lox_Sample_3.1 | ecosystem: Environmental > Terrestrial > Soil > Wetlands | place: USA... | reverse complement strand
TGGACAGGAAAACGCCCTCGGGCTTCATGGCCAAGACGTCTTCGGCGGGAGTGCGCGCCGGAACGATGCTCACGTCGCAATGCGCGTCAACCAGCAGCCTGAGAATGTTCTGTTTGATGCCGAAATCGTAGGCGACCACGCGATGCTGGCGCGATTCGTTTGCGGCTGGCTCTCCTCCTTCGCTCCCAACCGAAGAGGCGAAGACGGTGCCTTGCTGCCAGCGATAGGGCCTTTCGCAACTCACGCGGCTGGCCAATTCGAGCCCGCTCATGGAGGGAAGCGCGAGCGCTTCCTTGACCAACTGCTCGGTAGGCGTGCCATCGGTGGAGACGACGCCGCGCAGAGCTCCCACTTGCCGGATATGCCGAACCAAGGCGCGCGTATCCAGGTCCCAGATGACGGGAACGTGATGACGATTGAGGTAATGATCGGCGGTTTCCGTGGAACGCCAGTTGGAAGCCAGGGAGGAAAATTCGCGCACGATCAACGCTTCGATGAAAGGCCGCGAGGACTCCTCGTCGTCAAGATTGGCGCCCACGTTGCCGATATGCGGATAAGTAAGACACACAATCTGGCCGGAGTAGCTGGGATCGGTGAAGACTTCCTGATAGCCGGTGAGGCTGGTGTTAAAAACGACCTCACCGCCGCGGCGGGTAGAGGCACCGGCGGCGCGCCCGTTAAAGATTCTTCCGTCCTCGAGCGCGAGAACTGCAGGGCGAGGCTGTATTTCTGCCAGCGGTTCCTCCAGGAACATGCATACGGAAAACGGGGTTAAGCTTAACGGCTACTGTCGACCGAGTTAGGGTCGGGCGCGATACTTTCGGACGCGTTCACCGCACTGATGCTGCCGAATTGAGTCCAAGGCCAATAGGCAAATACCGCTTTGCCGTAGATGAATCCGCCCGGGACAGGGCCAAAGATCCGCGAATCGTTGGAGCTGATGCGATGATCGCCCATGACGAAATATTCGTCGTGCGGAACTTGCACCGGACCGTAGGCCGCCGTGTCCACGTATTGCGCGGGCACGTAAGGCTCCTCAAGATTCCGGCCATTGATGTAAACGTGGCCCTTGCGAATCTCCACCTCGTCGCCCGGCAGCCCGACGACACGCTTGATAAACGACTTCGAGCGGTCCAAAGGATACCAGAAAACGACGACGTCACCGCGCTCGATCGGCTCGAAATGATACACGAACTTGTTGATAAAAATCCGCTCCTGATCGGAAAGCAGCGGCGCCATGCTGGTGCCTTCAACCTTCACCGGCTGGTAGAAGAAAACGATGATGACCATGGCCAGGCCGAGGGCGACCACGAGGTCGCGCGCCCAGACGCGCAATTCGCGATGAAAGCCAGACCCGGAAGGACGCTCGCCAATGTGCTGACTTTCGGGCGAGGAGAGCGGACTGGGGTGTACCATCTGCTCCATAGATGCGTGCGGATCGCTCATTTATATCATGCGCAGGCAGTCTGGCGCCAGCGGCCATTCGGGTCAGCCGTAACGAGGGCGCTCACAAACCGTCTTCGTATATTCAGATGCAAGGGCACGTCAGCAAGTTCACCCGATAAGTCGGCACGTTCCGGTCCGGTCACTTCGGGCGCCATATTCAATTCTAACTGACGGGAGGCCTTGGCGTTTGCCCGCCACGCTCGGCCTCCCGATCGAAATAAAGATGAACGGCAGCGAGCCCGGCGATGACAGCCGTCTCGGAGCGAAGAATATTCCTGCCTAGCCCGGCCTCATGGAAGCCCGCGGCACAGGCGGCGTCAAACTCCTGGTCCGTCCAACCTCCCTCGGGCCCAAACGCCAGTGTGATGCGCGAAGGGACGAATTGTTGCGTTGTTTTGGACGTGAATCGATCAAAAATAGCTCGAACGGGCACGGCCGAGGGCCGCTCGGAGAATAGGACGTTGAGCTCACCAACGGCTTGGGCAAAGGCTGCAGCAGGCTGCAGAGTCGCTTCCAAAGAAGGCGGCCCGAGGCAACGGGCTTGCTGGGCCGATTCCCGAAGAATCTTACGCCAACGTTCCGCGCGTTTCGCGGAAGCCTGCAACAGGGCTTTGGCGGTGCGCTTGGCCGCCAGCGGAATTACGGTGTGTACGCCGAGTTCGGTAGCCTTTTCGAGAGCCCACTCGAAGCGGTCGAATTTGACTATGGCGAGAAGGAGGACAATTTCCGGTAAGGCGGCCGAGCCAGGAAGTTCTTCCAGCAACGAGAAATCGATATCGCGAGCGGAGACGCGCTCGATTCGGGCGAGGAAAACCGAATTGCCATCGCTCAGTTCGTAGACCTGGCCCGGCTCAGCATGCAAAACGCGGCCAAGATGATGCGCAGCCTCACCCGCAAGCCGGGCTGTTCCGCCGGCGAAGCGTTCGACAAAAAAGCGCCGGCGCACCACTCAACTCGCAGGGCGGTCCGCGCCGCTAACCAAAGATGTCCCTTACTTTTTCGAAGAATGAGGAGTTACGTTCGGCGGGCCGATTTTCGACTTTCAGCATGTCGTCCAGTTGCTGAATCAGCAAGCGCTGCTCGCGAGTCAGCTTGGTCGGGGTGATCACGCGAACGTTCACGTAGAGATCGCCTTTGCCACCCCCGTGCGGATCGGGCAGTCCCTTGCCCTTCAGACGAATGATGGAGCCAGTCTGGGTGCCCTCTGGAATGGAGACTTTCTCTTCGCCGTTGAGGCCGGGAACGCTGAGCTCGGCGCCAAGCGCAGCCTGCGTGATGCTGACGGGAATCGTGCAATAAAGGTCTGCACCGCGCCGCTCATAAAAGGGATGCTCCTTCACGTCCAAGACAATGTAGAGATCGCCGGGAGGAGCCCCGTTGGCGCCAGGCTCGCCTTCATTGGGAATGCGGATGCGCGTTTGCGAATCGACGCCCGGCGGGATGCGCACTTCGATGGTGCGAGTGCGCTCGACGCGGCCGCGACCCCGGCATTCCGGGCACTTCTCGCGAATCATCTGGCCGGCGCCTTGGCATTGCGGGCAGGTACGCGAAATGGAAAAGAAGCCTTGCTGGTAGTGCAACTGACCGCGGCCCTTGCAGGTCTCGCAGGTGACCACGCCGGTGCCCGCTTTCGCGCCAGTGCCCTTACAAGTGTCGCAGAGTTCCTGCCGAGGCAGACGAATCTTGGTACTGACGCCCGCGGCGGCTTCTTCGAAGCTCAACTCCATGTCGTACCGCAGATCGGCGCCGCGCTGCACACGAGAGCGGCCGCGGCCCCCGGTGCGTCCAAAGATGTCCTCGAATCCGAAGAAATCGCCGAAGATGTCCTGGAATTCGTCGAAAATCGAAGAGTTAATTCCCGCGTCCCCGGACATCGTGGAAACGCCGGCGTGGCCGTAGCGATCGTAGGCCGCCCGCTTTTGCGAATCGGAGAGGACACTATAGGCTTCGGTGGCTTCGCGGAACTTTGCCTCCGCGACGGTTTTTTCCTCAGGATTGCGATCGGGATGCCACTTGAGCGCAGCCTTGCGGTACGCGGACTTGATCTCCTCCTGCGCAGCCGTGCGCACAACACCGAGCACCTCATAGTAATCACGCTTTGCTTGGCGGCTCATGCCTTTGTTTCAGTCTCCTCCAGATCAAACTGACAGAACAACATCACTTGCTGTGCCGCTGCGCAGCGGACTTGCCCCCGTCGGAGTGGCTCGCGGCGCAGGATACACGGACCATGCTCGGACGGATCACACGGCCATGGATGACAAATCCGTCCTGCAGCACATCCACCACGGTACCTTCCGGGAGTTCTGCGGATTCGACGCGCTCGATGGCCTGATGGTAATGGGGATCAAAGGGCTTGCCCTCGGCCTGGATGCGCTCGAGGCCATTGCGGGCGAGCGTCTCCCATAGCTGGCGGTAGATTAATTCCAGCCCCTTGCGATATTCCTGATAGGCCGGATCGTCGTGGGCCTTAAGAGCGCGCGCAAAGGCATCCAGCACCGGCAGGAGATCCTCGGTCACGCTCCGGACGCCAGAGCGCCGATCGTCCTCGCGCTCGCGTTCGACGCGCTTGCGGTAGTTGTCGAAATCGGCCTGGCGGCGGACGAGCGTTTGCATCAATTCGTCTTTTTCGGCCTGCAGGCGAGCCGCCCGCTCGGCGAGCACACCGGCATCGGCAACTTCCGAGGGCCGCGCGAGCGGGTCGTCCGGTCCCAGGGCGGACGGAGAGCGGTCGAATTCGATCACTTTTTTATCGGCTTCTCTATTTTGATGTTCGCGGTCTTTCATATGATTCTGAACGGCCTAGCTGCGGCTGATGGTCTCGCTGAAAACGCGCGCCATGTAGGCCACGGCGGTGATGGCACGCTCGTATTGCATGCGCATCGGCCCCAATACTCCGAGCGAGCCCTGCCCTTGATCGCGCACGAGATAGGGAGCGGTGATCAGCGATAGATGCTCCCCGGCACCATTGATCTCCTTGACGCCAATCTGGACGTGCACGGGCTCGGGCGTTTCGATGCAACCTTTGAGCAGGTCTACAAGCTTGCTCTTTTCCTCGATGGCGGAAAGCAGCTCGCGCAGCGACTCGGCGGACGTAAGCTCCGGCGCGGAGGCAAATTGCGCGGCGCCTTCAACGTACACCTCGCGCGAGCGGTCTGAATCGAGCACGGCCGGATCGCAAAGCTCCAAGGCAACCGGGAGAAGCTTGCCGTAGCGCTCCTTCTCGGAAGCCAGCTTGGCAAGAAGGTCCCTGCGAATCGCATCCAGGGTCCAGCCGTGATAATGCCGGTTCAAGTAGTCGGCGGTACGGTCGAGCTCCGACTGCGTAAACTCATGCTCCGGCCGCAAAACTTTGTCTCGCGTGGCGCCGCCCACCGAGATCAAAACGACCACCACTCGGCCATCCGGAAGAAGCAGGAAGCGCACATGTTCGAGCACCGAGTGTGCCAGAGGAGGCATGATTACGATTCCCAAGCCACGGGAGACAGCGGCCAGCATATGCCCGGCGCGCTCGGTGATCTCCTCGGCAGTGGTCGCACCCTCCAGTTCCTTGCGTATCCAGCTCTGATCCTCTTCGCTGAGAGTCGCTTGCGCGGCGATCTGCTGGGCAAAGAAGCGATAGGCGGCGGCGGTGGGCACGCGCCCAGCAGAGGTGTGGGGCTGGAACAAGAGCCCGGCATCCTCCAGATCGGCCATCACGTTACGGATACTCGCGGAACTCAGCTGCTCCGTGTGCGATCTGGAGATGGTCCGGCTGGAGACGGGTTCGCCCGTCGCCACATAGGCGCGCACGATCTCCGCCAGGATTTGCCGGTTCCGGTTTGAGTTCAGGACGTCGTTCATCGCTTGCCAAGCCAAATATGGCTCGGTACCTCATTTTATTTTAGCCGTCAATTTGGGCACGCTGCAAGCGGTTGGAGTAATCGATGTAGAGGGTCTTCCACTCGGAGTAGAAATCTAGTGCCGCATTGCCTGCCTCGCGATGCCCGTTGCCGGTATTCTTGGTGCCGCCGAAAGGCAGGTGAATCTCGGCGCCGATGGTCGGAGCATTGACGTAAACAATACCCGTGTGCAGATCGCGCATGGCTGCGAAAGCGCGATTCACGTCTTGGGTGTAAATCGAAGCGGAGAGACCGTAGGGGACGTCATTGGCGATTTCCACGGATTGCTCAAAACCGTCGATGGGCATCACCGCCACCACCGGCCCGAAGATCTCTTCCTGGGCAATACGCATCCGGGGAGTGCAATCGGCGAAGACGGTGGGCTCATGGAACCAGCCATGGGCGTAGTTCCCTTCCGTGAGACGATTGCCACCGGTAATTAGTTTGGCGCCTTCGGCCTTTCCGATGGCGACGTATTCCATGACTTTTTTCAGCTGATCTTCGTTGATGCAAGGGCCCATGTCGGTGGCCGGATCGAGTCCATCTCCCACGCGCAGCGCTTTAACGCGTTCCACGAAGCGATGCGCAAATTCCTTGTAGACTTTCTTGTGCACCGCAACGCGGCTGGCGGCAGTGCAACGCTGGCCGGTTGTTCCGAATCCGCCCCAGACCGCTCCTTCGATGGCCAGGTCGAGGTTGGCGTCCTCAAGCACGATCAATATATTTTTGCCGCCCATCTCCAGGTGACACGGACGCAGTTTGGGAGCGCAGGATACGCTCACCAGGCGTCCCACTTCGCTGGAGCCGGTGAAGCTGACCGCCGCGACGTCAGGGTGTTCGACCAGCGGCGCGCCCGCCTCTGAGCCCATGCCGTTCACCACGTTTACAACCCCGGCAGGCAGCCCGGCTTCGGCGAGTATCTGAACCAAGGTGTAGGTGGAAAGAGGCGTATCTTCGGCCGGCTTGATGACGACTGTGTTTCCGCAAACCAGCGCCGGCATAATCTTCCAGGAGGGGATGGCCATGGGAAAATTCCACGGCGTAATCAGGGCGCAGACACCCAGGGGCTGGCGCGCGGACATGGCATATTTGTTGGGAAGTTCCGAGGGCGTGGTCTGGCCGAAGAGGCGGCGGCCCTCGCCCGCCATGTAGTAGGTCATGTCGATGGCTTCCTGCACGTCGCCACGAGCCTCGGCCAACACCTTGCCCATCTCCCGCGTCATGTCGCGAGCCAAGTCGTCTTTGCGCTTTACCAGGGTCTCGGCAGCGCGATACAGAATCTCGGCGCGCTTGGGCGCCGGCGTCAAACGCCAGGGTTCGAATGCCTCGGCGGCGGCGCGGACGGCGGCGTCCACATCTTCGGCAGTCGAGAGAGGAAAGAGGCCGACCAGTTCGCGCGTGTTTGCGGGATTGCGATCTTCGAACGAGAGGCCGCTGGCGGAATCCACCCACTCGCCATTAATGAAATTCTTCAAAACTGTGGGGCGTACTGCGGTGGCCATAGGTCCTCCGAAAAATAGCGAACGTTATAGCCGGCTTCAGGGAGTTTGCTGCTGGGAGGAAGCTGGGGCGGCCGGCGTTTGAGGCAGGGGCGCGGCACGACCGGCAATCTCCGACCCCAAACCGAGCTTTTGAAGCGACAGAGCGTCCAACTTGCCCGTGGGAGTGAGACCGTTGGCGGACTGGAACTCTTTCATCGCTTGGGCCGTCGAATCATCCCATTTGCCGCTGGGCTCGCCCTTGTACGAACCGCGCGCGGCGAGTGCCGATTGAATCTCCGAAATGCGTGCGGGAGTGGGCGCCATCTGCGGTCTTGGGCGCGCTTTACGCTTTTTGGCCGAAGCTGACGTGGTGGTGCGCTTAGGCGGCACGCTCTTTGTGGTAGAAGCGGTCGAACTGGGCGCGGCTTTTGTGGTCGCACTGGGAACGGTTTTTGCCGCGCCGCCGGAACTGGCTGTTTGCGCCGAAGTAGGCGCAGGCGCAAGCAAAAGTAATGTTCCCGAGAAGAACAGTGCGGCCGGGATGTAGGAAGTTCCGAACCTGTGCGCGCGCATCTTTATTAGATTAGTGCACCTGAGGAACGATTCCTGCAAGGAAGATCGTGAGCATGCGCTCGTTATCGGCATGCCGTAGAACTTTGAAGACCACATCCCCTCCAGGTTTCAAAGTCGCGATCATCTTCCGGTAATCCTCGGCCGATTTCACGGGCTGGTGATTGATCTCCTGAATCAAGTCGCCGCGCATGAGGCCGACGTCCTCTGCAAACGTGGCGGGGTCCACCTCGATGACGACGGCGCCGCGATTGTTCTGGAAATCGGCCTTCCGAGTGCCCTGCGAACCAATATCGTCGACCCGCAGGCCGAGTCCGGCCGGGGCGGCTTCAGCGGGCGCGGAGGAGGGTTCGGGATCGTCATAGCTCGGCACGCGGTCAGGAAAGAGCTTGGCGCGGTCCTCCACGATGGCGTCCGCTGTGTGCTGCACGCCCGCGCGCATATAAACGATCTGAACCTTGCTGCCGATGGGCGTCTGGGTAATCGGATCAACCAGATCGCTGCCCGTCTTTACGGGATGGCCCTCTACGCTGGTGACCACGTCGCCCGCCTGAATGCCGACTTTGGCGGCGGGACTGTTGGGCTCGACGTATTGCAAGACCATGCCGTTGGTGGCGCCGAGTTCGCGGAGGACGATGGGGTTGCTGCCCTGCTCCTCGGAAAAGGTCACGCCTATGGACCCGCGCGTGACTTTCCCGTGCTGGACGAGTTGGTTGTAAACGACGATGGCCATATTCGACGGCAAGGCGAACCCTACACCCTCATATCCTCGGCCGCCGGTGATGATGGCAGTGTTGATGCCGATGACGTTGCCCGCCATATCGACCAAGGGGCCGCCCGAATTTCCCGGGTTGATCGGCGCGTCGGTTTGCAGAAAATGCTGAAACTGCCGGCCGACGTTGCCGCGGTCTTTGGCGCTGATGATTCCGGCGGTTACCGTGGCTTGCAAACCGAAGGGACTGCCGATAGCGAGAACCCAATCGCCTACATGAACCCCGTTGGAATTGCCCAGCTTGGCATTAGGCAGGTCGCGATTGGCTTCAATCTTGACGACGGCGAGATCGGTTTCCTTGTCAATGCCGATAACCCTGGCCGTGTAGAGGGTGGGTTCGGTGTTCAACTGCACCTGAATCTTGGTGGCCTGTTCGATTACGTGGTTATTGGTGAGGATGAATCCCTTCTTATCCACGATGATGCCGGAGCCCAGGCTGCGCTCCGCTTCCGGCCCCTCGTCGGGAGCGTCGAAGAATCGATTAAAGAAGTCGTGAAAGGGATCCAGGGAGCCGCCGCCGCGATTTTGCGGCTGGCCTTTGCGCTCAATGACCTGGGTGGTAGAAATGTTCACCACCGCCGGTTCGTCGCGCTCCACGATGGCACCGAAGGCGTTAGACATACTTACCGGGTTCGGGAGGTCAAGGAGGGTAGCCCCGCTGGGCAGGATCGAATGTGTCGCGTTCACCCGGCCGGAGATCACGGTTCCGATCAAAATGCCAATGGCTAAAGTGGCGGCAACGAGCAACATGGCGGCGAACTTACGCTCGCGCGTCCACGCGCCTATTTCCCTTAGCTGTATACCCATGATTGCTCCCGTGGCGCCGCCTAGTGCCGGCACTGAATAGGATGCCGGATTATAACATCCGTGCATGCTGCCGGAGGCAGGCGGAAGAGGCGGACTTCCCTGAACGCAAACATCGCCAAAATGCGGCGGCGTGCCTCGGCGGGCGAGCCCGGGGCGCTATGTTAAAATAACAGAGACCATGGCCCCCAAAACAATGTACGACAAAATCTGGGAGTCGCATTTGGTACGCGACGTTCCCGGAGAACCTAGCCTGATCTATATCGACCGCCACTTAGTGCATGAGGGCACCTCGCCCCAGGCATTTGCAGGAATCGAGGCCGCGGGGCGCAAGGTGCGCCGGCCCGACCTGACCTTCGCGGTGATGGATCACTCCGTGCCGACAAGGAACCGGGACCTGCCTATCGTGGACGACAATGCGCGGCTGCAGTTTGAGGCTCTGGCTCGCAACTGCAAGAAGCACGGCGTGCACCTGTTTGACATGTTCAGCCGCAATCAAGGCATCGTGCACATCATTGGACCCGAGTTGGGCATCACACAGCCGGGCCTCACGATTGTTTGCGGCGACAGCCACACCTCGACGCACGGCGCCCTGGGGGCTTTGGCCTTCGGCATCGGGACGAGCGAAGTGGAGCATGTGCTGGCGACACAGTGCCTTCAGCAGGACCGGTCGAAGACCATGCTGGTGAATTTTCAGGGCAAGCGGCCTCGCGGCGTCTCATCGAAGGACCTCATTCTGGCCCTCATCGGCAAGATCGGCATTTCCGGCGGCACGGGCCACGTAATCGAATATGCGGGCGAGGCCATTTCCGGGCTCTCGATGGACGCGCGCATGACCGTGTGCAATATGACCATTGAGGGCGGCGCGCGGGCGGGCATGGTGGCGCCGGACCAGACAACCTTCGAGTATCTCGAAGGCAGGCCCTTCGTGCCTCGCGGGCGGGAGTTCCATGAACTGGTGGACTACTGGATGACTCTGCCCAGCGACTACGGCGCGAAATTCGACGCCACGGTGGAAGTGGATGCGACGCAAGTGGCTCCGCAGGTTACCTGGGGCACGAATCCGGGCATGGTAACGAGCGTGACCGGCCGCGTGCCGGATCCCAATTCGTTCCGCGATCCCGACGAACAGAAGGCGGCCGTTCGCGCGCTCGATTACATGGCGCTGCGGCCGGGAACGCCGATCGTGGACATTCCCGTCGACCGCGTCTTCATCGGGTCCTGCACGAACGCGCGCCTGGAAGATCTGCGGGCGGTGGCCCGGGTGGTGCGTGGCAAGCACGTGGCGCCCACGCTCAAGGCGGCTTTGGTGGTGCCCGGTTCGCGCGTCGTCAAGGCCAAGGCGGAGGCGGAAGGGCTGGACAAAATCGTGCGCGACGCCGGATTCGAGTGGCGGGACGCGGGATGCAGCATGTGCATCGGGATGAACGAAGACGTTTTGCCCGAGGGCGAGCGCAGCGCGAGCACATCGAACCGCAATTTCGAAGGGCGCCAAGGTAAGGGCAGCCGAACGCATTTGGTGAGCCCGATCATGGCGGCGGCAGCGGCGATCGCCGGCCACTTCGTGGACGTGCGGGAACTGGGCGTGGACGCGGGGGAGTAAGGCGATGCAACCATTCTCCAAACATACCGGCCTGGTGATGCCGTTCGATCGCGTAAACGTCGATACGGATCAAATGGTGCCCAAGCAGTTTCTAAAGGCGCTGACGCGCCAAGGGTTCGGACGAACCCTCTTTTACGATTGGCGCTATCTGCCGGGCGAGAAGCCCAACCCCGACTTCATATTGAACTTCCCGCGCTATCGCGGGGCGTCGGTGCTGCTGACGCGCGCCAATTTCGGCTGCGGATCGAGCCGCGAACACGCGCCCTGGGCGATTCTCGATTATGGGTTTCGCGTGCTCATCGGCCCCAGCTACGCGGACATCTTCTATAACAATTGCTTCAAGAACGGGATTTTGCCGATTACCTTACCCGAGGCGCAGGTAGACGAGCTTTTCCGCCGCGCGGAAAAGACCGAGGGCTATCAACTCACCGCCGATCTTCCGAATCAAACCGTGACCGACGCGCAAGGATTGAATTTCCCTTTCGAAATCGACCACTTCCGCAAGACTGTGCTGCTCGAGGGGCTCGACGACATTGGGTTGACAATGAAGCATGAACCGGAGATCGGGGCTTACGAGCAGAGCCACCACCCGGAAGCGAAACTCTACGGGACCGTCGACTTCACGCAGTAGATCACCTAATAGAGCGGTTGTTGTCATCCCGAACCCGGGGCCCCCGACACGCGCCGCCTTTGCGCGTGTTGGGGTGGGAACCCGGTCGCGTTCTTTGCGAACGGGGGTGAGGGATCTGCTTTTAGGATCTCCCCGCAGGCTTCGCCACTTCCGCGAGCGCAATCGTAGACTCCACCGCCGTCGCAGGCCCCAGAACTTCCGCCATCAGGATTCCGCACAGAATCAAAGCCGCTCCCAGCAAGGCCCGCGCGCCCAGCCGCTCGTGAAAGAAAGCGAACGACGTGAAGCCCGCAAACACCGGCTCCAATGAAAAAATAATCGCGGCATGGTTTGCGCTGGTGTACTGCTGCGCCCAGACTTGCACGGCGAAGGCCAGGGCCGTGGCGAAGATCCCGGTAACGACGACGGCGGCGATCAGGGCAGGCGTCCAAACGATGCGAGGCCGCTCGATTCCCGTGACAGCGAAAAGCGGCACGCAAATCGCTGTGAAGAGCTCGGTGGTGGCAATCTGAATCAGGGTCAGCGCGCCGGGGGAATAGCGCACGGTGTAGTGACCGATGGCGATGATGTGCAACGCGAAAACGAAAGCGCAGGCCAGGGTCAAAAGATCGCCGCGGTTCAGGCCGCCCAGACCGGAGGACGGCACGGCCAGAAAATAGAGCCCCGCCAGCGCCGCGAGCGCGCCAATCCAAACCCACAAAGGCGCGCGGCGAGATCCGAATAGCGCCAGCAGAAGCGGTACCAGCACAACCGAAAAGCCCGTGATAAATGCTGATTTGGAAGGCGTGGTCTCGGCGAGACCCATCGTCTGGAATGCGTAGCCACCAAACATGCAGCAGCCGATCAACACCCCGGCCCGAAATCCGCCAGCGCCCACGGCGCGAAGTTCACGGCCGTAGATCAGAAGCAAAATCAATGTGGCGAGAAGAAAGCGCAGCGCCAGGAAAACAAATACGGAAGCGCTGGCCAAGGCGTCCTTGACCAGAACGAAGGTGACGCCCCAGATCAGAGCGCAAAGGATCAGCGAGAGATCGGCTTGGAGCTTGCGAGGCACCGTTGCCAAGGCGGAAGCCCTTGGAGCTAACTCATCAGTGGCTTGCCGCCATCATCGTTGGAATCGATCTTCCGGTCGTCCGCCTCAAACTCAAACGCTGCAAACGGACCCTTGAATGCGGCCCTGACGTGACCTTTTTGGCGGAGAGCATAGAAGATCAAAATGAAAAACAAGACCGCAAGGAAGCAGACGGCGAGAAGGATCATGAACCGTCTCCTTGTTCACTTGCGGGTTGCAGGCTCGGAAGCCGTAACCTGATTGATCGCTGCGGCAATTTCCTTCGCCCGGAACGTCGCCTCCGCGATACGCTTGGTGATCTCGTTTGCTTGCTTCGTCAATTTTTCAAGCAAGTCGGGGATTTTTGCAACGCCCTCGATCCGCTGCCAGCGGGGGGCTTCATCGAAAGTATATTTGTCGTCCTCTTCTTCAGTGGGCACGAGGCGGCTTCCGCGAACTTTCCTAAGAGCAATGCCCCAGGAACCGTGCAGCTTGGCGTAACCGATCTCGCGGCGCCAAAAAGTGCCGTCCGGCAGCTCATTACCGCTGATTTTCACCCACGCGGAAATACCCAGATTCAACTTTTGCAAGCCGTCGTTCAAGATCGAAACCGTCTTGCTCATTTGCTCTGACATCTGATTGAGGTCTGCGGCAGCTGCGGAGAGTTCGCGATACGAGGCTTGCACCTTCTCGGGCGAGAAGGAGTCGTTCGATTCCATACCCTTCCTCCTAACAGATAGCTAGAGGTTATTCGCCTTCCGGCGATGGGCCTGAACTGCTGTGATGCACGCACCACTCAAGCCCTAATCAATCGTACCACAGTTCCAGCTGGATACAACGCCTCCTGACTTCGGTTGGGGTGCTTCACGCCGGCGAATGCGAGCTTCGTGGTAGGCTTAAAAGCCTTTCGGTCATGTCAAAATACTATCCACCGAGGTTCCAGGAGAAACAGTTCAACTGCATCCACTGTGGTGTGTTTGCCGTGCAGGGTTGGATCCCGTTGCATTACGCTGTCGGAAGCGACCTATTCCGCCCCGACGAAGATCTACGCGTCTGTATTTGCCAGCACTGCCGTAAATGGTCATATTGGTACCAGGGACGCATGATCGTTCCTTCCGAAGCTCCGGTGCCCCCGGCGCATGTGGATATGCCATCGGTATGCCGATCAGAATACGAGGAGGCCAGAAGCATTGTGGCGGCCTCCCCTAGAGGCGCCGCGGCACTGTTGCGATTGGCTGTTCAAAACCTCATGCCTGCTCTCGGTGAAAAAGGGACCAACATCAACGATGACATTGCTTCCCTCGTCAAAAAGGGATTGCCGGTTCAGATTCAGCAGGCTCTCGACTTTTGTCGGGTCGTGGGAAATAACGCGGTTCATCCGGGTGAAATCCAGATCAATGACACGCCCGAGATCGCGCATAACCTGTTCGCGATGATCAACTTTATCGTTGAAGACACGGTAACGAGGCCGAAGCAAATCCAAGCTCTCTACGATCAGCTGCCCGAAGCTGCCCGCAAGGCTATCGCGAGAAGGGACAGCGTCGCCGCCACGGCGCAAGAGGCGAGCATCAGCTCCTCCCCGAAAGCAAAATCCTGAAGGTAAGTCCGAAGGCTCTTGGGCCTTGCGAGGCACACGCGGGCGGGTGGATCAATCGGTCGGAGGATTCAGCCCCGCGACTTGCAGGATTGTGAGCAGGACTCTTTGCATGCCGATTTCGCGGCCGGTTGGGTCGTACCACTCCTCGAGCGAATGCGCGCCGCCGGAAGTCCCCCCGGCGCCCAGGGCGACCGCGGGAATTCCCAGCGACAGCGGAATATTGGCGTCAGTGGAGGATCGCTCGATCCGGGCGCGGTTGCCGAGGTAATCGTCGGCCGCTTGCACAGCCGCCAGAAGCGGCGAATTCTCCGCCAGTTCCCCGCCCGGCCTCAGGCCCAGCACCTTGATATCGATCGAGAGCGCGGCGCCGGTAGTCATCCCGTGATCGCGCGCGCTCTGCATCTCCTCATCCGCTCCCGCCTGGATGGACCGGCGTAGGGCCGCCTCCAATTTGGAGATTTCCGGCTCCGATTCCGAGCGCAGGTCCACTTTGATAGAAGCCTTCGCGGGAATGGAGTTCACCGAAGTGCCGCCTTCAATGGTCCCCACGTTGAAGGTGGTTCTGGGGCTATCGGGAGCGGGCGTCTTCAGGAAAAGCGCCACGCCCCGCGCCAGCGCATTGATGGGATTGGCGACCCCAAAATCGGACCAGCTATGGCCACCCGGGCCGGTGACGGTGATTTCCACCCGGCGCGAGGCCAGAGCCGCGGTTGTAACATAGTCAATCGACGCGCCGTCCAGGGCGATCACGTAACGCAGTTGCTTGCGGTAGGTTTCGACGAGCTTGCGAACTCCCCGCAGATTGCCCTCGCCCTCTTCGCCCACATCGGCGACAAAGAGAATCGAGCTGCGGGTCTCGATCTTGGCGTCGCGCATGATGCGGGCAATCGCGGGCAACGTTGCCAGGCCGGTGCCGTTGTCGGAGATGCCTGGAGCCTTTAACCTGCTCGCTTCGCGGCGCACGCGGACATCCGTGCCCGCGGGGAAAACCGTATCCAAATGCGCGGTGATAAGAACGAGCTCGCCTTTGGCGCTGCCGGCGCGTTCACCAATGACGTTGCCCGCCGGATCGGTATGCACCTTGAGACCGGCCTCGGTGAGGAGTTTGACCAGATGCTCCGCGCGGACCGATTCGTGAAAGGTGGGCGCCGGTATTTCGGTGATGCGAATCTGCTCTTCGGTGACGGAGGGGGCTTCGCCGGCAACCTTCGCCAACGCCTGCCGCACCCGGGGGTCGGCGGTGATGGGGGCGGCGGACGACCGGCCTGCCCGAATCACGTTGCGCGTAGAGAGCATTCCCACAGCCGAGAGGATAACGCACAGCAGGCCACAAGTCATAACCTCACGCGACGGCAGTTTCATGGCCGCACGTGAACTTAGGCGTGGAGAGCCGATCGGAGGTAACAGTGGACGCGAGCGAACCTGCCGGGAACCATTTCGTTTCATTTTCAGCGCTCCGGCCCCTCGCCGCACAGGGCCATGATCTCCTCGTCCGTCAGGACCCGGGAAGCGCGCTTGGCTGTGTCGAAAATTCGCAAGATCAGTTCTTCCGTTATGGGAATGTCGTGGCGTTGAAGCCAGTATTGCACGTTTGACCGGCCGCTCAGGGGGCCAATTTCGATGATTTGCTCGAGGCCGAACAGGTGGGAAGGCACGCCGCTGTAAATGAGATTGGCGAGCATGGGATCGGACTTCTTGAAAGCTTTGATGATCGCCGCGGCGTGCACTCCGGTGGCGGTGCGAAACGCATCGCGCCCCACGACGGGATAGTTCGGCGGAATGGGAATACCCGTAGCGCGCGCCACGGTCTCGCAGTAACGCTTCAGCTGCGAAAGGTCGCGGTCGATCAAGCCAAGCAGACGCAGGTTGACCAGCATCAGCTCCATGGGCGTATTGCCCACCCGCTCGCCGAGGGAGTTGGCGGCCGCATGCACCTGGTCGGCTCCAGCCAGTATGGCGGCAAGCGAATTGGCCACGGCCAAACCGCGATCGCAATGGCCATGCCAATCGAGGCGGACCTGCACACCGGACGGCGCTACGATCTCTTCGCGCACGAACCGCACCAGGCTGTAGGCGCCCATCGGCGTGGCATGCCCCACGGTATCGCACAAAACCAGGGAAGTTGCGCCGCAACGAATCGCAGTGGAGTAGAGCCTCTGGATCGTTTCTGGATCGGTGCGCACGGTGTCTTCGGTGACGAACATGGCCCGCAGGCCGTGCCGGACGGCGAAGCTTACGGCTAGCTCCACGGTGCGCTGCAGATGATCGATGGTCCAATCTTCCACCAGCCGGCGAATGGGGCTGGAGCCTAGGAACGTGGACGCTTCGATGGGAATGCCCACACGTTGGGAAATTTCCACGATGGGGCGGATGTCGTTTTCATGGGTTCGCGCGGCGCAATTCGGCCGGATGCTCAGGCGCGCCCGAACGATCTCCTGGGCCAAAGCTTCGGTATCCGCGTATGCCCGGGGTCCGGCGCCGGGCAGGCCGATATTCACCATCTCGATGCCCAGCGCCTCCATCAGATGGAGAATCTCGATTTTTTCATCGATGGAAGGATCGATTACGGAGGGGTTCTGCAGGCCGTCGCGCAGCGTCTCATCGTCGAGCGTGACTTTGCGCCCAGGATCGAACGCGAGGGGCCCGATCTTATTCCAATCGTAGATCAGCTCGTCGTTCATCCGATTGGCATCCGATTGGGCATCTGATTGGGCATCGCCCTGCCGTATCGGTCCGCTTACGTCTGTTTCGATGCCGAAACAGTCCCTGCGGGGCGCTCACGAACCGGCGGCGGAGCCGATGCCAGACGGTCTAATATCGAAGCGTAAAGCTGTGCGGCAATTGCTCGGGGTCCGGCCGGTAGAGCGTCTTGCAGAATTCGCAGCGGTAGATCTCCGCCTGGCGGCCGACTAACCCCTCGATCTCCTTGGGGTAGTCGTACCATCGCTTCAGATGCCCCGCGCAGAGCTTTCCCTTGGCGTCTTTTTCATCGCAGGAACGCTGGCGGTGTTTGCGGATTTTTACTTTCGGCGGCCCCACCGCCGTCTCTTCCGCCGCCGATGCCGCCGTCGCAACAGCCTGCGTGCCCGCGGCAATCTTTTGCGCCGCGTCGGGTGTATCGCCCATGGACCAAGGTCTCCCTGCCGGTTCTTCCGGGAAAAGCGCTCGGGTTATTCTACTCGAATTCTACTCGAAGCGTTTTAGGGACGCACTCTCGACGATGCATTCATCAGCGAATCGGTGGGGTCGGGATATTCGATGGATTGCAGGCAAAGCCCCTGCGGGGGCGCTGTCGGCCCACAGCAACTGCGGTCCCGTTTTTCCAGCAAAACCGGAATATCGCTCACGGCGATGCGTCCGCGGCCTACATGCAAGATGGTGCCGACAATCTTCCGGACCATGTAGCGCAAAAAAGACCTGCCGCGAATCACATAGACCCATTCCTCCGAACATGCTTGACGTCCGCTCATCAACTCCGAAAGACCGGACTGAGCGATCGCCGACAGATCAATCAATTCCGATCGGAAAACCGAGCGCGTCATGGCGCGATCTCTATCGTCCTCCTCGGAACCCGTTGAAGCCGAGAAGGAAGTAAAATCGCGCTCGCCCTCAAAACAACGTGCTGCCTCCACCATAGCCGCAAAATCCAGCTCCTGATGAACATGCAGAACGTAGCGCCAGCGGAATGGCGGAACAATGGCGCCCCGATAGATCGAATACGTATAGGTCTTTGCCTGCGCATCCCAGCGGGCATGGAAGTCCGGCCCGACCTCTTCCGCGGCCCGGACGCGGATGGAGGGAGGCAAGAGAGCGTTACAGCCGTGCTGAAGTTCTTGGGGGGCCAGTGCAGAACGTGTCTTGAAGCTTACGACTTGGCCCCAGGCGTGGACTCCCGCGTCAGTCCGGCCGGCCCCCTGCAAGGTGACGGAGTCCTGGGTTAACTGGCGCACAACGCCGACGAGCACGCCTTGAATGGTTGGCTGCCCCGGCTGAATCTGCCAGCCGTGAAAGTCAGTGCCATCGTAGGCGACGGTCAGCTTGATGTTGTGCATTGGGTGGGGATTATCGCACGGAGCTGCCCACTCTCCGCCGGGCCTTGGCTCTCGCGGCCACCGTATCTCAAACACAACCGGCTCAGGCTGGCGGAACGATGTGACTGGGCTCTGGGCAGCCCAAGACGCGTTGTCAAAACAGGCGCCACGCTGTTACACTGCTGGGCTTTTGGCGGCCCGGGATCCTCCGTTCCAAGCTCCGCAGAAATAATCCGCTGCGCACGAGGAGTTCGGGGAACGATTGGGCACACAAACTTGAAACATTTTCGCGCGGCCGGACGTTACAAGTACTGGTTCTGATGCCCTAAAACCTGAAGTTTGAGTGACAGTAGGCCCACAAAGCGGGCCCGGCTCGTCGGGGGCGTGTGGTTCGAGCGCTCGTTGGGCGGTCAAAGGCCGCAACGAAAGCATGCGGGATGAGGGATTTGCAGAGTTCGAGGGAGGTTTTTAAATGAGACGACAGAGTTGGCTGGCGGGCTTGATGAGCCTTCTCCTGTTCTGGATGGCCACGGCGCAACTTATCGCCCAGTCCCCTCAAGGCGATGCGTTCCTGAAGGACTATTCCAAAGGGCCGAAGATCTTCGGCCGCAACTTTATGGCCCCTTACAAGCAACAGCCGATCCCCACCCTTTCGCTCGAGAACTCTCCGCGTCTCCACGACCTTATCCATGATGGGAAGCTCGAAATCTCCATGGCCGATGCCCTGGCGCTGGCGATTGAGAATAATTTGGAGATCGCCGTCGAGCGTCAGATCGTGCCCATGGCGCAAACCGACGTATTGAGAGCGGATTCAGGATCGGCGGCACGCGGATTTTCGGGCGCCTCGATCCCCTTGGGGTTGAGCGCGGGCGCACTCGGCACAGGCGTGAGTACGGCGGTGGCCGGAGGCGGCGTTGGCAACGCGGGCGGAATCAGCGGAGGCGGCGGCGCGGTAAATATCGCGCCCGTTGGAACATTCGATCCCACGATCAATTATGCCTTCAGCTGGGACCGCACCGTCTCTCCCCTCAATTCACTGGTGGTGGCGGGAGTTCCGCAGGTCACGACCTATTCGACATCCTTAAGCGGCAGCTACACGCAACTCCTGTCGACGGGCACCAGCTATTTCGTCAGCCTGAATGGCTTGCGGTCGTCGTCCACGCAGCAGAGCCTGCTGCTGAACCCGGACATAGCCACCCGCATGTCCATCGGATTCAACCAACCCCTGCTCAGCGGGCGAGCCCGCAAGTCGAATCTGCGCTTCGTGCTCGTGGCGCAAAACAACGAAAACGTTTCCGGGGCGATCTTCCGGACGCAACTGCAAGCCACGATGCTGCAGGTGGAAAACGCGTATTGGGATTTGGCGCAGTTCCAGGCCAATGTCAAAGTGGCGGAAGATTCTTTGACCACCGCGCAAAGACTATATGACGACAGCAAGAGGCAAGAGGCCGTGGGAACACTGGCGCCCCTGGAGGTGGTTTCGGCGCAGTCGGCGGTGGCATCCAGCCAGCGCGACCTGGTAGTGGCCAGGACGAACTTTCAGATTCAAGAGATCACCTTGAAGAACCTGTTGAGCAAGCGAACAGATCCTGAACTGGAAGCCGCGGAGATCGTAACCACGGACCCGCTCCCCGCGCCGAGGGACAGCGATATTCCACAACTTCAAGACGTTCTGACCGAGGCGTTTCGCTCCCGGCCGGACCTGCAAGTCGAGCAGATGAACTTGCTGAACGAACAGATTTCTAATCAATACACCACGAACAACCTGCTCCCGACGGGCAACGTCTTCGGGCAATACGCAGCTTCTGGCCTGCAAGGGAACTGCACAGTCTCTATCAGGGCGACCTGCAATCAGGGCGGCGTCGTCGCTCCGGGCACCGTGGTTCCGGCGGGCGCCGGGGACTCTCTTTTGCAAACGATTGAGGCTAAGTTTCCGGAGGAGTCCGTAGGGTTCAGCCTGACACTGCCCCTCAAGAACCGCGCGGCGCAGGCGGATAACATCCGCGCCCAATTCGAGATGCAGCAGGCACAGATCAGCCTGCAGTCCCTCCAGAACCAGGCCGAACTCTCTATCCGCCAAGCCATGGTCGGGCTGGTGCAAGGAAAAGCGCAAATTGAAGCGGCACATCAGGCAGTCGCGCTGGCGCAGCAATCGCTGGACGCGGAGCAAAAGAAGCTGGCGGTGGGAGCGTCCACGTTTTACAACGTGATCTTGCAGCAGCGCGACGTCACCACGGCGGAGTATGCGGAGATCCAGGCCGCGGACATCTATGCCAAAGCGCTCGTGGCTATGGATCAGGCCCGCGGAACAATGCTGGAGCGCAACGGAATGACGTTCAATGACGCGTTGCAAGGCACGGTCACCAAGCAACCCGCTCCTCCGTTTAACAAAGGACCAATCCAGGGGATCCGGTAAGAAGCAGATGGCCAGTCGAACCGCTTCGAAATTCCCGTTGCCGTGCCGGGTGCAAGAACGCCGGCCTGCTCGGCAGTGTCTTCGCCTGGCCCAAGCGCTGCTCTTGGCGCTCGTGGTCCTGTCGGGCGTCGAAGGCGCTTTCGCTCAAACTTCGGGACCTGCCCAGAGCCAGAGTTCTCCAACTGCGGCGGCTTCACAAAGCACGGCACCCGACTACAGCGCGGATCCCAAGTGGTTCCCCAACGTGATCTCCACCTATCGGCCTCAGCAAGTGCCTCCAGCCGACCTGAACAATTCAAGCAGCCTGAGCGGCTTGATTCATGATGGCAAGATCGAACTCTCCCTGGTCCAGTTTGCCGCGGCGGTTGTGGAAAACAACCTGACGCTCGCCAGCGATCGCTATGACAATTACTTTGCCCAGGCGGACTTGTTGCGAACCAAGGCTGGGCAGGCAGCGCGGGGCGTGGCTGCAGCCGGCGCGAGCGTCCCTGACGCGCTCTCGTCCGGGGCCCTGGGGGCCGGGGTAGGGAACGCCGGAGGACAATTTGGAAACATCGGCAGCTTCGGTGCCATCACTGGCTCGGCCAAAAGCCTCACCCTGGGACCGCGCGGCGTATTCGATCCCACATTTTCCTTCAGCTTCAGTTTTGATCACACGTCGAGCCCCCTGAACACACTGGTTGTGGCAGGGACACCTGTGGTGGCGAACAACACCGTCTTCTTTGACCTCGGGTACCAGCAAGCCTTTCCGACGGGGACCTCCTTCGGCGTGGACCTCGCTAATCAGCGGCAAAGCAGCACGCAGCAATCCTTGATCTACAACCCGGACCTCATCAACAGACTCACCGTCAGCGTCGTGCAGCAATTGACGAATGGGTTCGGCCTGACGGTAAACCGGCGATTCCAAACTGTGGCGCGGAACGACATCCAAATTACCCGGGAATGGTTCCTGCAGCAGGTGGATGCCACGCTGGCACAAGCCGAGGAGAGTTACTGGAATCTGGTTGCCGCGCAGGAACAGGTGAAAGCGACGCAACAAGAACTCCAAGCGGCGCAGCAGCTCTACGAAAACAATAAGAGGCAACAGGAAGTGGGGACGCTGGCGCCTCTGGACGTGGTCACGGCCCAGTCCCAGGTGGCGTCCTCTCAGCGAGACGTAATCGTGGCGCAAACCAACCTCCAGGAGCAGGAACTTGCGCTTAAATTCTTCTTCAGCAAGAAGATTACGGATGCCATAGGAGACGCGGAGATCGTGGCCACCGATGCCCTGCCGGACCCGCAGGATGCCGATGTGCCGCCACTGGAAGAAGCTGTAGCCGATGGGGTACGGAATCGGCCTGAAATACCGCAAGCCGAGAAAAACGTACTGAACGATCAGATTGCTGTCAAGGTCTCAACGAGCGGGCTCAAACCCACTTTCAACGTGTTCGGCTTCTTCGCCACTGGCGGGATATCGGGATCCCAACAGATCCTGATTCCCGGTTCCACGGTTCTAGCGAATGGCGGCTGGGGCTCGGTGTGGAATCAGCTCGTCACTTTCAAGTCACCCGAATATGCATTTGGGTTTGCTCTTACCATTCCGATCAGAAACCGCAGCGCCTTGGCCGATAATGCAAGAGCCAGCCTGCTGGAGCGGCAGGCGGAGGTATCGCTGCAAAGCACCGAAAACCAGATCGGGGTGGAGGTGCGCTCCGCGAGGATCAACCTCATACAGGACAAGGCACAAGTGACGGCCGCAACAGCGGCGATGGACCTGAGCAGGCAAACCCTGGAAGCGGAGCAGAAGAAGCTGGCGGCGGGGCTCTCCACGCCCTACAACATCATCTTGAATCAACGGAACGTTCTGCAGGCGCAATTGGCCGAAGTGCAAGCTCGCGCTACTTACGCCAATGCGCTGGTGGAGATGGAGCGTTCGACGGGCGTCATCCGGGAAAAGAGCCATATCGACGCTGACGATGCGCTTCGCGGCAAGATTGTCCGATAGCCACCGGGAAACCCCTTCCTTGCTCTGAATTTGCATCCGCGCTTGCACTCCTGAAGTAGCCTTGATATCAATTGAACCTATGCATAAACCTATGCATCGGTGGGCATCGCTGTTGGCGAAGTCTCCCCAGAAAATTCCGCATATCGTCTTTTTGGCCGCGCTGTCGCTGAGCATTTCAGCGGGCGCCTGCCGGAACACCGCTCAAACCCAGGAACGGCGCTATCACATGGAAGGCACAGTCATCTCCATCGATAAGGCGCAGCAACGGGTCGTCGTGGACCACAAGGAAATTCCGGGGTTCATGGGGGCGATGGCGATGCCCTACCCCACCGCTGATCCCAATGATCTCGACCGGCTTTCACCCGGCGATCAGATTACGGCGGACGTCGTGGTCACGCCGGACCACATCCAGCTGAAGAATATCGTTGTGGTGAAGAAATCGGATGGAAAGAGCGCGTCTCCGGGCGCGCAGCTGCAGCCTTCCGAGCGAGAGGCGCCCGATTTCACCCTGGTAAATCAAGATGGCAAACGCATTCACTTGCGGCAGTACCACGGACGCTCGGTGTTGCTGACATTTATCTATACACGCTGTCCCCTGCCGGACTATTGCCCGCTGATGAGCCACAATTTCGCGCAGATCGAAAAAGTCCTCGTCCAATCGCCCGATCTCTATGCCAAGACGCACCTGTTGAGTATCAGCTTTGATTCGCAGCACGATACGCCCCAGGTGCTTCGCCGTTATGCGGCGGCATTCGTCGCGGATCGGGGCCCGCGCACGTTTGAGCATTGGGAGTTCGCCACCATACCGGCAGCTGAAAACAGCGCCGTGACAAAGTTCTTCGATCTCTTCGTCAGCGAGGAACAGGGCCAGATCACCCATTCCATGAGCACGGCTATCATCTCAGCCGATGGACGTGTTGATAAAACTTATAGCGGCAACGATTGGAAGCCGCATGACGTGCTCGGCGATTTGACAGCGTCGGTTAAGGAAACATCCGAGAAGGTCACCCAGTCATTCCAGAACTGACCTGTCCCTGGTAACGCCTGAACGGGTAAGCTGCTCCCATGAGCGATGAAAAGCCTATAAAAGCATCGCCTGAAGAGGGAGCCAGGCGTCCATCTTCGCGTCCTCGACAATTCACCACCGTTTCCGGCCACCCCATTCGCCAGCTTTACACCGCAGCAGACCTTGCGGGCCGGGACGCTCAGCGCGATCTTGGGCTCCCCGGCGAGCCTCCCTACACTCGCGGCATTCACCCGAGCATGTACCGGGGCCGCCTATGGACGATGCGTCAGTTCGCCGGTTTCGGCACCGCCGGAGATACCAACGCCCGTTTCCGCTACTTGCTGGCGCAAGGCCAAACCGGGCTCTCTGTGGCATTCGATCTTCCCACGCTGATGGGATACGACTCCGATCATCCGCTTTCGCTCGGTGAGGTGGGCAAATGCGGAGTGGCCATCAGTTCGCTCGCGGACATGGAGGCGCTTTTCGACCGCATTCCGCTGGCGGAGGTCACCACGTCGATGACCATCAATTCGCCGGCGGCGGTGATTTGGGCTATGTACCTGGCGGTAGCCGAAAAGCAAGGTGCGGATTGGAAACGGCTCTCGGGAACACTACAGAACGACATCCTAAAGGAGTACATCGCGCAGAAAGAGTACATCTATCCTCCCGAACCTTCCCTGCGTCTGGTGATCGACACGTTTGAGTTCAGCGCCAGCCGCACGCCGCGCTTCAACCCCATCTCCATCAGCGGTTATCACATTCGCGAAGCGGGCTCGACGGCCATCCAGGAGCTCGCGTTCACGCTTCGCGATGGCATCGAGTACGTCGAGCGCGGCCTGCGGCGAGGGCTGGCCGTGGACGATTTTGCGCCGCGGCTCTCGTTTTTTTTCAACGCGCACAACGATTTCTTCGAGGAGATCGCCAAATACCGCGCCGCCCGCCGCATCTGGCAGCGCGAAATGCGCGAGCGGTTTGGCGCGAAGAATCCGCGATCGTGGGCCCTGCGGTTTCATGCGCAGACGGCGGGTTGTTCGCTGACTGCCCAGCAGCCGTATAACAACGTCGTGCGCACGACTATTCAAGCGCTTGCGGCGGTCATGGGCGGCACCCAATCGCTGCATACGAACTCGCTGGACGAGGCTTGGGCGCTGCCTACGGAGTTCGCGGCGACTCTGGCCCTGCGCACCCAGCAGATCATCGCCTTTGAGAGCGGCGTGACGAATACGGCGGACCCGCTGGGCGGATCCTACTTCGTGGAATCGCTCACCAACGAAGTGGAAAACGGCGCCTGCGATTACATCGGCAAGATCGACGCGCTGGGCGGCATGGTGGCGGCCATCGAGCGGTCATATCCGCAGCGCGAAATTGCCGAGGCCTCTTACCGTTATCAGCAGGCGGTGGACCGCAAAGAGAAGGTCATTGTCGGCGTGAACGAATACGTGGTCGAGGAAAAGCCCATCGAGGTGCTGCAGGTCGGCGAAGAAGTGGCGGTGCACCAACAGGATCGGCTGCGCCGGTTGCGCGTCGAACGCTCCGGCGAAGAAGTACGGCGACGTCTGGATAGCCTTATGCGCGCGGCCGAAGGAAGCGAAAACCTCATGCCTCACCTGTACGACGCGGTCAAGGCGTATGCCACGCTGGGCGAAATCTGCGAAGCGCTAAGAACGGTCTTCGGGGCCTATGAGGAAGTCGCCATCACCTAAAACCTTATCCGCAGCGGGCATTTGCAGTATTCTCTTGAGCCATGTCCGAACGCAAGATTCGCGTGTTGATCGCTAAACCCGGGCTCGATGGCCATGACCGCGGCGCCAAAATCATCGCCCGGGCGTTGCGGGACGCGGGCATGGAGGTAATCTACACGGGCCTGCGCCAAACTCCCGAGATGATTGCTTCCGCCGCGGAACAAGAAGACGTGGACGTCATCGGGCTCTCGATACTTTCGGGAGCCCACAATACCCTGGGCCCGCAACTGATGGACCTTTTGCACGCCAAGCACATGGATGACGTGGTCGTGCTGGTGGGGGGCATTATTCCCGAAGCCGATATCCCCGGCCTGAAGAAAGCCGGGATCGCAGAGGTTTTTCTCCCCGGCACGCCGACCCAGGCGATTGTGGATTTCGTTCGCGCTCATAGGCGCTCCCGCGATTGATCGATGGCCCTACACCAACTCTTTCGGCTACCCTGAGAAATATGAACACGATTCTAGACACTCGCGTCCGCCGCAATTCGCCCGAGTTCGAGCAGAACACGCGCCGCATGGTGGACCTCCTCACGGAGATCAAGAACGAAGAGGCGCACATTCAGGAAGGTGGCGGAGCGAAGGCGGCGGAAGCGCAACACAAAAAAGGGCGCCTCACCGCTCGGGAGCGCATCGCGCGCCTGATCGACCCCAAGACGGAATTTTTCGAGCTGGGGATCTACACCGCCTACGAAATGTACGAGGAATGGGGCGGCGCCCCGGCGGCGGGCACGATTACCGGTCTCGCCCGAGTCTCGGGCCGGTTGGTGATGATCATCGCCAACGACGCCACGGTAAAAGCCGGCGCGTTTTTTCCCATGACCGCCAAAAAGGTGATCCGGGCGCAAAACATCGCCATCGACAACCGCATTCCGACGATCTATCTGGTCGATTCCGCAGGCGTTTTTTTGCCTTTGCAGGAAGACGTGTTTCCGGACAGCGACGATTTCGGCCGTGTGTTTCGCAACAACGCAGCGATGAGCGCGATGGGCATTCCGCAAATCACGGCGATTATGGGTATGTGTGTCGCCGGTGGGGCGTATCTGCCCGTTATGTGCGACCACATTTTAATGACGGAGGGCTCGGGCCTTTTTCTGGCCGGCCCCGCGCTCGTGCAGGCGGCCATCGGGCAGCGGGTCTCGGCCGAGGAACTGGGCGGCGCGAAGATGCACGCGCAGGTGAGCGGCACGGTGGATTTTCGCGAAGCCAATGACGAGGCCTGCCTCGAACGCATCCGCTCGCTCGTGGGTATGGCCGGCCATCCGCCCGAGCCGCGGTTCGATCGCGTCGCCCCCAAACCGCCGTCCTATCCTCCCGAGGAGATTTACGGAATATTTTCTTCCGATCCCGCGAAGCAATACGACATGCACGAAATTATCGCCAGAATCGTCGATGGCAGCAGTTTTGAGGAATATCGCGCGGAATACGGACAAACCGTTCTTTGCGGGTACGCGCGCATTGGCGGCTGGGCGGTGGGAATCGTCGCCAACCAGAAGATGCACGTTCCTACTATCGATCCCGCGACGGGCCAGCGCCGCGTGGAGTTCGGCGGCGTGATCTATACGGAATCGGCGGAGAAGGCGGCGCGGTTTATTCTCGATTGCAATCAGAATCTGGTGCCGATCATTTTCTTGCACGATGTAAATGGATTCATGGTGGGCAAGGAAGCCGAGTGGAGCGGAATCATTCGCGCCGGCGCCAAAATGGTCAACGCCGTGGCCAATAGCGTGGTTCCGAAGATCAGCGTCATTCTCGGTGGCAGCTTCGGCGCGGGCCATTACGCGATGTGCGGCAAGGCGTACGATCCCCGCTTCATGTTTGCCTGGCCTACGGCGCGTTATGCGGTGATGAGCGGCGATTCCGCCGCGGCCACACTGGTGGAGATCAAAGTGAAGCAACTCCAGCGCGAGGGCAAGAAGCTATCAGAGAAAGAACTCGAAGCGCTACGCGAGTCCGTGCGCGCCACGTATGAGCACCAGAGCGACCCGCGCTATGCCGCGGCCAGGCTCTGGGTGGACGCGATTCTCGATCCCGCGCACACGCGCGAGGCCCTGATCTGGGGGCTGGAAGCCGCCGCCCTGAATCCCCAGGTCCGCGAATTCAAGACCGGCGTTCTGCAGACGTGACTCTCCGCTTGGGATTCCCAATCACAAACTCTCTACTACGAGTTTACAGATGACGTCCCAGTCCACCAACGGCGCCGTCAAAATCGTCGAATGCCCGCGCGATGCCTGGCAAGGATTACCGCAGGTAATCCCCACACAGCTCAAGGCCAAATACTTATGCGCGCTGGTGGAGGCGGGTTTCCGGCACATCGATGCGGTCAGCTTCGTTTCGCCCCAGCACGTGCGGCAGATGGCGGATAGCGAAGCCGTGCTGGAAGCGTTCTATTCCTCGCTTCCCCCTCGCGCGGAAGCTCCCGAAATCATTGGCATCGTCGTGAATGAAAAAGGAATGGAGAGGGCGCTGGCCGCGCCGGGCGTGACCACGCTGGGCTACCCCTACTCCATATCCGCATACTTCCGCCGGGCCAATGCCAATATGTCCCGCGCAGAATCCCGCGCTTTAGTCGAGCGGCTGAAAAAAAGCACCAAGGAAGCCGCGCGCGGCCTTGTGGTGTACGTTTCCATGGCTTTCGGCAACCCATACGAGGAGCCCTGGGGACCCGAAATCGTGGAGGAAACATTGATCTGGCTAAAAGACATCGGCGTGCGAAGCATTTCCCTGGCCGATACGGTAGGCACGGCCACGCCCGAAGCCGTCGGCAAACTGTACTCCGACGTCAAGGATTGCGTCGCGGGCATTGAGTTAGGCGTCCATCTTCACAGCCGGCCGGAAGGAACAGCGGAAAAAGTCATGGCTGCGTACAATGCCGGCTGCCGCCGGTTCGATTCCGCGCTGACCGGGCTGGGAGGCTGCCCTTTTGCCGGCGACGAACTGGTTGGCAACGTCGCCACTGAGACGGTTATCCGCACATTCGGAGAGCACAAAATCGAAACGAGCCTCGCGCTTCCCGCTATTGCGCCAGTGCTCGCGCAGGCGGCGGAAATTCGGGAGCGCTACGCGCACGAGTAAGGCAATGTCTGCTTATCAAACCATCACGCTCGAGACGATCCCCGAAAAAAGTGGCGCCATCGCCCTGATCACACTGAACCGGCCCGACAAGCGCAACGCCATCTCAGCGTCGATGATCGGCGAACTCATGAGCGCGCTTGCCGCTGTGGAATCGGGCGGCGAGCGCGTTCTGATCATCACGGGCGCGGGCAAAGCCTTTTGCGCCGGCATGGATCTCGACGCGCTGAAAGCGCTGGCGGCGCAATCCCCGGAACAGAATCTGGCGGACGCGCGAAGGACCGCTGCGCTCTTTCGCCGCCTGTGGAGCTTTCCCAAGCCTCTGATCGCGGCGGTGAACGGCGCTGCTCTCGGCGGAGGCGCGGGCATCGCCACGCTCTGCGATTTTACGTTCGCGGTTCAGGAAGCGAAGTTCGGCTACACGGAAGTGCGCGTAGGGTTCATTCCCGCGCTCGTCTCCGTTTTCCTGGAAAGGCAAGTGGGAGAGAAGTTGGCACGGGACCTTTTTCTCACTGGCAGGATTGTGGAGGCCGCCGAGGCGAAAGCGCTGGGCCTGGTCACAAAAATCGTGCCGGCTGAAGAACTCCTGAGCGCCGCCCGCGAGCTCGCGTCAACGCTGCTGACCAACAGCCCGGGCGCAATCGCAGCCACCAAGCACCTGCTGGTACGGGCCGCCGAATCCGAGGTCGACCGGCGGATCGAATTGGCGGTGGCAGCCAGCGTGGCGATCCGTTCGACGGCCGACTTCCGCGAAGGGCTCTCCGCATTTCTCGAGAAACGCCGGCCACACTGGTCAGGCGAACAATGACATGAACGACTTCTCCGAAACGCTGGCGCGCGTGCGCTACAAAGAGACCGACCAGATGGGCATGGTCTACTACGGAAACTACTTCACTTTTTTCGAGATCGGCCGCGTCGAATACATGCGCGAGCGAGGCATCGCCTACAAGCAAATGGAGACCGAAGACGACAGCTTCATCGTGGTCGCGGAAGCGCACTGCCGCTATCTCCGGCCGGCGCGCTACGACGATTTGCTCCGCATCCGCACGCGCGTGAGCGAGGCGCGGCGGCGCAGCATCCGCTTTGCTTACGAAATTCTGCGCGATGGGAGCGCCGAATTGCTGGCCACCGGCGAAACCGTGCACGTCATTTGCAATCGCGAAGGACGGCCGAAATCGCTGCCGGAAAAATACCGCGAATTTTTCCCGCTCAAATCGCACGACAAGCACAAGCCGTCGCCCCGTTAGCCTGAGGGCGCTGCAGCGACCGAAGAACCCCTCCGAATCGTCCTTTGAAATCTTAAATCTCAGACCGCTCTCGGGTAATCCCTCACGTCGCGCCGTTTGCAAACGGCGGGGATCCGCTTTTGCTTGCTTTAGCGTTGTCATCACGAGGTCGCCGTGGCGACCGAGGGATCTGCAGTTGCGTTTGTGGGTGCCCCACCCTTCGATTTTTAAGGGTGGGTTCTCCCGGTGCAGCGCGCTCTATACGGGCGTTGTCATTCTGAGAGCCCGTGACTTTTGGGGGCACATTGACGCAAACGAGCCTTGTAGCTCAGGTCGCCCGCCGCCCGGCGTGCAGCGCACGTAATAAAGAAGTCGCGGGAGACCTGAGGCTTTTCGGTCAGATCGAGCAGACTCTCTGACAATTACAGCGGCATCACGCCAGGTTTCGGAAAAGGAATGAGCCCATTCTCAATGCGGCGGCATAACTGAAAGGCGGAAGCTCCAGGGAATAGTGCCCGCAGGGTAACAAGAGAACCTCGCTTTCCATCCCCGTCTTTTGCACTTCGCGGACGATGTCGGCGGAAAAGCCGGGCAGGAACGTGGGGTCGTAGCGCGCGCTGACCATCAGCATCTTCTGCCTGCTTCCGCGCATGCGGGGCACGTACGGAAACGGGCTGATGGGCGACCAGAAGCGCCGCAGTTCGTCGGCTGTGACGTTTGCGCGCAATCCTTCCCACACATGTGCCGTATTCATCCCCGTGCGCACCACATCCGCAAAATACGTCGAAACGTGCAGGAAGACGCCCGCGCGAACCAGCGGCTCGTGAGCCATGGTGATAAACCCCACGGCCGAGCCGATGCTCGTTCCCACCAGTCCCAGTTTTCCGTAACCCTGAGACGCAAGCCATTGCAAGGAGCGGCGAACGTCGAGAACCGCCTGCCGATTGGCCTGCAGCGTAAGGCCTATATTCGAGCCGACCAGGTGATCGGCGCGCTCGTGTCCCGGAACCATGCGCCGGTCGTGATACGGCATGGAAAGCCGCAAGGCCGTAATTCCGCAGCGGTTCAGCCACAGGCAAATCTTCACCTGCACGTCCCACTTTGCGTTCCACTGCGGCAGCACCACCACCGCGGGCCCAGACTTGCTCACCGCAAAAAGGCGCGCGTGCACCCGGTTATTCTCCGGCCACGGCGACTCTACGGCGCTAGTGAAGGTCAGGACGCGGTCGCCATGCCCTCCATTCTCCGCCCGCGCGCCATTTTCCGCCCGCGCGCAAATCTCCGGAGGATGCAAGACGTAATCGGCAGCAGGTTCGGCGTGGAACCACGCATCGCTGTGCGCCACGGTGCGCTCCGCCCAACTGCCGAGAGCCGAGCGCGGGTCCATATCGAAGCCGTTGCCGCTCAATCCCACGTGCTCGAGTCCCCATTCGAACGGGCGCACCCGGCGATTATCGTCTTCCGTCCATCGGCGATGCTCGTAACGCCGGATTCTGCGCTCCAGCCATGACATATCCTCAAATTATCTCATTCACGCAATCGAACTTCACAACAGAGGTCAACGCTGTCGGAACTCGGCTCAAATAGCCATTTTCCGATAAGCCGACTTTTCGAGACTTGAGATAACCCGAAGAACGAGTTCGCAGAGAAACTAATGCCGATAGCTGGCACGCAGTGTGGCGAGTCGTTGCGTAAGTTCTTTTTCTGTATACCAGTGACCGTTAACCACCACTCCAACATGCTTAGAGACATTCCTAACGTCTTCCAGGGGATTTGCTTCAACCAACAACAAGTCGGCGCGGAGCCCAGGTGCCACGGTTCCAAACTCGCTTTCTTGGTGCAGAAATTTCGCGGCATCGGCTGTGCCGGCCCGAATGGCTTCGTAAGGGCTCATACCTGCGGCGACAAAGTTCGCGAGTTCCTCATGCAAAGAAAAACCTGGAAGCGTCCCGGGTTTCACAGTGTCGGTTCCGAGGAGCAAGTGCGCTCCGCCTTCGTGAAGACCCCTCAGTATTGCTGAGAAGATGGCATGTCCTTGCGGTGCTCCTCTCGGGTCCGTATTAGCGACCATACCAGGATACATTTCCGCGTATCGCTCCAGGATGCCGGGAGGGACGAAGCTCTTCTGTTCCAGCCAAGTCGAGTCCGTTCGTGGTGGGTCGGCTACAACCAGGGTAGGGCACACCCAAATGCCTGCTGCTTTGATTGCCCGGACAAACGAAGGCAGCTTCGTCAAATCCACGTTCCGCAGCAGTTCTCCCCAGGAATTGTCTTTGGCTTCGGAATCCCGCTGCAGGGCAAACAAAAAGCGGTCCAAGTGCTCAATGGAATCTTGGCGAGCCGCAATCACTCCTTGCAATCCCACAGCGGCGGGGACGTGACCGAAAAGTCGCGTGTACACTTTGATTGCGATGTAGCCTGCCTTCTTATCGGAAAGTACGGCTTGCTCGGCTTGCTCGCGTGTTTCCACCACTCGCGTGCCTTCCCAAGTGGGAGGATTACCATCGGTGATATTTCCGGTCGAATAGATGTGCGGTCCTAAGGCGCCGCCCGACTTAATGGTCCGTGCGAATTCGTCAATCGCAGAATTTCCCCACATATTTCGCACTGTGGTGATTCCGTTGGCCACGAAGAGAAGCGCGAGGCCCCGGTTCTCGCGTAAGTTATCACTGGAAGCGGAGGCAGACCGCGTCGTGGCAGTTGTGCGGCCATTGGCTTCGTCATCTGCACTGCGAAAGGGTTGCGACTCTCCGGCTGTCCTGCGCATGAAATGAACGTGCATGTCAGCCAGCCCCGGCATCAAAAACTTGCCGCTACCGTTGATTTTGACGGCGTCGCTTGGAACGTTGGCGGATGGCGATGGGACTACTTGCGTGATTCGGCCTTTAGCCACTACGACGGTTTGGTGACTCAGTAGCCGCTCACCATCCATCGGAACGACGGTGACATCAATAAAAGCGACTGGCCGTTCCTGGGCGTTCAGCCAAGGCGCTAGACCCAAACAAAAGATCGCCAATAACTGTACACGTCGCACGACGATCTCCTTT
>Ga0335077_10001042_pt1 | contig 32361 bp, 25 predicted proteins | sample Lox_Sample_31_FD_207151 | JGI IMG/M metagenome (GOLD analysis project Ga0335077, IMG submission 207151) | Soil microbial communities from Loxahatchee National Wildlife Refuge, Florida, United States - Lox_Sample_3.1 | ecosystem: Environmental > Terrestrial > Soil > Wetlands | place: USA... | reverse complement strand
TCGGAGGCATTACTATGGAGCCGACCCGACCCAGACCGATCGAATCCGGGCGCCGCGACCTCCTGTTGGATCCCGGGTCCCGGGACCTTCTCGACGACGGGGAGCGGCGAGACCTGCTGCAGGATCCCGGAGAACAGGATATGGTTCGAGACCGGGGAGTTCGAGACTCGTTCCGGCTCGATGCGTGGTTGACCGGCCGACTGACCGACGAGGTCGCCCTCACCGAGCTCGCCGGACGGTCCGGAGCCTACGCCATCCCCCGGCGGCGAGACTGAGGGACGGGTGCTGCCGGGGCCGCCGGGACCCGTCATCCCCCGTGCTCCACCCCTCGGCCGGCTCGGGCGAGCCCGGGGTCGCCCGGACCCGCGCCTAGAATCCTAGTTCCTGCTTGACCAGGACCAGGGTCGTACGGCCCGGCTGGCCCTCGCGACGGACGATCAGCACCTTGCTGAGCGAACTGTGGACACCGTAGACCTTCAAGGCCCGGGCATCCTCCTTGGGTAGGGAATACCGTTCTAGGCGCGCGAGACCCTCTTCGAGGTCGGGGACGATCTTCTGGGTCCCTACCACCCAGATCACCCGCCCCGCTCCGTGGGCGTACGGCCCCAGCTGGCTGCCCGAACCGGACCCGACGAGGACCTGCCCGTCCTCCGTGACCGCGTGGACGCTCCCGACGATCACGTCGGGCGCCTGGGAAAGTTGCCGGATCTCCTTCGCCTGGGTCGCCCGGTCCATAGCGTGGAGCCGGGGCCGCAGCAGCACTACCTCCGCCCCTTCGAGCGCCTTCACGATGCCGGTCTCCTCGAGCGTGCGGGAGCTCGAGTCGAATACCTCCGAGCCCGGAGGGATCCGTGCCAGGACCTCTCGCCGAGCCTCCTCGGCGTTCTCGACCACGACCACCTCGATTCCGTGGCTCTCGAGGTTGGCCTTCGCGGTCTCGATCTGGCTCTCGGTGGCGAGGTGCTGGTACTTCGGATCGGGAACGAGCACGCTGGATGGGGATGCGGCGGACATGCCCGAGCTAGCTTTATACTATACTTAAGTTATCAGTTAACTTTTGGTTACTTAACCTCCCCTCGGGTCGACTCTGTACCGTCAGGGGGTCCCCCGCAGGACCTGGCTGAGAGCTCACCACGGGGACGGCATGAGAAGGCGTCAAGAAGGCCGGGTCACCTGAACGCCCTCACGACCGATGGACGCCCGGATCCCCGGCACGGCCCGCTCCGGGTCATCGTGCTTGCCGGCGGACGGTCTCGAAGGTTCGGGACGGACAAGCTAGCGGCGGCCGTGGAGGGACAACCCTCCGTCGTCCGCGTGGTCGACCGAGTTGCCCCGCTCGCTTCGAGGATCGAGGTCTCCACTTCCAGGAGCAGCCGACAGACGCGGCTGGCCCGTCTCCTCCCATCCACCGTCCGATTCCTGGTGGATCCCCCGCTCCGGGCGGGCCGGGGCCCTGGCGAGTCAATCCTCTCCGCTCTCCGGGACGGGGGTCGGGGATCCGTCCTCTTCGTTCCCGGAGACATGCCCTGGGTCGAGACCGAGGCCCTTGCACGGTTCGTCGCACTCGCGGAGGCGAGCGGGGCAGAGGCCGCCGTTCCTTTCTGGGACAGCGGCGAGACCGAGAACCTGGTGCAGTGGCACCGTAGTGCGGGCACCGTACGGTTCCTCCCCCAGCAAGATGAGCGACCCTCCCGTGGCCGACGTGCCTCGGAGATCCTTCGGGCCGTTCCCCGGACCTGCTTCGTCCCGGTGCGTGCGCTCTCCCGTCGGCCCCGGAGCTTTTCCCACCTTACCCATCCTTCCGATGTCGACCACCCCCCGCTCCGGGGGAGCTGGACGGGCTCTTCGCGCAGCTTCGTGGCGGGCGGTTTCCCAAAGATGGAGTACCACCGGGCCCACGCATCGCTTCGCGCCGGTCGGAGCCTCCAGGCAGGCCTATCCTTCGTCCGAGAATCCCTGTGGTACGCGCAGGCGGGCCTCGAACTCTTCGCGCGGCAGGCCCTGGACGATGCCGAGGGCTGCTACCCGCCCTGCGCGACGGCCAGGCCCCGCGCACGAGCAACGGTTAATCCCAACACCGCGCGTCCGGGTCGTTCATGACTAACTGTTCGGGTTGCAACCGGCCGGTGCTCTCATCCGATGCGCAGCCCGCGCTCCGGTCCGGCCCCGAGGAATACCACCTCTCCTGCGCCCCGCAGGCGATGCTCGAAGCCGCTGCCGAGGAGTACCGTGCGATCGTCCGCAAGGGGGTCCGCTACTTCGTCGAGAAGTACTCGGTGGGTGCGGTCGAAACTCCGGAGGTCGGCCGGCGTTTCAGCGAGCTCGGCCAGGCGATCGAGGCCGAGAGCGACCGCCGGACCCAACGCTGAGCGGCCCGGCGGGCCGGGCACAGCGGTCATCATTACCGTCGGCCGCTTCCTGGGCTGACCATGATCGACCGCGCCACGGCGCCGACCGGGCGGGTCCGCGTCACGGAGGTCCGGGGCGACCGCGCGGAGGACCGGGAGGACGAGGCGGCCGCCGAGGAACCCCTCGAGGTCCGGGTCGAGCCGGGCGGCGGTCACGACGGAGGCCCGGTCCGCATTGCGGTCACGATGCGCACCCCGGGAGCGGACTTCGAGCTCGCGGCCGGGTTCCTGGTCTCGGAAGGGCTGCTCCGCGGCCCCGAGGACATCCGCTCCATCGCCTACTGCACCGAGCCCGAGGAGACGCAGCAGTACAACATCGTGAACGTCACCCTGCGGGACGGGGTACCGTTCGACGGGGAGCGGTTCCGGCGGAACGTCTACACGACCTCGAGCTGCGGCGTGTGCGGGAAGTCGGCGATCGAGCAAGTCGTGGCCTCGGTCCCCCGCCGGCCCGTGGGGCTGTTCCGGATGGCCGCGGACACGCTGCGCAGCCTACCCGAGCGGGCGGTGTCGGACCAAGCCGTCTTCGGCCGCACCGGTGGCCTGCACGCGGCGGCTCTGTTCCGACCGGACGGGACGCTGCTCCTGCTGCGGGAAGACGTCGGACGGCACAACGCGGTGGACAAGGTCGTCGGTCGGCGCTTCCTCGACGGCCACCTTCCCGACGGGCAGACCGTGCTGCTCGTGACGGGGCGGGCGGGATTCGAGCTCGTCCAGAAGGCCGCGGTCGCCGGGATCCCCTTCCTCGCCGCGATCGGCGCCCCCAGCACGCTCGCGATTTCGCTCGCCAAGGAACAAGGCATGACGCTCGTGGGGTTCTTGCGCGAAGGGCGGTTCAACCTCTACGCCGGACCCGAGCGGGTCGCGCTCTGAGCGGCCGAGCCTGTGGTTAGTCCACGAGCGGCCGATAATCGGGCCGCATCCTCTTCTCGTCGACCTTGACCCCGACCTGCGCTACGCCCCGGTAGCGACGAGGGTTGCCCAAGGGGAGGGGCGAGGTCGCCTTGCCCGGGAGGGGAGGGAGCTTCTCGAGGGCAACGGGGAGCTCCTTGTACGCTCCGGTCTGGGTCGTCGGGTCGCGGGCATCGACCGTGAGCCGGTTGACCGCGTTCTCCCCCTGGTCGTGGATCCCGACCCACATGACCTTGCCCTGGACCCGGTCGGTGACCAGCACCTTGAGGCGGATCGCTCCGTTCGCCGAGCGGACCCGCACGAGGTCCCCGTCGGAGAGGTGCCGGTCCCGCGCGAGCTCCGGCGAGACCTCCAGGAACATCTCGGGGACCTTCGCGACAAGGCCGCTGTCCCGGGCGGTGAGGTTCCCCCAGTGGAACTGCTCGAGCATCCGGCCGTTGTTGAGGTAGAGATCGTACTGCGCGTCGGACTCGAGCGGAGGGATCCACTTGGGCGGGTGGAACTTGGCCTTCCCGTCGGGGTGGGCGAACCGCTCGGCGTACAGGTAGGGAGATCCCCGGCCCTGCTGGTCGACCGGCCAGCTCTGGCTGGCATATCCGGCGAGGCGTTCCCAGCTCACCCCCGCGAACCGGGGAACTAGGGCGGCGGCTTCCCGTAGGACGTCGGAGGGGCCTTCGTACTTCCAAGCCGCCCCGAGCGCGTTCGCCAGCATCTGGATGATCTCGAGCTCGGGGCGGGCCTCCCCGAGCGGGGGAAGGGCCCGGTAGAACCTCTGGATGCGGCGCTCGGTGTTGACGAACGTCCCCTCCCGCTCGAGCGTCACGGCCGCCGGCAGGATGACGTGGGCGAGCCGGCTCGTCGCGGTCGGGACGATCTCGCAGACGACCAGGAGCTCGAGCCGTCGGAGCGCCTCGGAGACCTTCGACTCGTGCGCGTCGGCGAGCACCTTGTCCTCGCCGAAGATGACCATCGCCTTCAGGGCGCCCGTCTCGACCGCGTCGACCATCTCGGTGCTGGTGAGGCCCTTGCGGATCGGGAGCTTCACGCCCCAGGCGCTCTCGTAGCGCGCGACGACCGCGGGGTCGTCCCAGCGCTCGTACCCTCCGTAGAAGGTCGGCAGCGCCCCGAAATCGCTCGTGCCCTGGACGTTGGCGTGCCCTCGGAGGGGGTACCCTCCGCAGTGCGGCCGGCCGAAGTTGCCGGTCAGGAGGAGGAGGTCGCAGATCGCGGTCGAGGTCTCGGTGCCCGGTTGGTGCTGCGTGACCCCCATGGCCCAGAGGATGCAGACGCTCTTCGCCTCGTGGATCATGGTCGCCGTGCGGACGATCTGCTCGGTCGGAACCCCCGTGACCTCGGCGCCGTGCGCGAGCGTGAACGCGTCGAGGGAGGCGCGGTAGGCCTCGAAGTTCGTCGTGCGCGCCTCGATGAAGGTCTTGGCCTCCCAGCCCTGGTCGAGGATGTACCTCGCGACCGTGTTCAGGAAGACGAGGTCGGTGCCGGGGCGGGGACGGACGAAGAGGTCGGCGCGCGCGGCCATCGGGGTCGTGCGAAGGTCGACGACGATCAGCTTCTGGCCGCGCAGCTTCTGCGCCCGCTTGATCTTCCCCGCGAGGACAGGGTGGGACTCGGCAGTGTTCGACCCCATCGTCATGACGAGGTCGGAACCCTCGATGTCCTCGAAGGAGCCCGCGTCGGCCCCTATCCCGACCGTCCGGATCAGACCGGTGGAGGCGGGAGCCTGGCAGTATCGCGCGCAATTGTCGATGTTGTGCGTGCCGATCACCGCCCGTGCGAACTTCTGAAGCAGGAACGCTTCCTCGTTGCTGCCCGTGCAGTTGGCGAGGACCCCGATGGAATCGGGCCCCGATGCGCTTCGAATGGCTCGAAGCTTCTCGGCGATGACGCGGACGGCCTCCTCCCAGCTCACCGGGCGGAACGTCCCCCCCTCCCGGAGGAGCGGGGTCGTCAGTCGGTCGGGGCTGTTCACGAAATCCCAGCCGAACTTGCCCTTGACGCAGGTCGCCATCCCGTTGGCGGGGGACTCGGGCCGGGGCTGGATCTGCAGGATCTTACGGTCCTTCGTCCACACGTCGAACGAGCAGCCGACCCCGCAGAACGTGCAGACGGTCTTCGTCTGCTTTACGAAGGTGGGGCGGGTCCGGGCCTCGACCTCGCTGACCCGGAGGATGGGGCGGAACCCCCCCAGGGCCGGCTCGACGGCCTTCACGAGGCGGGTCATCGACGACTTGGTCGACTCGCTCAGCCCGGTGAGGAGGCCCGCCTCGCCGAGCATCCCTTTCGGCATGAGCGCGTCCACCGGACAGACCGAGACGCACGTCCCGCACGAGACGCACGACGAGCGGTCGATCGGGGCGTTCTCGTCCCACACCACCCGCGGGGGGTTTGCCTTCCAGTCGACCCGGATGACCTCGTTCACGACGAGGTCCTGGCATGCCTCCACGCAGCGGCCGCACAGGATGCAGTGGCTCGGGTCGTAGACGTAGAAGGGGTTGGAAGTGTCCGGAGGGTATGGTTTCGGCCGGTACGCCTGGTAGGAGAGCTTCTCCTTGAGGACCGTCGTGTGCAGGACGCAGTTGCCGTTCTTGTCGCACACCGAACAGACGAGCTCGTGATGTGTCAGCACCTCCTCAAGGGCCCGTTGGCGTGCCCCCGTGGCGCGGGGCGAGATGGTCGAGACCTGCTGTCCATCCCTCAGGGGAGTGGCGCAGGCGCGGACGAGCTCGCCGTCGACCTCGACCAGGCAGGTGTCGCACGTCTCGACCGGACCGAGCCCGGGATGGTAGCAGATCTGGGGGAGATCGATGCCTTGCCGGTTCAGGAGCTCCAGAACTGTGCGGGAGCCGTCAAGGGAGAGCGGACGCCCATCCACTACAACGGCCGGCACGGCTGAGTCCCGTGCTCAAATCTGGAGGCACCGCAATTCAATAGATTTCCGCACGGGCCATCGTCCCGCCAGCGAGGCGGCTCCCTCTCCACCGGGTGAGGCTGCCTTTGCCGGACCCTCGGGAATCGTCGGCCGGGCCCCCACGCGATGGGGGCCTCCGCTCTGGACCAGACGGGCCGGCGCGACCGTCATCCCCCTAGCTTTGACTCACACTTCCTCCCACTGGTAACCCCTAGGGGGGCGCGCTCGCAAATAGGCCGACGGCTGTGGCTGGCGGTTCCGGGTACCGTGCGCGGTGAGAGGATGAGCGAGCCCTCAGATTCGGAGGCCAGTCCCCGGTGAAGCGCTGTCCGTGGGCCTCCTCGGCCGATGCCAGGATGCAGGCCTACCACGACCGCGAGTGGGGGGTGCCGGTTCACAAGGACCGCCGACATTTCGAGTTCCTGATACTCGAGGGCGCCCAGGCAGGCCTCAGTTGGTCGACCATCCTGAACAAGCGCGCCGGGTATGCCCGCGCGTTCGGCCGGTTCGACCCGGCCCGCGTCGCACGCTTCACCGAGCGGAAGGTCCGGGAGCTGACCGGCGACCCCGGTATCGTCCGGAATCGCCTGAAAATCGAATCTGCGGTGATCAACGCGAGGGCGTTCCGGGAGGTCCAGCGAGAGTTCGGGAGCTTCGATGCTTACGCCTGGTCCTTCGTCGGGGGCAGCCCCCGACAGAACCAATGGAAGTCCGTGCGGGAGGTTCCGGTGACAACAAGAGAGTCAGACGCACTCAGCCAAGACCTACGACACCGTGGCTTCCGTTTCGTCGGGTCGACGATCGTCTACGCGCATATGCAGGCGGTCGGGATGGTGAACGACCACCTGGTCGACTGCTACCGCCATCGCGACGTCCGCTCCCTCCGCTGAGACCGAGGGCGCCCGACCATCCCTGTGCTCGAGTCCAGCACGCTCTTGAGGGAACACAACCCTGCCGTGTAGCCGGGCAGCCTGGTCCAGGTGGGGTCGCTCCTTTGGGGGCGCCGTCGGCTGTGAATTCCAGAGCGACGAGCCTTCCTGCGATGGGTATAGGCTCGGCCGCTCAGAAGGGGCGGGTGGGTGCTGTCGGCCTTCACGGAACACCATCGGATCCGCTACTCCTTGTGGAGTCGAACCAAGGGCCTTCGACCGTGAATGAGTTGCGACTCAGGGTCAACGGATGCTTCGCCTCCAGCGACGAATGAAGGAGCTCTCTGGTCACCAGTCACCTCGGGCAGTGCAAAGAGTTCACGTTTGAGAGGGGTGTCTTCCTAACCGGGTCAGGGATTACTTTCCAGTGCTGCCGGGACTTCGTCGAAACCACCCAGAAATCACACTGTTCTTGCCTTGGGGCCTTCTTAGTCGGGGGAACAGTACGGCGAGGACCAGCAAGGGGAGTCCTACGACCTCGATGACAATCCCGATGCTCTGATACTCTTGACCGAGGTACCTAACCGTAAGCTGCTCCCCTGAGCTTAGATTCACCAGCCAGGCATTGAGTCCTAGATTCGCCACCGCGTGCACCCCGGTCGGCGCACCATTAATCACAAGTTGCCAGAGGGGAGAGAAGGTCTCGCTTGCGAGAAGTAGTCCCCATCCGTGATCATCCGACACCGCAGTCAACGAGAGCGGGTCGCTTTGGAGTCCCAGGTAGGAACTGAGAGTGTTGGCGGGGGAGACGACTGCTCCGGTCTGGAAAGCCAAGGTATCGACCTTGCACAAAGATGTCGCAGTCAGAGAGACAGTTGTACCGCTGACCAAGGGAATGGAGGGCAGCGGGACAAGCTGGAACGGGGTTCCCGTCACCCCCTTGAGGAATGAGACGTTGGTGACGTTGAAGTGGGACGCCGAGCCGGTCTGGAGGGGACCAAAGACAAACCGGGTAATCTTCCCGAGGTTCTGGGCTAGGGTCGCCACCCCGGGGCCGAACGCATCACTGAACAGGAATGAGTACGACACTCCGGTCGTCCCACCAGCCCCCGCCGAGAGGTACCCCGGAATGCTCACTTGCGTGTTGTTGAATAACAGCTGCATGAGGAATTCCGTCGGCAGGCCCGGTTCATTCGAGAGGGTGAACGTCAGACCGTCGTCGCCGGTCAGATTGTTCAGCCAGAAATTGAGGTACTGGTAGGTGTCGTTCGAAGGGCTCAGACTCCATGAGAATTCGGGTGAGCCGTTCGGGTATGACACCTGGACCGAGCCATTGTAAGCGTACTTGCCCTGGTTGTTGATCCCTGCCGAGACAAGCGACGAACTGTTGATACTGAGGGGGGAAAAGCTGGCACCGGGCGCTTCGTATGCTGCAGAGTACTCGGAGCCCCCGTTTCCGAGGCCGATCAGCGCTCCCGGTGGACACGAAGCCCGGATGGCTCCTGCGACATTGGTTGCCCCCGCCTCAAGCAACGATGTCTGATTAAACGCGTACTCGGCTGGAGCCCCCGTAGAGCGCGGCTGGACCGTCAGGGCATTGCTGGCATTCCAAGGGTCCGAAACCGTGTTTCCTGTCCCCGGGACCAAATCCTGCGCTCCCGAGATTGAGAGAATCGGGACGTGTGCGTCTTCTGCGGCTGTCAGCACTGACTGGGGCACGGACGTCATCGAGGCCGGAGCGAGCACCAACCCGGACGAGTGCTCGACGAAGTCAGGGAGCGAAGACGGGTCGAGCTGGGAGCCGTTAAGCAGGACTTGACTTCCGTTGTAGAACGGCTGGTTCAAGAGCTCGTTGATGAGGCTTTCGCCGGCGAAGTAAATGTAGTAGCTCCGGTGAAATGAGAGGTTGCCTTCCGGAGTGCCGATATCGTAAACGGTCTGTTGCCCACCGGTGTAAACCGGTGAGGCTAACCCAACCTGCCGGTAAAGATTGGAGTACTGAATCTCGGGCGCGCCCAATGAGCTACTGGCATACGCCCAGTCCGTGTAGTTCGTGGCGGTGACAAACTGGACATTTGTTCCTCCCAGGTATTTGGTGATATTGTCGGAATAACCCTGTTGCAGGTCATGCTCGATCAACCAATCCATCGCCAGAGAGTACGGAGTTCCCGCTTCGAAAACTACCGAGTTCGAATTCGTGTAATACGCAGCCATGACTTCCGAGCTGACAGAAACCCCTCCCCAGGGAGACCGTTCGTACAGCGTCCCGAACGGAATCGTGAGAGTCCCCCCGCGCTGCGGCTGAGAGTCGATATACTCATAGCCGGAAATGTACCCGTGGGGGAATTCAAACAACTGAGGTGGGGTACTGATCAACTCGCTGTTCTGTAGCCCGACGGTGACGACAATGAAAACAACACAAACCGCGAGAACAACAGCGCGAGGCCTGCGTCTTGTCATCCCCAGAACTCGCTGCAGGTCCCACCGGGGTCCCGCCCGGTAGCGATGCACCATCCCATCCGAATCCGTCCACTTCACGGATACCGCGAAATCCAGACCGGCCTCGGCTGACTGCTTCGACGCCCCGGCAGTCTGCGTTGTCCACTTCGCAAGGTCGCTGACGAGCCAGCCAACGAAGATGGTGTAGACGATGACTGTGATCGAAAGCCAGCTCGGGAAATTCGGAATGTAGTCAAAGAAGGGCACGTACGTGTAGAGGAGGAGATTGAAGGAGGAAAACCCGGGATACGCGGGACCCGTGGAGATGATGATCGCCACGAGACCAGCGAGGTAAAGCAACGCCCTCCCCAGGGTTCGTTTGAGAACCACGTAGAGAGTGATCGCCACTGGAATGACGTAGTAGAGTGGCGACAACAGGGAATTATCTAGGGCGAGAGTCGGTTGACCCAGTGCAAAGCTCGTAAACGAGTTCTCAAAGGATGCCCCAGTGTAGGCGAACCCGAATGGCTCGCCTATGAGACCACTGAACGCGGGGACCAGGACGGTAATGTTCGTTGTGTATTGCGGTCTCGCTCCTAGGGCGTAAGGTACCCACCAAGTGGCCATCAGTACAACAAAGACGGCAACCGAGAGGCCGATTGCCCAAGCATGGGTCCAGGTGAGTTTCCGGTGCTCGCCGTGACGGGCCACTGAATAGGCTAGCAGGGGCAGGCTGAAGAACAGAAGAAAATACAGGGCTCCAAGGTCACCTATAGACGCAAGGAGGTAAAGCGAAACCGCGAAGATTAGCCCCCACCCGAGCCGGAAGGTCGCGCCGAAGCGGTACACCGCAAGCAGGTAAACCGGTGCAATTGCCAGCGAGATAAGAAAGGGGACATGGCCCTCGAAAAATTGGGGGGATTGGGCCATGAGCATGTAGTAGAAGCCCGCCGCAAAAGCCCCCAAGGGATGCGCCCCGAGGTTGCGAAGGAGGAGATATGCGGTGATCCCAGACAGCCAAAAGGATACAAATTCGATGACCCGGACCAGGGTGGTCGGGTCCAGTGTGAGTGTTCCAAGGTAGAGAAGCGATGGCCCAGTGTATCCGTCGACGGCCAGACCCCAGTCTGTGAAGGGATTGTACCACGTCTCCAGTGGGTAGACCTTCCATTGATGGTAATAGAGGAAGGCATTCAGGGCGTTGGTTCCTTGAGGGAGCTGACCCGGCGAGGCGAATACCTCGAGGCGAAATGCAATCAGGACCGGGATCAGGTAGAGAGCCGCCGAAAGCAGGAACCAGCGGTACCGTCGCGCCGTGTTCACGCCAAAAGCCATGGCATGCCCAAACCGGTTCTGCAGTCTCTCCCTTGACCAGGGAGAACGGGCCTCGCTCCCTTCTGACTGCTCCGTCATTCAGCGCGCTCCCGTCCCCCTACCCAGCAACGAGCTGGGTCACCAGCCCTCCGGGGCCGGGCTGGACTCCTTGCGCCCGTGGGCAGATGCGGTCCAAGTCGGGAAGGCTTCCGCGATTCCACCCCAGAACGGCACGATCAACAGGATCACACACCGTACCCCCATGATTCGAGACGCTTGCTGACTCCCCCGGACTCCTGGTCATCATGGTCGCGCATGATCCTATAGGCTAGTCGTGCAGCCTCCGCGCGAATCTGGGCCACTTGGGCATCCTGTTGCTCCCCGGTTCGGACGTACTCGGATCCAAGACGCACCTCGACACCCTGGACGGTCGTCGCCCGGCTCCGGAGGTCAAATGTCAACTTGGTCGACTGGTAGTAAGCGGCCAGCCAGAGGCGATGGGCGGTCTCCCACCTCGGGTCCCCAGAAACCGACACGATTCCCTCGAGGTGCTTGATGGGCAACCCATCTCCCAGTGCCCAAACAGGCGAGGCCCTTTCCTCGTCAAGAAGGTGCTGAACGGGGAGACCTGGGCCTTGGAGGGGGGAAGGTACTCCAATACTCTCGAAGATGGTGGGAGCCACGTCCACGGGGCTAGTCCAACCCTTGCCGATGCCTGTGAGAATACCCCCCGGGAACCGGACAATGAGGGGGATCCTCAGCAGCGCTTCCTCTGGACTGCACATGTGGAAGAGCCAGCCGCCCTCGCCGAACGCCTGACCATGGTCTGCCGTGATTAGCACCATCGAGTTGTTGATATCGCGGTGCTCCGAAATGGTCCTGACCAGGGTTTCGATTCGACCGTCAATCTCCCGAATCATCGTTTGGTAGAGGGCGTGGAGGGCGCCGAGTTCTCTCGGAGTCGGCGACCACGTTCCTTCAACTTGTCGCATATAGTCCTGCCTCACTGTCGGTTCGCGGCTCCCCGACAGCAGTCCGAACCTCGGCGCTGTTCGGTAGTATGGTTCATGAGCATCGTTGAGGTGGATGAACGAGAATACCGGCCGGGACCGCGAGGTCGTCGCAAGAACCCTATCGAAGGTTGGCTCGATCCAGGGCGAGACCCGCACGTTTAGCGGATGAGCAGGTTCCTTCAACCCCTGCGCGAACCTATTGGCTTTCTCCAAAAGACCGGTATACCGGAATCCGGCCCGCATGGCCCTCCGCGACCCCAGTCGTAGAAGGTTGGTGTACCCGTTCGCCGGCCCTTCGCTTGCGTCCCCACCGACCGTGGAACCCGAAGTACTCGGAGTGGCACGGCGGAGACGAAGATACTGCTCCCACCAGTCAGCAACGAAGGTGTGTTCGAATCCAGCGGAGAGGTTCGTCCGGGGTCCGACTACACTGTTGGCGGAGAGGAGCAGGGTGAGGTAGCCCCGTGCCCTTAGCGTTGAGGCCAAGGTCGGGAACCGGGGATCCAAGCGATTGGTGCCGAGAGCTGATGCTCCGTGCTCCCACGGATAGAGCCCGGTGATAAGGCTGGCGACTGAGGGGACGGTCCAGGAGGCGGCTGCGACCGCTTGGGGGAAGATCGCAGCCTCACGACTGAATCTGGAGAGAAAGGGCAGCGAGCTTATGGTGCCTGCAGAGCCCGAGTAAAGATCAGAGCCTCGCACAGCGTCAAGGACAATAACGAACACATCGGGCGACTGGTGGGCAGCCAAACCTAGTCGCCTCCAATGGAGGGATGCGGAGGAGGCAATGCAGAATCGACCGGATCGGCGAGGTTTGTTTGGACCGATCTCCCAGACGCGGATGCGGACGAGGAGCCATCTACCATCCGGTGGTGGGGCCGGTCGCCTCCGCGCAGATTCACGCATCGGCCCATCGTCCCTGCCATCAGGCCCCTAACGGAGCGGAGGAGGTTACCCATCACGACGAGCGACCGGGTTCAGTGGGAAGTTCGCACCGTCTAGCAACCGAGAGTAGAGATCTATGATTCCGTTATCTGGAACCAGCGGACCCGGCAGGACCGACTGGGATGACCTAGGCGCGTCCTCAGTGTGACCGGAAACGGCGAGCAGAGAACGAATCGTCTCGCCCAACTCCCTGGGCGACGGAAGGCGTGGGATGAGATGGAGCCCATCGTCACGCTGCTGAGACCAGAGCGAGGCCGCAGGGCTGGCGACCAGGACCGGGCGCCCAATGGCTCTCGCCTCAGATACGGCCACAGGAAACCCTTCACTCTCGGAGACTAGTGCGAACAACGCAGCACGCGCGTAGAGCCGGGAGAGCTCTACGTCTGTTATCCCTCCGAGGATGTGTACCCGGCTGGAGAGCCTCTCCTCGGCAACTAGCTTACCATACGACTCGTGAAGTGGCCCCTCCCCAACCAGAACCAGAGAGAAATTGGGAGGGACCCACTTCATGGCGCGAATCAGTAGGTCGAATCGTTTCCGCCCTGTCTGTTGACCGACCGAGAGCACGAACGGAGAGAAGGCGGCAGCACGGTCATCGATGGGAAGGCTCGCGGTTTCGAGCGCCATTCCCGAAGGGCCTGTGACAAGAGGGGGTACTAACGCGATCCTTGAGGAGGGTATGCCGGCCTCTTCTAGTTGGTCGGCAATCCCTTGGGAAACACAGAAGACGTGGTTAGCGGTTCTCGCCGCGAGAATCTCAAGCAAGTCATTCATGACCCATCGCAGGGGTTTCGCGGCAACCCGACTGACGTTCCGGTGGGCATGGAGGCTGTCGTGAACATAGTGAATGATCACCTGCTGCGGGTTCCTGAACCGGGTAAGGAGCGTGGCGACACTGTGATTGCAGACGACGAGGTTGAACGGTGCCCGCTGGAGGAGTTGGTTTCCCCGCCGCGCAGCTCGAATTACATTCATCAGCTCGTTGAACAGATACATCGGATTGAGCGCACCCCCCGAGGTTCGCATTGCTAGCAGCGACCTGGGGGGGACGAGCAGCACGTGATTGCCCGCTGGCAGCGCGACCGCCGAGCCCGCGATGAGACAAACTGAGAAACCACTTTGCGAAAGGGCCGCCGCGTGCCTTCTTGCAAGCACGTCGGCACCGCCCTGGGACTTGCCGTACGAGCACGCGCAGCGAGAGATTACGAGCACGGACCGCCCAGGCTCCTCCCCTTCGTGCCCGAGGGCCGGCCCGGGAGCCCGGGGCCCGATTGGCAAGGGATTGACTCCGCTCCGAGCGCTCAGCGTAACCCTCGCCTCTTGAGTGTTATGAGGGGGACTGTGCGAAAAAGGTAACTGAGCACCCATGGACTTCAAACCCAATCTCAGTTTACTCGCTTACAAGGAGAGAGCCTTCAATCTGCAGAAGACGAAGTGGTCTGGCGCTCTGCAATTGCGGCAACCGGTTTCGCGGGCCTGAGTTGGCCCAGACATTGCAGTCCCAGGACTACGCCGCTCCCGCTAACCTCAGCGATGTCCCAGTACCGAATCCTTTATTGTACTCCGCGGCCCACGATAGGTTCGATTCGGTTGTGACTCACGGCGACGCGTCCATCGCAATCGTCGTCCCGTGGATGTACGACGTTGGCGGGCACAGGGTTTCAATCGGCCTGGCCCGCGAACTCGCGGCAAAAGGGAACCGGGTGAGATTCTTTGTAGGACGGATGCACCAGGACTTGCGTCCTCTGGTGACCGCCGGGCTCGGACTTGCCACGCTGGACCTGGGCAGAGTTATCCGACCCGTCCGGACCTCGATGCTCAAGTTCGCCCGGTATCAGTATTCACGAGCTTTAGATCGGGAAGTCGCTTGGATGATAGCCAAGCGCCACGCGGAGTCCCCGTTTGATCTTGTCTTTGTCGTGTCAAACGAGGGGCACTGGCTGCCGGGCTACCTGCGAAGTGTCCTTCGGCCACCCTTCCCAACCACGGCGGTCTGCGTAAGAGAACTGGTAGAGCACCCTTTCTGGCTGGGTTACGAGCGGAAGCGCAGATTGGCCAGGACATTATTCTCGTCGCTCTACCCGTTGGCGCACGAGTACGAGATCGAGCGCCTTCGCACGTTCGACAAGGTCTTTTCCATCTCCTCATGGACATCACTTCTGCTCGACTACTTTTACGGAATCCGAGACGTCCCGGCGTTTGCTATTGTCGACAGAATGTTCTTCGAGGTGCCAATTAATGGCATGGGCTCGACTTACATTGCGGTGCCTACCGCGGCCCTCGATCGGAGGGGCGTCGAGTGGGTGCAAGCTGTCTACAGGCACCTGCCAGCCCTGCGGACGTTCGGGAGACGTCCGGTACCCGGGGTCCCCCACGCGGGGTACCTGTCGGACTCTGAACTGGTCTCGTTTCTTGCCGGTGCCTCGGCCACTCTCTTTCTCTTTGACTATGAAGCGTTGGGGCTGCTCCCTTTAGAGTCACTCGCTACCGGGACTCCTGTAGTTACTTTCCCTAAGCAGGGAGTGTGGGCCGAACACGCCAGCAACCCGGGTGTTAGATTCGGCGAAAGGCCGGAACAGCTGATTGCAGGATTGATGGAACTTAGCCGTCTCTCGACCGATCCAGCTTGGCGTCTCACGTGCCGACGTTCAGTAATGCGCTTCCACCCCGACGAAGCCATCGCGAGCCTCTGGGCACGCCTAGATAGTCACGCTTTGCAAGAACGACCACCCCCAGAGCACTAGCCGACGAAACACACTCAACACGTCGCGCGAAGTGCCGTTTCGATCAGCCGCGCACTTGCGAGCGGAACGCAACTGTCGCAACGCATCCGGGGCAAGCGAGGGGTTCGCAACGGTCGGCTACATTGACACAAACTCGACCGGCTCGACTTGTGTGGGTGCAAGCCCATTTACATCCATGCTTCAGGGCGGTGGAAAGAGGCACCTCGCACCCCTGCGACCGGACTTCCCAATCCTACGGCTGAATCTGACCCTGGGTAGGTCCCTAGGCTAATAACTTGGAACAGTTCGACATATCCGTGACCACGCGGAAGGCGCTCATCACCGGCATCACCGGGCAAGACGGGTCGTATCTCGCTGAGCTCCTGCTTCAGAAGGGCTACGAAGTAACGGGACTGGTCAGACGATTGAGTAACCCTAATCTGAGTAACCTCTCAGGTATCCTCGACCAGGTCAGAATCCTGGATGGCGACTTGATGGATCAGTCCTCCCTGAACCACGTCGTCAAGGTTACAAGCCCGGACGAAGTCTACAATTTCGCCGCCCAGTCCTTTGTCGCTACTTCTTTTGCCCAACCTGTCCTGACCGGGGAGATAACTGGGGTGGGTGCCCTTCGCCTTCTGGAGGCCGTGCGTTCCAACGCGCCTGAGGCACGTGTCTACCAGGCGTCCTCGAGCGAGATGTTTGGTCATGTCGAATCCGAGCCGCAAGATGAGAAGACTTCATTCCACCCCAGAAGTCCGTACGGCGTTGCAAAGGTCTACGCATACTGGGCCTGCGTCAATTACCGGGAGGCCTATTCGATGTTCATCTCCAACGGAATTTTCTTCAACCACGAGTCGCCAAGGAGAGGGATCGAATTTGTAACCCGAAAGATTACAGACGGGGTCGCTCGGATAGTTTCTGGAAAGGCCGATTTCTTGACCTTAGGAAACGTGAACGCCCGTCGTGACTGGGGGTATGCACCGGACTATGTCGAGCTCGCGTGGCGAATTCTTCAGGCAAGGACGCCAGGCGACTATGTAGGGGCCACTGGGGAAGCACGCTCTGTTCGTGACTTTGCTCAAGCAGCCTTTGAGGAAGCCGGAGTTGACCGATGGGAAGAGCGGCTACGCCTTAGTGAACGCTTCAACCGACCCTCAGAGGTCTACAACCTCCGTGGGGATTCTACTAAGGCAAGACGCGACCTCGGATGGGAGCCCAGGACCCACTTCCGTGAACTTGTTCGAATCATGTTGCGGGAGGACCTCAAGCGACACGGGGTCGTTCAGCCCTGACTCGTGAGTCCCGACGAGGGGGGAGATTGAGGCCGAAGAGCTTCAGTGTCGCTCGCCCCAGCCCGAATTGCTTTGGGGCCGAACACACGGCCGACAGAACATGACCAGGGTGGGCGCGGTCGATTAGCCCTGGAAGAGCCCGCTAAAACCACGGTGTCCCCTGACCGAATGGGAAGCTCTTGATCGGACCTGAGACACCGGGGGAGGGCCTGCGTCGTCTGACTCCTCCGGTCCCAACCACAAGACCACCTCCTCGAGCAAGGGCTCTAAAGCAGGACACACCACGCAGCCACCGGTCGTAGGGTTCGGGACCAACCGCTTGCAAATCGGCTGCCGTCAGAAACTTCACTAATCGAATCGCAGAGGATCACAGCATCTGGTAAACCCAGGGCTACAGAATCTGGATGGAAACCGGGAGAGATCCGGTAGCTCGGGCGGCACAGCCCAAGTACCGGCTTCGCCACCCTCTGAGTCTCGCAACCTCTCGAAAGGCCCGCATTTCATCATCAGGCAAGGCACTGCAAAACTCGTCGAAGACGATTACAGTCCCCTTTCCGATTCCCGCTGCGAGAAGGCTCAGGACCGCCCTAGCACTCTCATACAGATCAGAATCGATGTGAAGGAGCGCGATTCGCTGGCCCTCAAATCGGGCGGAGAACGGAGGCAACGTGTCTTCAAACCAACCTTTCACTAGCCTGACGTTAGGTTCCACCGCAGGCGGCTTCCCATGGGTACCGAAACTCCCTCTGGGCAAGAAGATAACCCAGTCCTTGGGCAATCCCTCGAACGAATCAAATCCCCAGACCTCCATTCCTGTTCTTTGCGCGATGTAGTTGATGCTTGCTCCGCTTGCAACTCCGCACTCTATCCAAACTCCCTTCGGGACAGACAGCTCCGCGCACTCAATGGCGTCGTCGAGGAGGGACCACCTGCTCCGGTGCAGTCGAACTGGGTAGCTTAATGCCCCAGCCATCGTCAGTTTCGCGAGTCCTTGTGCAAGCGAGAGAAAGGTAAGGAGCAGGTACCTGAGGGACCCTCCGACGGGGTCGTGTCGAGCTGGGGCCTCTTTGAAATTCCCTAGCTCGTACCAGAAGGAGAGGAGGGCCCAGCGAACGGCGGAAAGCCTCACTTCTCGGGCCTGGGGCCATCCCCAGGCACCGCGTGCATCGGAAGCACCGGGGTTCACCGGCGTCTCGTCCACCTCAGTTGGTGCAGACACCGTTGCTCTCGCTCGACTCAGCCCACCATTGCTGGGGACCTTCAATCGCTTCATATCGCTCAGCCAGCATGGGTCCGATCCGGGTCCGCGTACCGAGTCAAGTCACTTGCTCCGAATGCGTGATCGACCAGCCTGGCGGGGTTCGGATCCGCGGTATCCCTCCAATCAACGTTATGGAGCGAATCGTGTGAGCCCTCAGCGAAGAGGTACGGGTGCCGAGACTGTGAGGTGATGGGCATGGTCATAGATGAGTCACTACATACCGTCGCCCCAAAGCGCGTGGCCCTGCTTTCGGACCGCTTCCTTGAAGGATTCGAAAGGGGAACAGACCTCTTGAATAGGCTCCTCCTCGACGGCCTGTCAGATGAGTTTGAGGTGACCCTGATATCGACGGACATCGTTGAGTTTAGACACGACCAGTCGGTTTTTAAGCGGAGCAAGAGGCTCGATGCCTCTGCCCACCCGCCAGGCCGGACAGTGATGAAACTCCGAAGCTGGCCCCTTGTTAGCACTCTTCTGTACATGGCCTTCCATGGCATCCGTCGGGCACTCAGACTCGTGGGTGTCTCGCCGACGAGGATCGGGGCGGTTGATGCAATCCGGGTGCTGGGCTCGGGCCCGCTGGCGCCAGGGGTCCTCCGTGAACTCGTCGCGGGTCGGTACGACATTATCCATGTCCACGGATTCCCAACGAGTCTCTCCCTCCTCGCCCTGGTCGCCGCATCACGCCAGGGGAGCGCGCTTGTGTTTACGGCCAACTTCCATTTTCACAACGAGGAGGATGCGGAGAGTGCAGTACTCCGACGAATCCTATGTCGCTCCGCAGTGGTGATTGCGCGGACAGACCCGGAACGCCGTGAACTAGTCAATCGGGGCGCAAGGGAAGCCAGCACGCTTGTGATCCCATCAACGGTGATCGTTCCAGCCGTCATGCCCGACGAAGCCGCTGTGGCGAGCTTTCGTCTAAAGGTCGGCATTTCTCGGAGCACCTTCGTGGTCTTGTCGCACCCTTGGAGCGGGAAAGGGGGACATCTTGTATTGTGCGCAGTCCAGAGACTCTGGGAGAGAGGGATTGATGTCGCGCTAATGACGATAGGTGATCCGGATAAGACCTACACAGCTACGCGGTCTCGAAGCCGGATACCCATGGGCCGCGTCATTGACCTCGGATGGGTCGGCCTGTCCCTTAAGTGGCTCGCCTTCCGATCTAGCAACGCCTTCGCATTGCCAACGGAGAGAGATGCTTTCGGCCTCTCGTTTCTCGACGCATGGGCCTCGGGACTTCCGGTTGTCGCGTGTGCGGGTACAGTACAAGCGGAGCTAATCACTGACGGGGAGACGGGCCTGTTGGCGGAGACCTGCACTGTTGAGTCAATCGCCGAGAAGATTGCTCTGTTGGCAAGGAGCCCAGTGAAGGCCGCCGAGCTTGGAAGAGCTGGAAATCGAGTCCTATCTACGCGGTTTTCGCCGTCCAGAATCGTGCAACTTCACGAGGACGCGTTTAGGTTGGCAGCGGCGGGGCGCCAGCCTTCGAAGCCGAACGGATCCGGGGGCTCTTGACTAGTCGAATGACCTTGATTGCTCCCGATCGTTGGAGGCGCCTAAAGGGATCATAGCCTGGGGCTCTTGAGGAGAGAAACGAGCGGGCGATACCCTCGAATCACGAGCCCAGCGAAAAACAGCCAGAAAACCGCCGCGCCGGCTGAAATTTCCTCAGTGTAGATTAGGTGCTCAAACAGCGAGGTTACTTCAACCCTTAGGCTCGCATATGCAGAGTATCCGTAATGATCTACCACTTTGACGGTAACGTTGAAGGTGCCGGCAGTCGAGAAACCGAACGTGAAGTGGGCAGTTCCGCCCGACAGGAGCGTTTGATTTGCGACTTGATTACCATTGACGTAGAGGGCAAACGTCGTCGGGGGAAAGGGGAAGTACGCAGAGGCCGTAAAGTTGACTGACTGACCGACTACTATGCCACCTTCGCTCGCGGAGAAGTAGGTCACCGTCAGCACCGGGTCGATGAAGACAGGGGCCGCCGCGACGGCTCGCTGACCCTCCGAATCAATCACGGAAGCGTTCAGATAATTCAGAATTTGGACAGGGTGCGAAGTAGGGATGGTCGATTCGGAGCCGCTCGAGAGCGTCTCCCCATCGAAGGTCCACTCAATGAGATAGGGTGGCGTACCTCCGGATACTATTGCATTGGCAGAGGCGTTCACGCCGGTTTCTAGGAATCCTGCCCCTTGCGATGTGCCGTACGGACCCGTGACCTCAATGGAGACCTCGACCGACGGGTTCACTTGTACGACGACCTGTGATGAGGCCAGTGCTCCGGATGAGTCCATTACGGTCACCGAGACCGTATAGTTTCCGGGGTAGGCGTATCGTATGCTGACATTGTCCGCCGTCCACGGAATCACGGACGTGTGGTTCGACTCCCACGAGTACGCATACGGTTGTTTCCCTCCAGAGGTGGACGCGAAGTAGTAGACCCAACCCGGGGCATCAATTTCGGAGACGTTCTCTGTGAGGTTAACCGTGAGCGACCCACTCGAACCCATACGAGTGGAGATGCCTGCCTTTCCGGGCTCGGCGTGCTGACTCTGCTGCGGACTGTTAGTCCAGCAAGCCGATGCAAACGTAGTCGCAGCGCCATCGAGATTTCCCGCAATTCGTGCGACGAATGTGGCCGGCTGGCTCGCCGCGGCGAAGAGTGCGATCGCAATCGCGGCTCCGGCCAAGCATGTGGTCCAGGAACGCGAGGAAGCCTTTCCATAACGTGAAGCAGATAGGGAGGGAAATGTCCTCCGTTGCGCCATAAACCCAACCCTTCCCTTCGGGTGTTTTTAGGTCAACTCGCAAACGATCCTGTGGGCGGCCCCTTGCGCATCGCGTATAGATACCCTGCCCTCATACCTGGATTCGCAGAGATGTAGGGATTGAACGAATACCGGGACCGGGTGAACGAGACTTCAAACCCGGCAGCTTCAAGTCGCTCAGCCAACGATTCGGGCCCGTAATGATACTCTAACTGGATGTGAGAGAAGGTTCTCAGAGTTACGTCGGTCGCGGGGAGAATCGCATCGTATTCCGCACCCTCGCAGTCCATTTTCAGGATTGCGTCTGAGAGATTGAGCTGACGTACGAGTCGAGAAAGGGGAACCTTCTGGACTTCAACTCCAGTTGGCCCCGTGGAATCAGCAGCACTGCCGACAGTGTTCTCGAAATCAGGGTCAATTCGAAGCGTCCCCTCAGCACCGACGGCCTGCATGAGTATGGTAACCTGCTTCACGTGGGGATTCCTGAGCAGGTTCTCGTGGGCGAGCTGAACAGAGTACGGATACGGCTCCAATGCGTAGACCTTGCTTGCTCCTCTTGCAGCAAAGTAGAGAGCGGTGTCGCCGTCGTTCGCACCGACATCAACTACGACTCGCCCACGGACTGGGAGCCAAGAATAGTCCTCTTTCTCAAGCACCAGATTGGTTGGGCCGCCCAGGGTGACCCTAATACCGGTCTCTTTACACGTCCAACCATACGTCCGATGATCAAAGAGATACCTTCGTCCGATTCGATACATCGATCTTCGATCCGGAACCAGAATGATAGTTCCGTCAGCAAGTTTGACTCGCCACGGCGGGGGTACGAAGGTCAGTTTGGCGAGTGTGATGGCGGGGTTGCGGAAGGTCCAGGTTGACTTAATCAAGCGCTCCCAGAGAGCGCGCTGGTGATTCGTCAACCCGTCTCTTAGGCGTTCGTACGTTGTGCCGGGCCTAAGGTCCCTGGGGTCCCGCGTGCCTGTTATGAATCCTCGGGTCGTCAATACCTTGGCCCCCGCGTTGTCCACTCGCCTCCCAGTAAATGTTCCGACGCTCCTTTAAGTCAGTTGTCGACAAGAGGTAAGACGGGGTGGCGGGTGGTCGAGCCATTGGACCCCATCAAGGAGCAGCGATCTGACTGATGCGTCGTCCGACCGGGTGCGTCGTTATCGTTGCGCACAATAGGCCGGACTATCTAGAACGAGCGGTGAGATCTGCGCTCAACCAGGACATTTCGCGAAGTCGATACGATGTGATCGTTTCGAAGAACTTCAGCATCGAAACTCAAGACCAATGGCTATCGGACTCGGGGGTGCGGGTATTACTCAACGATTCCCCCCTCTGGGGGGCAATGGCGGACAAGGCGATTAGGGGTGTCGCGGGGGACGTGATCCTCTTTCTCGACGATGACGATGAGTTCGACTCTCACAAATTGGGCCGTGTGCTTGGTTGGTTCGAGACGTATCCATCGCTGGGGTATGTCCACAACGCCATGCGTTGGATCGACGACGCCGGCTGCTTGCTTCCGGTACGCGAGCTCCGACAACCGCTCACCCCAATCGTCCTGCGTCCCCCGAAGCCGCAGGATCTTTCGCGCCTTCGAGGGGTCAACGCAGACATGAACAACAGCTGCATTTCCATCTCACGAAGGATGTACGACAATTGCGCCGGCAACCTCCCCAAGCTGGCCGCCAACTGCGACGAGTTTTTGTTCTATTGCGCCCTAACTAGTGGGTTGGATTTCGTTGCGGATTCTGCGGCCTTAACCTCGTACAGGGTGCACGCCAGCACGTCGCGCGCACGGGGCTCATTCGGGGCCTACATGGAACGGAAGCGGCTTCAGTCCGAGGGCTACTTTGAGTCATTCAGGATGATGACTGAAGCCTCTCGCGGCACACCTTTCGAGAAGGCTGCGATCGCGAGTGCTGCCTTTGCATCTGCGGAATTCTCGATTGCGACTGGGTGGAAGGCCCGACCGGGCTTCTCCGGCAAGGATTTGCTATCGATCCTCTCCGGCTCTGACCTTAGGAGTCTCTTGTACCGGTTCCCCGCCGGCCTCCTTGCGTTTGCGTCCAGGCTTGCCCCAGTTCAGATGGCGAAGGTTTACTATCGATTCCGCGACACACCCGCTACGATGAGGGTGGCTAGCCGGTTGTGATTCCGTCTCCTAGCTGTCGGCATTAGTCTTGAGGCCGTATACAGCTAGGTCTGTACCATGATATAGCGCGGCCGATAACAATCCCAGAGACTGAAGCTGTGCCACAGTATTGTTGACATACGAGTTAGAGGAGAGATTGCCCAACACCATGGAGTAATCGATTAGGAGAAAAGTCACGTCGTGTCCTAACGAAAGGTTCAGCCACCCCGGATTCAACCCTTGGGACTCGTTCGTCGTGTTCAGTGGTTCGGTGAGGGCAGCATAAGTCGTCAAGGCAGAGGCGCTCGCATAGGTCCCCCCAAATGTAGTTGGCGTTAGCAGCTCGAGTGGAAGGAAGAACTCGTTGTAAAACGCACTTGATCCATAGTACCCCCAAGCGAGCCGAACGTAGCTTCCCACTCCCGGCAACAACAGAATACTGCCCGTGCTCCCCTGCAGACTGTCCCGGGCATCAGTGTAATCGCCGGGAATCGTGAAGACGCCTCGAGCGGAACCGTAATTCCAGGTATAAGTTTCGGCTTGGCCGTTCCACAGAGGAACAACGGCAGCAGCGAGCAAGAAGATGAGGGCAAGTGTCAAGGCGGTGGCAACCAGATTAGCCCTCTTGGCTCCGGATGGAGAAGGGTCCCACCGGTGGATTCGCTTGCCCACTTCCGCCCGTACCCTACTCAGTGAATGGGTGGCAAGAAGGACATAGAGCTTCGAGAGGAGGAGGGTTGAAAGGAAGAAGGTGGGAAGGAAGTCGTACCCCCCCGGGAGCACTGAAGCGACCCCCTCCCATACCCCACCGAATGGAGGATTCGCACCCTTGTCCCAGAAAATGACTACGAAAGCTATCGCAAGCAAGGGAAGAAGGAGCCGTTGCGCGCGATTGGTCCACAGAACCAGAGGAGCGCCTAGTGCTAGGGCCGGCCAGAAGTACGCCGCCAAGCCGGCCGGCGTGGTTCCATAGTAGAGCCCTGAGTAGCCTGTAGCAGGAAACCCCCACGTTCCGATCAGTCGAAGCGAGTTCGGTAACTGATTAAACGAACCCGTGTAAAACCCGCTGTAAGCGTGCAAGGTAGACCCTGCGGATATAGTCGCACCGAGCTCAGGAAAGCTGAGGAGAGTCAACACAGCCGAGTATGATCCAACCGCAGCGATTGAGACGGCGAATGCGAGGATGGTCTTCCTGGACCGCCAAACCCGATGCAACGCCTGAGCCACTGGTCGGTTCAGGAGCACGAAAACGACAAACAGGAACAGCAGGAGGACGAGCGTGACAAACAGAATTCGAATGTTGGTCGGCAGCAGCTGAAGCGAGATTCCGGTGCCGACCCCCATCCAAGCTGCGTTCGCGACAGAGAAAGTCGAACCGTAGGTGACAGCCTTCCAGAGGCGGATGTACTCCAACAGGAACAGGATGGTGCCAAATGTGGGAATGGAGATATTGGATGCAATCGAGAGGTACGAGTCCGAGATTACCAGTGGTGTGATAAGATAAAGGCCGGCTCCGATTAAGCCGAACACCCTGACATTTGATTCAGTGCAGGATAGGGCCAGGACTTCCTTGGCCGCGAGATAGATTCCAGCCGTACAGGCCAGAGAAGATGCGAAAAGCGCCAGATAGAAGCCGACGTAGACATTTCCTCCCGCTAGCGCAACCGCTGCACCCTGAAACACCACATAAGGAGTCGGGTTCGACACAACGTCATAGAGGTTGTAGATTCCCGGATAATCCCCTCCGTACATGAGCTGGCCATGCGTGAATGCCAGCAGCACTCCAATGTACGCGATGGATAGAGCCGGTAGCGTGACCTTGACCAGCGTCGATGTCCGTCTGATGGTGTGCAGGGCCCTCGAAGGACAAGCCAACAGAAACTTGACTACTGGGGGGACCTCCGGCTTCTCCATCACTCAGCAGAACCTGCCGCCCTCGTCACAGCTGGAGTTGCCTCGCTCGATTTCGGATCTCGCATTCGCTGATGGGACTATCTGGCCTCGATCAGCATTTGCCATCCATCTGCCGTCTTAAGCCACCCCATCGACTCCGCGTAATGGCGGCATCTTTCCTTCCAATTATCGGCGGAGGCCACATCACGAATAAGCCTCTCTGTTGCATCCGTCAGCTTGTCGATGTCTCCATCAGGAACGAGGATACCGGTTTCCCCATCTTGTACGGAGTCAACGACCCCGGGAACTGCGTACGCCGCAGTCGGAACTCCGGCCGCAGCTGCTTCGAGAGATGTCAGTCCCCACCCCTCGGACACGGAGCACTGTAGATGGACCCATGATTCTCCCACAACTTGTGCGAGTTGCTCTTCATGCAACCAACCCAGAAAGACAACAGATTCACCAAGCGGTCGGGCCACCGGACGCAGCCTCTCCGCTTGGCTGGGGGGGCCCACGATAATGAGTTTGGAATGCACCCCGCGATCCTGCAATTTCTCGAGCACCGCGATCGCGTGCTCAGGTCTCTTGTATTCACGAAGTCCGGAGAAATAGACAAGTCTCGGCACAAGGGCACGCGGCAAGGGCCTGAATAAGGCGGTGTCGACCCCGGGAGGGATCACGCTGATCTGGCTCGCCTGCACCCCCAGCGCTATCAGGTCCCGTGCCGAACTATGCGAGATTGTGACGAAGGGCCACGAGGCGTAAATTTTGGGGTACAGATCCTCCAGGCCTTTCAGCATCACTCTCGCCGCGGGCCCGACCTGTCCGCGGAGGGTGTTCGCGTGCAGGTGGGCGAAAAACGCTGCTCCTCGGTGTGTTCCGGCCATGGGCGTCCCCCATGGCACAACATGGGCCAAGGAATCGACAAAGAATGTAGATGTTGCATCTTTGATGGTCCGAACGAGGTGGGCCACGTGCGGTCCGATGTAGGTCGGGAATCTGCGGAAGCTCACTCCCTCCACGCAGGCCCGAGTCGGTCCGCTCTTCCAGGCCGTACTGAAGACCTCAACCGCGTGGCCACTGGACGCCAGCCTCTTGGCGACCTCGAACGTATACCTCTCAGCGCCACCGGCCCTCGGGTGGGACAAATCCCGGTGGCAGAACCACGTCACCTTCATCGGTCGGGAAGAGAGGGGCGGGCTCGGACTTCTCGTGTGGACTTGGGAAGCACGTCAGGGACGACAACGGCGTCGAAACTCAAGACCCACCGAACTCATTCATGAACCAAGCCACCAGCTTCGGCGGCACGCGTTTGGCAATGGGCGAGTTCATGAGCCGCACCCCCATCAGCGAGACGAACATCACTGGGATCGCGCGGCCTACCGGCATTCGAGAGGCCGGGTCGTGCTTCCATTGGACGGGGACCTCCCGAATCGGGTAACCGCGGTTGTGTACGTGGTAGAGGAGGTCGACGTCGAACGCCCGGTTCGTGAGGGTGACGGTCTTGAGGAGGGGAAGGACCACAGACTTCTTGAAGAATTTCGCCCCGCACTGGGTGTCGCGGAGGGGTAGGAACAGGAGCGAGCGGGTGAGCAGGTTCCACACGCGACCCGCGAGCCGGTTGAACCGGGGCTCGGCTCGAACCCCCGTCGCGCCGCGGGTCCAGCGCGAGGCGAGAACGAAGTCGACCTCGGCCAGTTGGCCGACCAAGCCGTACATCTGTTCGGGTGAGATCGGACCATCCGCGTCGAGATACCCGACGTACTCGTAACGGGCCTCGTGCAGGCCGGCAAGGATCGCACCTCCCTTTCCGAGCTTTGTCGGGTACTTCAGGAGCCGGACGTTTCGACCCGCGTACGACTCCGCGACCTCGGCCGTTCGGTCGCGAACTCCATCTACGACGACGATTACTTCGAACGGGTCGCCGCGCGCCTCGAGCGCGGGCAGGTACCGGTCGAGCGTACGCGCGAGCCGATCCTCCTCGTTCCACGCGGGGATGACTATGCTAATGCCCGGAATCCCGGTTTCCGGCGCGGTCACTGAGGAATCGAGGCTTGTCGTTCTATAAGCGGCTTACTGTGCGAGAGCGGGCTCCTTGACCCGGTTATGTGGCAGCATTCCCCATCGAGGGCAGTATAACCAGCGTCGTGTCCGGATCCGTCTCTGCCTGCCTGACGGAGACCGACCTTCGCGCACGGACTCTGCTTCCCCAGGGCCAACTCCTGCACTCAGTCTGGGCGTGCAAGGGCCCTTGCCGGGTGCATCGCGTTCGCTGGGGCGGCTCTACCGCCGCGCCCTGACTAGGTACCCTCCGCAGCCTCGGCCGTCGCGTCACCCGGCAGCCGGGCCGTGCATAACCCGGATGAAGGCCGCACCGGCCAGCACCGCTCCCCCAATCAGGAGCACAAGCCCGGGTACCAGAAACACGTACTCGAAGACGACGCCCCCGCAGGCTGCCCCGTTCGGGGCGGCCCCACAGAATCCACCCGCGGGGGGAATTACCGTGGCCAAAATCGACTCCACAATCAGCAGGAACCCGCCGACGATCGCAAGGCTGACCCCCAGGGCGAGCAGGACCCAGCGGGGGTCGCGGACGGGCGGGGGTTCGCTCGGGTCCGCCTGCAAACGCAGCGGCGTGTACCGGCCGAGCGCGAAGGGAGGTGTACGGACGGTGAGCCGATGACCGCACTGGTTGCAGAACGCCGCGGCCCCGGGGTTGACCGCGGCGCAGTAAGGGCATCGCACCGGATCCACGCGTCGATGACGGTGGGAAGCCCTTAATCTAGGGATGGGTCGGGGAGGTCCCATCCGCTTGAGAGCCGCCCGTAGTCCTGGGGTGAGCCGAGGAGCGGAACCCGCCGATCGGGAGGGCCGGCCGCCCTTCCCCCGATGTACGGCTCACGTCGCATGATTTTTATACGATGATTTTGAATGAAAATAACGCTCAACGGCGGTCGCTCCGCCCCCGGGATGGGGACCGAGCATCGACACGGGTAACGGGTGGACTAGGGAGATGGGCGCTTTCCGGGGATTCAGGGAACGAAAGGCGGTCTCCCCAATCATCGCAATGATCCTCCTGGTCGCCATCGTGGTGGTACTGGCCGCGGTGCTCTACGTCTTCGTCGGGGGTCTCTCTCACACGACTGCCAAGCCCCCCATCGGTTCGGCGCTGTACGCCGGCCCGGCCCGCGACGTCACCGGTTCGGCCGCCACGAACGCCTACTGCGCGAAGAGCCACTACTGCTATGCAATCCCGCTCGACGAGGTCGGCACAGGACTCTCGGTGGGAAGCGTAGGGTTCGAGGTGCTGACCTCGACCGATACTCCCCACATCGTCACCATGAACTCCGCGAAGGTCTCCCTGGTGAACCCGTCGAGTGTTGCCGTGGCGTCCACGCCGGTCGCCAAGGGAAAGGCGCTCTCCGTGACCAGCTGGACGAGCTTCGGCGCCGGGACGTCGGACAACACTCCCCTGAGCACCTTGCTCACGATCTGGATCCAGTTCGGCGACACCAAGACCCCGCCCTACAACCAGGGCATGAGCCTCAACATCATCGGGCTCGGGCAGTACAGCGGCGTCGTGAACGTGCCGTTACCTTAGCGACGCAGCCGCCGGTCTGCCCGCAGCGGGCCTCGTTCGTCCAATCGCGCGCTTGCGACCTCGCCCCGGCAACTCTTCTCGAGCAAGAGGGGCCGGGACACGAGACTCGGGACAGGCCTTGCTTACTTCTGACGGGCTGCCGACCAGGTCTGCGCGGCAGCCCACTCGCGGAAGCTGCGCCAGTGGACCTGCGGATGCTCCCGCTTCAGCTTCGGGATGTCGACGCTGTAGCCGACCCGATTGAACCATTCCGTCATCTTCGCGAGATCCTCGCTCTGCTTCCTCAGCTGCTCGACGGGGATCTGCTGGGGCTTGATCTCCTTCCCCAGGAGTTCCGAGAGCTCTCTCGCGATCTCCGCGGGGGTGAGCTCGACGGATGCGATGTCGACCCGGTGACCCCGGAACTTCGACCGCTGCTCCACGGCGAGGGCCGTGAACTCGGCGATCTCCGCCAGCGAGATCATCTGCAACTTCCGGTCGGGAAGGACCCCCATCGGGAGCGTTCCCTGGGCCAAGCTGCCCACGGTCCAAGGAGACAACAGGTTCTCGCTAAAGGCGACGGGCGCGACGATCGAGTACTCCATGCCGGAACTCTTGAGGTGCTCCTCGACCTGGAACTTGCTGTCGAAGTGCGGGATCCCCGTCTTGGTGTCCGCGTTACCCACCGAGGAGTACACCACGTACGGAACGCCGGCGGCGTGGACCGCGTCTACCGCGAGCTTGCCGAGGCGGAGCTCCGCGGCCGCCCCCTGCTCGTACGGTGTCATGACGAGGAACACGACGTCCATCCCCCGAGCGGCCCGCTCGACCGAAGCCCGGTCCTCGAACTGCCCCGCCACGACCTCCGCCCCAGCCTTCCGCAGCTCCTCAGCGGCGGGGCTGTCAGGTTTCCGAGTGAGTGCACGGACCCGGTGGCCCCCCGCCAGGAGGAGGCGAGCCAAGCCACCACCCTGCTTCCCGGTCGCCCCGCTCACCAACACGCGCTGGCCATCACCAGAACTACCCCGGGCCGATTTCGAAGGTGCCATGGTCCACTCAGCTCCGGTCTGCCACGGCCCTAATTAACCCCGGCCTGTCGGGGAAGTAACCCCCGGCCGGTCGGTTCGCGCGGGTCTACGCGCCCGGGTGAGGACGGGCGGACGACCGGGGCCGGGGGGCGTGGTCCGCGAGGCTCCGCAAAGGCCGGGAAGTCCCGGAGGGCTACCACCGGGGGACAGGCCGTCCGGGGCGGCTCTCTCGGAGAGGTCGTTCCCGCCGCAGCAGGTTGTGCCGGGCGAGCGCCTGCCGGGTCGGGAAGGTTCGGCCGCAGAGCGCGCACGTCACCCCCGGGGTGGCGGAGGCGGGATTCATCCGCAGCGTGGCTGCGGGGTCGCCGCCCTGGTGGGCGGCGCGTCGGTGGACGAGCAAGTCCGTAGGGGACCCGAAGCTCGCCCCACATTCTGAACACATTTCGGACATCTTTCCTCCTCCACGTTCTCATCTCTAACTTTCCCGCCCACCCTTCTTGTAGTCTTGTCCAAGGAGAGCCCAGGAACTCGGCGATCGCCGACACTCCCACGAGAAAGTTCCACGATTGTCGGCCGGTGCGAGACTCCGGGTCCAAGCACGCTCCGTCCCGCGAACGGGGTCGGAGACTCCTTACCTTGGGCGACCATCCGGCGGCTCGGATGTCGGGGTCCGTAGCCGACCGGGAGCTAGGCCGCGCCATCGTGGCGAGCCACTGCGCGTTCTTCCGTCGGTTGGGACGCCCCCCGGGTGGGGAGAACCTGACCCACCTCGGGATCACCCGGTACTCGTCGGGAGTCGACCATCCGATATTCAACGGCGTCTTCTCCGACGACCCCTCCTCTGGCGTGGACGCGGATGCGATTGAGAACGTCCTGGCCTTCTTCCGCCAGCGAGGGCTTCCGTTCACCTGGTGGTCGCTCCCCGGCCGTGACTCCGCCGACCTCGGGACGGCCCTCGTCGCTCGAGGACTCGTTCGCGAGACAGAGTCGCCGGGAATGGCATTGGACCTGAGCCAGCCACTCGACCCGCCCCCAGTCCCCGCGGGACTGAGGATCGCCCCCGTGGAAGGGACCCCCGAGATGGAGGTGTACGGGCAGACCCTCAACGCCGGGGACTTTCAGGCCCCGGAGACCGTCGCCCGGCACATTCCCCGAATCCTGTCGCCGGACCGAGGAGACTCGCGCTTCCAGTTCTTCATGGGGTGGCTGGACGGGCGACCGGTCGCGACCTCCCTCTTGTTCGCCGAGGCGGGAGTCGCAGGGATATACGGCGTCGCTACCGTCCCCGACGCACGGCGGCGAGGAATCGGAGCCGCCCTTACGTTCGCGGCCGTGGAGGCTGGAAGGCGGGCCGGGTTCCGGCACGCCGTCCTCGTCGCAACGGCCATGGGCGCCCCGGTCTACCGGCGACTCGGGTTCGAGGAGGTCTGCCGAATTGGAAGTTTTGTCCGGGAGGGGACCGCTTCCGCTCCTTGACGTCGCCAGATCGCGGGGGGGTCTCATAACATCATGACGGGCACCGTGCCGGGAGATTCCGTGGTCGACGGGGTCGGACGGATCCCCGGCTTTGTGAACAGCTACACCTTCCGTTCCGGCGAGGAGACCTACCTCATCGACACGGGCCTGGCCCGCAAGGCCCGGAAGATCGCCCGAGCGTTCGAGGAGGCGAGGGTCCCGCTCGGCCGGGTCGGGAAGATCCTCCTGACCCACCACCACATCGACCACATGGGAGGGGCGGCTTTCCTGGTCGAGACCACGCGCGCTCCCCTCGCTTGCCACGGGGAGGATGCCCCGTTCGTGGATGGGCGCACCCCGACGCCCCTCCCCTGGATCATGCGCTTGTTCGTTCGGGTTCGCCCGGTCCCGGTCGCACTCCCGCTCAAGGAGGGGGACCGGGTGGGATCCCTGGTCGTCCTGCACGTCCCAGGCCACACCCCCGGTGAGGTCGCCTTCTACGAGCCGGCCCGGAAGATCCTCTTCTCGGGGGATTCCGTCGTGGAGCACGAGGGCCACCTTTCAATCCCGGCGGCCAAATACGCCTCCAACCTCGAACAGGCGGTCCAGTCCCTCCAGCGGCTGCAGGCCCTCGACGTGGAGCTCCTGCTTCCCGGTCACGGGGTTCCGGTGACACGGAACATCCCAGGGCTCCTGGACGACCTGATCCGGCGGGCCCCGGTCGACTACCTCCACCGACCCGGGGCGTGAGCCCCCGCCCCCGAGCCGCCCCCGAAAAGTGACTCCGACTCCCGCGGGATGGCCGAGTTTCCGGGCCGGACCGCTTCCTCTGCCTCGATATCTTAATCCCCTAGATTCCCGAGCAGGCCCCACCGGGGGCAGCGAACGGTCGGCCCGAGCCCTGCGACTCGGCGCCTTCGCTCGACTGACGGAACCTGACCGACGAACCGCATCGCTGGATGCTCGCGCTCGCCGCGGCGGGCGGGTTCGCTGCGGCCCTCCTCCTTCTCCTGGGTGCCTGGACCCAAATCGACCGGTACCCGCCCCTCGCCCTCCTGGTGGTCGGGTCGGTAGGACTGCTCGGCGTCCTCGCAACCCAAGAGGGAGTAAGGGCGCTGGACCGAAGCGGCCCGAAGGCTCCATTCTCGCGCCCGGCCAGCAATCCCTCGACCGCCTCACCGGGCCTGGGGCGCCCCACACAAGACCTGCGAGGGAAGGAGAGGCGGGCCACGGGCCCCCACAGCGGGATCGGGGTCGCAGCCGTGTCGGCAACCGCGCACGTGAGGGAAGACTTCTGGCGTCGGTGGCTGGTGCCTCGACGGGAGCCCCTCGGTTCCGGAGGGGTCGGCCACGTTCCGCGGACGCTGTATCTCCCGATCATTCCCGGTG
>Ga0335077_10001040_pt1 | contig 32384 bp, 21 predicted proteins | sample Lox_Sample_31_FD_207151 | JGI IMG/M metagenome (GOLD analysis project Ga0335077, IMG submission 207151) | Soil microbial communities from Loxahatchee National Wildlife Refuge, Florida, United States - Lox_Sample_3.1 | ecosystem: Environmental > Terrestrial > Soil > Wetlands | place: USA... | reverse complement strand
CGTATCGCGCCCGCGAGTTCACGCAACGAGACGCTGGCGCCGAGGCGATTGCGCGTCATCAGCAGCGCGAAACCGAACGGCGGCAGCAGGAAGCTCGTCTGCAGGATCAACAGCGCGAGCACCGCCACCCAGCTCGCGTCGGGCAGCCGCTGCAGCAGCGGCGGGAGCACGAGCGGGACGACGACGAAGATCATCTCGAACGCGTCGAGCACGAGTGCGGCAAGACCGATGATGGCGAGCCCGGCCGCGAGCGTGGCCGCGGGTCCGCCCGGCAGGCCGACGAGAACGTCCGCAAGCCAGCGATCCGTTTCGAACGCGCGCATCACCAGCGTCAGCATGGTCGCGCCGATCAGGAGCGCGAACAGCGCGCCCGTCAGCGCGAGCGTCTCGCGCATTGCGGCAGCCAGGGTCGCGCGATCGAGCGTGCGCGAGAGCACACCGTAAGCGAACAGCACGACGCCGCCGGTCGCCGCGGCCTCGACGGCGTACATATAGCCGAGCGTGACCGCGCCCAGCAGCACGACCAGCGCCGTGAACGTGACCGCGGCCGTGATCCAGTCGGCGAGGGTGGCGACCTGCGCCGCGACGGGCCTGGACGCGCCTTGCGAGCGGCCCTGCCAGAAGGCGACCGCCGCCGCGAAAATCAGCAGCAGCGCCGCCGGAACCAGCGCGCCGCGGAAGACGTCCTGGGTGTTGAGAATGCGCACGCTCGCGTGCGTCACGTTCACCGCTTCGGTGTGGGCACGCATCGCGGCATCGCCGAAAAGGATCAGCACCAGCGACGGCGGCACGACCACGCCCAACGTGCCGGCGGTCGCGATCAGCGCGGCCGCCCGTCCGGCGCCGAATCCGCTTTCGCGCAGGCGCGGATGAACCGTGCGTGCCAGCGTGGCCACGCTGGCGCCCACCGATCCGTTCATCGGCGCGAGCAGCGCGCCGAGCAACAGGCCGGCGACGGGCGCGCCGACCAGGCGCCGCAGCACGCGGAACAGCGCGTCGGAAAGTGCGAGCCGATTCAGCAGCGCGCCCATGAACACGTAGAGAGGCAGCGCCTGCAGGAGGTCGTTTTCGAGCAGCCCGACGATGCGCGGCGGCACCGATTCGAAGAGCGCCGCCGGAACCACGTCGAGCGCGATCCCGGTCAGCGCTCCCACCGATGCCACGCCCACCAGGACCACCCAGGCCGGAAGGCCGGTCGCGATCATCACCGCGGCGGCAAGCAGGAGGAGCCAGATCCCCGCCGCGTTCACGACTCGGGCTCCTCGAGGCCGGGAAACGCGATCTCGAGCAACGCCTGCAGCAGCACCAGGACCGCGAGCAGCGCGACGGCGACCTTGATGAGGAAGTATCCGGGGTTGAGCGTCTCGCCGAACGCTTCGGCATGGCGCACGGAGTCCCAGACCAGGGGCGCCGATGCGTACAGGACGAAGACGCACCAGGGCACCAGGACGAGCAGCGCAGCCGCGCGCTCGAGGTGCCCGCGCGTTCGTGCGCTGAAGCGATGCGCGAACGCATCGGCCGCGATATGAGTGCGCCCGCGCATCGCATCGCTGACGGCCACGCTGACGTAAAGCGCGAACAGGATCTGGGCGAGATCGTTGGCCTCGCGCGAGTAGGCGTGCAGCAACTCGCGCAGCGGCCACTGCAGGAAGAGCAGCAACGCAAGCGGCAGCACGAGGTATCGCGCGCAACGGGAGCTGACGCGGAGCACGCCGCGGGCGACGCGGGACCAACGGAAGGCGCTCGAGCCGGATCGGTCCACGCGGGAGGCCCGGATGAAAGGATGTCTCGGGCGAGCATAACCGGGCGAAGCTGGCACCGCGCTTTCGATCGGGCCGATGAGCGGTGGCAAGATAGGTCCGACGGGATCCGGACTCCGCCGGATCGTCGTGCCCGAGGCCCCGTGGCAAGTCCCGATCAATCCGCTCCGACCCCCGCGGTCGCGCGCGCCGCGCGACATCCGGCAACGGCACGCGGTGCCGACACGGTCCAGCCCGAGAAGACCGTCACGCTTGGTCAGTTCCTGCACATTTTCGCGGCGGTCATGCTGCCGATGTTCCTGGCGGCGGTCGATCAGACCCTGCTTGCCACGGCTACACCGACGATCGCGGCCGATCTCGGCGGCCTGCGCGATACGACCTGGATCGCGCTCGCGTACCTGATGGCCGCGACCGTGATGGTGCCGCTCTACGGGCGCCTCGGCGACCGCCATGGGCGCCGGCGCGTCCTGATGATCGCGGTCGGCGTCTTTGCGCTCGGTTCGGCGGCGTGCGGACTAGCGCAGTCGATGCTGCAGCTCGTGCTCGCACGCGCGCTGCAGGGACTCGGTGGCGGCGGTCTGATGGTGATGTCGCAGGCGATGATCGGCGAGCTGGTCCCGCCACGCGAGCGCCCGCGCTTCCAGGGCTACTTCGCTGCCAATTTCACGCTCGCGAGCCTCGCCGGCCCGGTGGTCGGCGGATACGTCGTGACGCACGCGAGCTGGCGCTGGTTGTTCCTGGTCAACCTTCCGCTCGCGCTCGTCGCGGCATGGCGCATCCGCGGGCTGCCGCGCGGCGACCCGCACCGGACGATATCTCCGCTCGCCGACGTGAGCGGGCTGGTCCTCTTCTCGAGCACCGCGGTGTGCTGGCTGGTGTGGCTGAGCTTCGCCGGCCATCGCTTCGCGTGGTGGTCGGCCGAGAGCGTGGGCTTGTTCGCGCTCGCGCTGGCGTTGCTGTGGGCGCTCGTGCGCCAGGAACGACGCATCGCGGCTCCCTTCCTGCCGGTCGAGCTCCTGCGCGAACCGGGCGCCGCGAAGATGGCGGGAACGATCCTCTGTTTCGCCTCGTGTTTCTTCGCCTGCGTCTTCTTCCTGCCGGTCTATCTGCAGCTCGGGGCCGGTGCACAGGCGAAGGAAGCCGGCCTGCTGCTCTTGCCCGTCACGCTCGGCATGGTCGTCGGCTCGACGATCACCGGACGCATCGTCGCGCGCACGGCACGGCCGACGCCGATGCCGAAGTATGGCCTGTCGCTCTCGGCGCTCGCTCTGCTCGGGCTCGGGCTGGTGACGCCGGCCGCGCCGGTGTTGGCGGGATTGGGACTGGCGGTGGGAATCGGCTTCGGCACCGTGATGCCGTGCGGCCAGCTCGTCCTGCAGACGCTTGCCGGCCGCGCGCGCCTCGGTGCGGCCGCCGCGACCGTCTCGCTGTCGCGCTCGGTCGGCGCGGCGCTCGGCACGGCACTCTTCGGTGCGCTGGTGTTCGCACTTCTGCGCGGCGTCAACCTCGACGCTGCGCTCGGCTCGCACAGCACCGCCGACGTCGCACACATCAAAAGCGCCTTCCGCACCGGATTCGTCGGCGCTGCCCTGATCGCGGCGCTCGGCGCGACCATCGCGTCACGCCTGCCGCGCATCCGCCTCTGACCGGCGGCTCCGTCATCCGCGAGCGCCGCGAGGAATCCGCGACCGACATGGCGCTCGACGCGTCCTTCAACCGCCGCTCAACGCCTGGACGATGAAGACCTCATCGTCGGGCCGCAGCGGACGCGCCAGATCGAACACCTGGTCGCCGTTGACGAAGAAGCGGATGTGCGGCCGCATCCGGTCCTGCTCGTTGATCATGCGGAAGCGGATCCCGGGATAACGCCGCTCGAGGTCGTCGAGCAAGGTGGCCAGCGTCGCCCCGTCGGCTTCGACCATCCGCTGCTCGTGCGTGTATGAGCGCAGCGGGGTGGGGATCAGCACCTGCATGGCGCGCGCTCACGCGACCTGCGCCGTTTCGACGGCATAGATCTCCGGCAGGTGGCTCGCGATGCACGTCCAGCGCGCGCCCTCGTCGCGGCTCGCCCACAACTCGCCGCTGGTCGTGCCGAAGTAGAGGCCGACCGGGTCCTGCGCGTCCGCGGTCATCGCCTGGCGCTTGATGGTCCACCATGCATGCTCCTTCGGCAAGCCGTCGGCAAGGCGCTGCCACGTCTTGCCGCCATTGCGCGTGGTGTAGACGGCGGGCAACCCGTCCGGGCTCGTGCGTGGCCACACCGAGCCGCCATCCATCGGGAACACCCACAGGCGGTCGTCGTCGCGCGGGTGCACGACCATGGGAAATCCGACGTCGCCGACGCGCTTCGGCATCGAGCGGCCGACGCGCAGCCACTCCTCGCCGGGCCGATCGATCCGATAGATGCCGCAATGATTCTGTTGGTACAGGCGGTCGGGATTGCTCGGACAGATGCGCACGCAGTGAGGGTCGTGGAAGGTGATCACGGCCGGATCGAGCCCATCGACGACCTGCATGCCCTTGACGAGCGTCTTCCATGTCCGGCCGCCGTCGAGCGACTCGTGCACGCCCCCGCTCGACATCGCGAAGTACATGTGCTTCGGGTCGCGCGGGTCGATCAGGATCGAATGCAGCTTGGGTCCGTCTGGCGTGCCATCCTGCTCGGAGCCCATCCACTCGCGATACTGTGGATCCTCGTTGATGCCGGAAAACGGCGCCCAGGTGATGCCGCCGTCCTCGGAGCGGAACAGTCCCTGCGGCGACGTGCCGGCATACCAGGCGCCGGGCTCGCTCGCATGCCCGGGCGTGAGCCAGAACGTGTGGTTCACCGACCGGGCCTTGAGCGGGCTCGCACTGCCCTCGGGCGCCTTGGCGAACGCCGGCGGGCGCGCGGCTTCCTTCCACGTGCGTCCGAAATCCGTGGAGCGAAACACCGTCGGACCGAGATGCCCGGTGCGCGCGGCGGCAAGCAGGGTCGTGCCGTCGCGCGGGTCGAGCATCACGTGATTGACGACGTGGCCGAGAAAATGCGGGCCGTTGATGCGCCAGGTCCTGCGCGCCGGATCGCCGTGGAACAGCCACGCGCCCTTGCGCGTCGCCAGCAGCACCAGGGGCTTTGCTTGCGCGCGCTTGCCGGCGCTCGCGCGCGTGCTCGTCGGCGTCGTCCGCGTCTTCCTCGCTGTCCGTGCAGCCATCGTCGGTCTCCTTCGACTTGCCTTCTGGTTCGCTCGCAAGCGCGTCAGATTACTGGCTTTCAGCGAGCGATTTCAGGTCCGCAAACCCGGTCTCGAAGGCGTGCCCGACGCCGGCGAGCGCCCACGATCACGATGCCGATGGTCCTGAGCGCGTCGATTCTCCCGCCTTCACGGCGTGACGGTGTTGACCATCCAGCAGACGCCGAAGCGGTCGGTCAGCATGCCGAAGCGCGACGACCAGAACGTCTTGCCCAGCGGCATCGTCACCTGGCCGCCGTCGGACAACGCGGCGAAGACCTTGTCGGCGGCCGCGCTGTCGTTGACCGAAATCGTGAGGCCGAATCCCTTGAAATCCGCCTTGCCCGAACAACGGCCGTCGGAAGCCAGCACGACGGTCTCGCCGATCTTGAACGCGGCGTGCAACACCTTGTTCTCGGTACCCCGCGGCACCGCGCCTTCGGGCGCGGGTTCCGGGCTCTCCTTGAAGCGCATCAACATCTGCACTTCCGCGCCCGCAGCGCGGCGGTAGAACTCGAGCGCCTCTTCGCAACGGCCTTCGAACGAAAGATAGGTCTGGACCAGCATGGCTGCCTCGCTTCGAAATGTGGATGACGACGGGCCGGCGGCTACTTCTGCGCCGCCTTCTCGGCCAGGACGCGCGTGCGTTCTTCCTGCTGGCGCAGTTCCGGCGTGAACTCGGCGCCGAAGTCCTCGGCTGCAAACACCCGGCGGATTTCGACGTCGGTCTCCTCGTCGTGCGGATTCGGGCAGCGCTTGAGCCACTCGATCGCCTCTTCCTGCGAGCGCACCTGCCACAGCCAGAAACCCGCGATCAGTTCCTTGGTCTCGGCGAACGGACCGTCGATCACCGTGCGCTTGCTTCCGGAAAAGCGCACCCGCACACCCTTGGAACTCGGATGCAAGCCTTCGGCAGCGAGCAGGATGCCGGCCCTGGCCAGTTCCTCGTTGTATTTGCCCATTGCGGCAAGCAGTCGTTCGCTCGGCATCTGGCCCGCCTCGGAAGCCTTGCTCGCTTTGACGATCACCATGAACTTCATCGCTTTCTCCCGGTAGGGTTCTCAAATCGGCCGACGGTCGATCTTGGACCGGACTCGCCAGCCTTCTTTGACAGGTCGATCCGACTCGCGATGGATCGACACGGCGAGTAACGCTTTCTTGGGATTGGCCGGCGCAATCCGAAACGCTGCCCGCCGTCGCCCCAGCCCCAATGCCGCCATGAAGCAAAGCGAACGAGCCGGCATACGGAGCCGTCCTTTCAGTACAGTCCAGCCAAGCCGCGGGTACGAGCGGCACGCTGGCTCGATCGGGAAAGGTGCGAGGCAATGCGCGCAGGTATCGTCGGCTGGCTGATCCGGATCGTCGGTGCGCTCGTCGTCCTCGTTCTCCTCGCCGCGGCCGTCCTCTTCTCGGGCATCCTGCGCGGCCCCAAGGTCACCGGCGAACTCGCGTTCCCCGGCCTTGCCGAACCGGTGGACGTGCTGCGCGACGAACACGGCATCCCGTACATCTTCGCCCGCAACACGCCCGACCTGATCCGTGCGCAGGGATTCGTCACCGCGCAGGCGCGCCTGTTCCAGATGGAGACCTACCGCGCACTGGCGAACGGCCGCCTCGCCGAGGTGGTCGGCGCGGCGGCACTTGCCAGCGATCGCGAGATGCGCACGCTCGGACTGCGCCGCAATGCCGAACGGCATGCCGCCCGACTCTCGGCGTCAGCGCGCGACTTCCTCGACTGGTATGCGCAGGGAATCAACGCCTACATCGGCGGGCAGGCCGAGGACCTGCCGGTCGAACTGAAGATCGCCGGACTCACCGCCGCGCCCTGGAACGTCGTCGACCTGGTGACGGTCCTACATTTCGTCAACCTGAGCCAGGCGGCCAACTACAAGTCCGAGTTGCTGGCGCAGCGGCTGATCGACAAGTTCGGTCCACAACGCGCGCTCGAACTGTTTCCGGTCAACGTGAATCCGGATCGTGACCGCAAAGTCATCGAGAGTGCCGACGCGCCGCCCACCCGGCTCGGCTTGAACGACGCCGCCATGCTGGTTCCGGCTGCCACCGGACCTGGAGCCCCGCTTGCCGTCGGCAGCAACAACTGGGCCGTGGCGCCCGCGCGGTCTGCGAGCGGATCGGCCGCGGTCGCGAACGATCCGCACCTGGACGCCCGCATCCTCCCCGGCATCTGGTTTCCGGTCGGGCTCTTCGCTCCCGCGGTGCGCGCGATCGGCGCCGCGCTGCCTGCCGTGCCGGGCATCCTGGTCGGGCGCAATGCCGATGTCGCATTCGGCGTCACCAACTCGTACGGCGACAGCCAGGATCTTTTCATCGAGCAGCTCGCGCCGGGCCAGCCCGATCACTACGTCGACGGCGACGCGGTGCTGCCGTTCGACGTCGAGACGGAGACGATTCGTATCAAGGACCGCAAGGCCGAGCGCGGGTTTCGCACCGAATCGCTCACGATCCGTCGCACCGTGCGCGGTCCGGTCATCGCCGGGCCCGGGCTGGGTGCGGCGGGCGACCGGCTCCTGAGCCTGCGCATGGCGAGCGCCGAGATCGACGGCCACGAGATCGGCATCGACAAGCTGCTCGCCGCGGCGTCCGCGGCCGACGTCGATCGCGCCGCGCAGCAGATGGAGGTGCTGTATTTCAACTACGTGTTCGCCGACAAGGCGGGTGTGATCGGCCATCGCGCCACCGGGCGTGTGCCGATTCGCGCCAGCGGCCAGGGCATCTATCCGAAGCCCGCCGCACGAGGCGGCGACTGGCGCGGTTTCATTCCGCCCGATCAGATGCCGGGCCAGCTGGCGCCGGCGCGCGGCTGGATCGCGACCGCCAACAACGACAACCGCCCGGACGGCTACCCCTACGACTATTCCTCGTTCTTCGCACCCGGCTACCGCTACGAACGCATCGGCCAGGTGCTCGGCGCAACGCGCGCGATGACGCTCGGCGATCACCGCGCGCTGATGCTCGATACCCTGAACCTGCAGTCCAGGCGCCTCGTGCCGCTGATCATCGCGGCGCTGAAGGACGACCCGGAACAGGCCGACCTCGCCATCATCCTGGCGGCGTGGGACGGACGCGACCGCCTCGATCAGACCGCACCGCTGCTCTATCACCGCATCTACGAGCGCCTCGCCTACGAGACCTATGTCGACAAGATGGGCGACGAGCTCGCACGGGCCTATCTGCAGCAGTGGTACGGCTGGCAGGAACGCTTCGATCGCCTGCTGCAACACCCGGACTCGCCGTGGTTCGACGACACGCGGACGCCCGCCGTCGAGCGGCTGCCGGATCTGATCCGCCGCAGCGTCAGGATCGTGCGCGCGGAGCTCACGGCGACGCACGGCAGCGATCCGAAAGGCTGGCTGTGGGGCAACGAACATGGCATCACGTTCGTGAGTCCGCTGCGGCGGAGCGGCTTCGGGCGCGACCTGCTCGGCGTGCGCAGCCACGCGATGGACGGCTCCAACGAAACCGTCATGCGCGCGCGTACACCCTTCATGGGCGGCTTTGAGGTCGAGTTCTTCGCTTCGATGCGACTGGTCGCGGACCTGTCAGATGACGAGAAGATCATGGCCGTCGTGCCCGGCGGCGTGGTCGAGCGCCAGTTTCACCCGAACCAGAAGGACCAGCTCGACGCCTGGTTCGCGGGTGAACTGCTGCCGTGGTGGTTCGCGCAAGCAGCGATCGAAGCCCACGCGCGGCACCGTCAGGTTCTGGTGCCCGGCGGCGGTTGACTGGCGGCACAATTCGTCCTCAGCCCGGGCGGAACAGGGAGACAAGAATGGATGCGACGACGAAGATCGTCCCGCGCGAGCACCTCGATTCGATCGTGGCGCTGGCGGCCGGCCACGTACCCGCGGCGCACAAGGCGTCGATCGACGCCTTCGCGCGCGAATACTTCCGCCAGCTCGATGCGGAGGATCTCGCCGGTCGCTCGCCCGAGGATCTGTCGGGCGCGCTGTTGTCGCATTGGCAGTTCGGGAACACGCGCGGCAAGGGCAAGCCGAAGGTCCGCGTCCTGAGCCCCACCGTGACCGAACAGGGCTGGGCATCGCGCCACTCGGTGATCGAGATCGTCAACGACGACATGCCGTTCCTGGTCGATTCGACCAGCGCGGAAATCGCGCGCGAAGGCCTGACCCTGCACCTGATCGTGCACCCGATCTTCGCCGTGCGCAGGGATCCCGGCGGCGCCCTGCTTTCGATCCAGCCGCTCGCGGACGCGCCCGACGCGCCGCACGAGTCGTGGATGCACATCGAGATCGACCGCCTGGTCGATCCGCAGCAGCGCGTGGCGCTGGTCGCGGGCATCGAACGGGTGCTCGCGGACGTGCGTGCCGCGGTGGACGACTGGAGACCGATGATCGCGCGCCTCGAAGAGGCGATCGCCGAGCTCGACCACACGCCCGCCTCGCTGCCCGCCGCGGCAGTGGCGGAAAGCCGCGCCTTCCTGGAGTGGCTGGGCCGGGATCACATGACGCTGCTCGGCTACCGGCGCCACGACCTGGTCACGGAGGCCGGCGCGGACGTGTTGCGACTCGTGCCCGGCTCGGGTCTGGGTGTGCTGCGTGAGACCGAACAGGAGAAGAACTCCGCGAGCTTCGCGGCATTGCCGCCCCAGGCGCGCACGCTCGCGCGCTCGACCTTGCCGATCCTCGTCGTGACGAAGGCCAATACACGCTCGACGGTCCATCGTCCCAGCTACACCGACTATGTCGGCGTCAAACGCTACGACGCCCACGGCATGGTGGTCGGCGAGCATCGTTTCCTCGGCCTGTTCACGTCCACGGCGTACGCGGCGCGGGTCGCCGAAACCCCGCTCCTGCGCGGCAGGGTCGAAGCGATCGCCCAGCGCGCCGGGCTCGCGCCCGGCGGCCACCTGGCCAAGGCGCTGCAGCACATCCTCGAGACCTACCCGCGCGACGAACTGTTCCAGATCTCCGACGACGAGCTCTACGAGACCGCGCTCGGGATCCTGTCGCTCGGCGAACGCCATCGGCTGCGCCTGTTCATCCGGCGCGATCCGTTCGACCGCTTCGTCGCCTGCCTGGTCTACGTGCCGCGCGAGGCGTATTCGACCGAACTGCGCGTCAAGTTCCAGCGCATCCTGCTGCAGGCGTTCGCCGGGACGGCCGCGGACTTCGACGCCCAGCTCGGCGACGCGGTGCTCGCGCGCATCCACTTCCTGGTGCGCACGACCCCGGGGCAGATCCCGCCGTACGAGCGCAAGGATGTCGAGGCGAAGCTCGCCGAAGCCGCGCGGCGCTGGGACGACCAGCTGCGTGACGCATTGATCGATGCCGAAGGCGAAGCGCGCGGCAGCGAGCTGTTCAAGCGCTGGGGCGGCGCATTTCCGCCGGACTACCGCGAGCGCATCGCCGCGCGCGCGGCCGTCGCCGACGTGCACAGGGTGGCGGCGCTGACCCCGGAAGCGCCGCTCGCGCTCGCGTTGTATCGCCCGCTCGGCGCGGCGCCGAACATGCTCGGCTTCAAGGTGTACCGGCGCGGCGACCCGATCGTGCTCTCCGACAGCCTGCCGATGCTCGAGCACATGGGCGCGCGCGTGCTCGCCGAACAGAACGACCGCATCGGCAGCGGCGACACCTGGATCTCGCTGCACGACTTCGACCTGCAGGTGCAGGTCGTCGAGGACGTCGACTTCGACGCGGTCGCGCGCCAGTTCGAGGACACCTTCGCCCGCGTGTTCCGCGGCGAGGTCGAGAACGACGACTTCAACCGCCTGGTGTTGCGCGCCGGCCTGAACGCCGACGAGATCGTGATGCTGCGGGCGTATGCGAAGTACCTGAGGCAGATCGGCTTCGCGCTCTCGCAGGGCACGATCGAGGCCACGCTCGCGACGCATCCGCGCATCGCGCGCATGCTGGTGGCGCTGTTCAAGCTGCGCTTCGATCCCGCCGCGCGCGACGAGGCGGCCGCCGCCGCGCAGACCAGGGCGATCGAAGCGGCGCTCGAGAAGGTGAGCGTACTCTCGGAGGATCGGGTGTTGCGCCAGCTGCTCGCGCTGATCCAGGCGACGCTGCGCACCAACTTCTGGCGCACCGGCGTCGGCCATTCGGGCGCGCCGGGTCCGCGCCGCTCGTTCGTCAGCTTCAAGTTCGACTGCGCGCTGGTGCCGGGGCTGCCGGAACCCAAGCCGCTGTTCGAGATCTTCGTCTATTCGCCGCGCTTCGAAGGCATCCACCTGCGCGGCGGCAAGGTGGCGCGCGGCGGGCTGCGCTGGTCCGATCGCCCGGAAGACTTCCGCACCGAGGTGCTCGGCCTGGTCAAGGCACAAATGGTGAAGAACACCGTCATCGTGCCGGTCGGCTCCAAGGGCGGCTTCGTGCTGAAAAAGGCGCCGCCGATGAGCGACCGCGAGGCCTACATGAAGGAAGGCGTCGCGTGCTACCAGGATTTCCTGCGCGGCCTGCTCGACCTGACCGACAACCTGGCGGGCACGCAGGTCGTGCCGCCGCCGCACGTGGTGCGCCTCGACGCGGACGACCCGTACCTGGTGGTCGCCGCCGACAAGGGCACGGCGACGTTCTCGGACTACGCGAACGCGATCAGCAAGGAATACGGCCACTGGCTCGGCGATGCCTTCGCCTCGGGCGGCAGCGCGGGCTACGACCACAAGGGCATGGGGATCACCGCGCGCGGCGCGTGGGAGAGCGTCAAACGATTCTTCCGCGAGATGGGCACCGATACGCAGAGCACGGACTTCACCGTGGTCGGCATCGGCGACATGTCCGGCGACGTGTTCGGCAACGGCATGCTGCTGTCGAAGCACATCTTGCTGGTGGCGGCGTTCGACCATCGCCACGTTTTCATCGACCCGACGCCCGATCCCGCCGCCTCGTTCGCGGAACGCGAGCGCATGTTCAAGCTGCCGCGTTCCTCCTGGGCCGACTACGACGCCAGGCTGATTTCGGCGGGCGGCGGTGTGTGGTCGCGTTCTGAAAAATCGATTCCGCTGTCGCCGCAGGCGCGCGCGGTGCTCGGCACGACGGCGGAGCGTCTCACGCCCACCGAACTGCTGAACACGATCCTGAAGGCACAGGTGGATCTGCTCTACAACGGCGGCATCGGCACCTACATCAAGGCGAGCAGCGAAACGCATGCCGACGTGGGCGACCGCGCCAACGATGCGTTGCGCATCAACGGGCGCGACCTGCGCTGCAAGGTGGTCGCCGAAGGCGGCAACCTCGGCGTCACGCAACGCGGCCGCATCGAGGCGGCCATGGCCGGCGTACGCATCAACACCGATGCGATCGACAACTCGGCCGGCGTCGACACGTCGGATCACGAGGTCAACATCAAGATCCTGCTCGGGCTGGCGATCAGCGATGGCGAGTTGACAGAGAAGCAGCGCAACGTCGTCCTGGCGCAGATGACCGATGACGTCGCGGCGCTGGTGCTGCGCGACAACTACTTCCAGACCCAGGCGCTGTCGGTCGTCGGACGCATGAGCGCGCAGTTCCTCGACCAGGAGATGCGTTTCATCCGCTTTCTCGAGCGGACCGGGCGGCTGAACCGCGCGATCGAGTGCCTGCCGACCGACGAGGAGATCGCCGAGCGCAAGGGACACGGCCTCGGGCTCACGAACCCCGAGCGTGCCGTCCTGCTCGCCTACAGCAAGATGTGGCTGTTCGACGAACTGCTCGCCTCCGATCTGCCGGAGGATCCCTGGATCGGCACGGCGCTCGCACGCTACTTCCCGGCGCAGCTGCGCGAGCGCTTCGGCAGCTACATCCCGCGCCACCCGCTCAAGCGCGAGATCGTCGCCACCCACGTGCTCAACAGCATGATCAACCGCGTCGGCTCGACGTTCACGCACCGGCTCGCCGACATGACCGGCATGAAGCCGGCGCAGGTGGTGCGCGCGTATCTCTGCACGCGCGAGGTGTTCGGCCACGTGGCGCTGTGGCAGCGGGTGGAGGCGCTCGACAACAAGGTGCCCGACCAGATCCAGTCGGAGATGCTCATCGAGGAAGGCTGGCTGACGGCACGCGCCACCACGTGGTTCCTGCGGTCGCGTCGCATCGGCGACCCGATGGAGCAGACATTCAAGCGCTTCCAGCCGGTGGTCGAGGCGTTGCGTGCGCGGGTCGAAGGGCAGGCGGCGGCGCCGCGTGCGGCCGCGTGGATCGCTGCCGGCGTGCCGTCGGCGCTCGCGCGCCGCGTCGCGAGCGCCGACGCCCTCTACGCCGCACTGGACATCGCGGAGATCGCCGAAGCCGTCGGCCGTGACGTGGGCCAGGTGAGCGACGTGCACGTCGGCGTCGGCGCCCGCCTCGGCCTGGCCCGGCTGCGCCAGCAGATCGACACCTTGCCTGCGGAGAGCTACTGGCAGAGCCTCGCCAAAGCCGCTCTCGGCGACGACCTGGCGAGCCTGCAGCGGTCGATCGCCCAGAGCGTGTTCGGCACCGGCTCGGGCGCCCCCGGCCAGCTGATGGCGGCCTGGGAGGCGCGCAGCGGCGCCGGTCTCGAGCGGGCGCAGCGTTTGCTTGCGGAACTGGGAGAAACCAAGGGCGCGGACCTGGCGATGGTCTCCGTCGCACTGCGCGAACTGCGCAACCTCGCTTAGCCGTATCGTTGCTCGGTTACCGGGAGGGCCATATGTACAAGCGCATCCTGTTGGCGTATGACGGCTCCGAGTCGGGGCAGAAGGCGTTGCTCGACGGGCTCGACATCGCGCAGTGGAGCCATGCCGACCTGAACCTGGTCGCGGTCATGCCGCCGACGACGCCGATCATCGCGGCCGAAGGCGGCATCTACGACAGCGAACTCGAGGAGCAGATGAAGAAGAAATACCAGGGCATCCTGGACGACGGCCTGCGCCGCCTCGCCAACTCGGGCTACTCGGCGAAGGGCGAGGTGCTGGTCGGCGACTCGGTCGAGGTGATCATCGGCCAGGCGAAGAAGATCGATGCCGACCTGGTCGTCGTGGGCCACAAGCACCTCGACTCGTGGGCGGCGCGGTGGTGGCGCGGCTCCCGCTCGCCGGCGCTGATCGAGCACTCGCGCTGCTCGGTGCTCGTGGTGATCACGAACTAGCCGGCGCTCGCGGACGCCGCACTTCAAGGACCGATCATGGATGGCCTCGAAAAACGCCTTGCGTCCATGTTGTCGCGCAACTGGTGGCTGCTGCTCCTGCGCGGGATCGCGGCCATCGCCTTCGGCGTCCTGACCTGGTTCCAGCCGGGCATCTCGCTGGGCGCGCTGGTGCTGCTGTTCGGCGCCTATTCGATGGCCGACGGCATCCTCGGCGTCTGGGCGGCGATCGCCGGACGCAAGGAGCACGAGGACTGGTGGGTTCTTCTCCTCGGCGGCCTGCTCGGAGTCGGCATAGGGATCCTGACCTTCGTCGCTCCCGGCATCACCGCGCTCGCACTGCTGTTTTATATCGCCATCTGGGCGATCGCGACGGGAGTGCTGGAGATCGTCGCCGCGATCCGCCTGCGCAAGGAGATCAAGGGCGAGTTGTTCCTGATCCTGGCCGGCCTCGCTTCGGTGGCGTTCGGGGTGGTGCTCATCGCGCAGCCCGGGGCGGGCGCGCTCGCCCTGCTCTGGCTGGTCGCCTCCTACGCGGTCGTGTTCGGCGTGTTGCTCGTAATCCTGGCGTTCCGGGTCCGGCGCTTCGCCGCGTCCGGCATGGGGGCGTGAACCGATGGACGCGGCCAGGCACGGGGTGCACCGACCGCTCGACGTCCGGGAAGATGCTGTGGTTCCGGCGGCGAACCGCGGTCGTGTCGATCGCCTACTAGCGCTGCGTGAGGATGTCGTCGACCACCTCGTCGACCGTTCGTCGGTGCCATCGCGATTCCGCGTGCGATCGAGCACCACGAAGCGCTGTACCGCACCCTGGTCGGCAAGCTGACCGCGGCGATCGCCTTCCAACCCGCGCTGGCTCGCTGAGGCTCAGCCGGCGGAGCGCTGCGCGCCGCCATGCGCCGGAGCAGGTCGCTCCACGACTCGTCTTGCCGCATTCTTGGGAGTCGCCTCCGCTCGATCCCGATAACATCTCCGGTCAGCGCGACGATGGAGCGAGGCGCCGCGACGGCTCAGCCCAAGCGAGGCAGCAACCGAATCACGCGCGCGCCGTTCAAAGCCTGGGTGCCGGGGGTGCGACGTGAAGGTCACGGTGTGCGAGTTGCCGCACGAACTCGATGCGCTGGAAGCGGCGTGGGGAGCACTTTGCGACCACACGGGCGCGGAGGCGAGCGACCTGGTCGTCCTGCCCGAGTTCGTCTTCGTCGAACCGCTCTGGTTGCTCGAGCGGTTCGACGCGGTCGCGTGGTCGCACGCTGAAGCGGTCGCGGAGCTCTGGCTGCGGCGGCTGCCGGAACTCGAGGCCCGATACGTGGTGGGCACGCGCCCGGTCACGGCGGGCGACAAGCACTACAATGAGGGGTTCCTCTGGTCGCGCGCTGCGGGGCTCGCGCCGTTGCGTCGCAAACACTACCTGCCCGACGAGCCGGGTGGCTTCGAAGCGCGCTGGTTCGATCGTGGCGACGCCGGCTTTCCCGCTTATGCGGCCGGCGAACTTTCGTTCGGCCTGAACATCTGCACGGAACTGTGGGCGCTCGACGTCTATCGCCGGTATGCGGAGATGGACCTCGCGGCCATCGTTGCACCGCGCGCAACTGCGGCCGCGACCACCGGCAAGTGGCTGTCGGTCGGGACCGTCGCGGCAGTGGCGACGGGCTGCTACTGCCTGTCGTCGAACCGCGTGCAGCCCGACGGCGGATACGGCGGCGTCGGCTGGATCATCGAACCCGACGGCGCGCTGCTGGCGCGCACCTCGCACATCGAGAGGTTCTGCACGCGCGAAATCGATCCCGCGCGCAGCCGGTACGCGCGCAGGACCTATCCGCGCTACGTATTCAGCCCGCCCGCGGCCTGACAGTCTCAGCCGCCGGGGCCGCCTCGCCGAGGCAGACAGCCACCGCCGCGCGCAGCTCGGCCGGCTCGATGGGCTTGCTCAACACCCGGCACAGTCCAAGCCGTTCGCGATGCGACTCGATGTCGCCGAGGTTGCCCGAATACAGGATCACCGGGAGATCCTTGCGCAAGCCGTGCGCGGCCTCGACCAGCTCGACCCCGGTCATGCCCGGCATCATCTGGTCGGTGAGCAGCAGGTCGAAGCGACTCGCGTCCTCGTGCAGGAGCGAATACGCATCGGTCGCGGACGCGGCCGGATGGACGTCGAGGCCCCAATTCGCGAGCAGTTCGCGCATGAAGCTCAGCACCGAGCTTTCGTCGTCGACGAGCAACACCCGGCCGCGGAACCTTCCGCCCGCCGCGGCGGGTGCCACGGCAAGAGTGCCCGGCGCACGCGCCGAATCGGCCTCCGGCAGCAGGAGGCTGAAGCGCGTGCCGTTGCCGCTCCCGGTCTCGACGAGCACATGGCCCGCATGCTCGTGCACGATGCGGTGCACGGTGGCGAGTCCCATTCCGGTCCCCTTGCCAGGCACCTTGGTGGAAAAAAACGGCTCGAACATCCGTTCGCGCACCGCGGGCGGGATGCCCGGACCGTCGTCGACGACACTCAGCTCGACGAAGCTGCCAGACACGTCCCGGCCGCAGCTCGCGCACGTGGACGCAGGCTGATGGCGCCGGCGTACGCGCACTTCGATGCGGCCGTGTCCTTCCAGCGCGTCGCGTGCGTTGATGCACAGGTTGAGCACCGCCTGCTGCGCCTGCACCGGGTCGAAGACCACACGACAATCGGCATCGAGCGCCTCGATGTCGAGCGCGAGCGACGTCGGCAGGGTTACGCGAAGCATCTGCGCGACCTCGCGCACCACCTCGCCGAGCACGAGCGGCCGCGCTTCGCCGCGCTGGACCCGGCTGAACGTCAGCATCTGCTGGATCAGGTCGCGGGCGCGCCGGCACGAGGCGAGCGCCTGCTCGAGATGGTCACCGATGCGTGCATCCGCCGCGGCGGCGGGGCGATCCTGCGCCAGCACGACGTAGCCCATGATGCTGGCGAGAATGTTGTTGAAGTCGTGGGCGATGCCGCCGGTGAGCTGGCCGATCGCCTCCATCTTCTGCGCCTGGCGCAGCTGCGTTTCGAGCGCGGCGTGCTCGGAGTCGGCGCGCTTGCGGTCGGAGATGTCGCGCAGGTAGCCGATGAACATGTCGCCGCTTTCGGACGGGGCGACCCCGATGGTGAGCTCGACCGGGAACTCGGTGCCGTCGGCGCGCAGCGCCGAGGTTTCCACGCGCCGGCCGATATAGGCACCGTCGCGGGTGAGGCGGAACCGCGCCAGCCCCGCCGAATGCGCCCAGCGGTGGCGGTGCGGAATCACCAGGTCGGCGACCGAAAGGCCGAGCACGTCGGCGCGGCGATGACCGAAGCAGCGCTCGGCCGCGGCGTTGAATTCGAGGATGCGGCCATCGGCATCGATGGCGACCACGCAGTCGAAAGCCGCCTCGATCGTCGCCCGCAGGCGCGCCTCGCTCGCGCGCACCGCCTCCTCGGCGCGTACCCGGGCGGTGATGTCGCGCGCGATCGAGAGCGCGTGCGGCAGGCCGCGATAGCGGATCGGCATGATGCGCAGCTCGACCTCGAACGATGTGCCGTCGTTGCGCAGCGCCGTCGTCACCAGCTCGCAGGTCTCGCCGGCCAGCGCACGCCGAACGAGTTCCACCCGCTGGGCGATGTATTCGGCCGGCAGGTGCGCCGGATAGCCGCGGCCGACGATCTGTTCGGGCTTGAACCGGTACAGCTCGAGGAACGCCGGATTGACGTCGACGATCTTGTGATGCGCGTCCCACAGCACCAGCGCATCCTCGCTCGCATTGAAGATGGCGCGGTACTGCTCCTCGCGCAGCTGCAAGACCTCGTCGGCGATCTTGCGCGCCGTGATGTCGCGCGTGAAGGCCAGCACGCGCCGCGCGCCGCCCAGCGTCGCCGCCTTGAGCGTCACCTCGTGCCACATGAGATGCCCGTCCTTGTGGCGGGCACGCCACTCGAAGCGCACCGGCGCAGCCTGCTGCTTGGCGGTCTGGATCAGCGCCTTCGCCTCGGCTTCGGTGTAGGGCGGTTCGTTCAGGCTGACGTCGGCGATGCGCAGGCGCAGCAGCTCCTCGCGCGTGAAGCCGTAGATGTCGGAGGCCTTGGGGCTCACGTCGAGGATCACGCCGCTATCCCAGTCGTGCACGAAGATCGCGTCCTCCGACGCGTCGAAAATCGCGCGGTAGCTCTGCTCCGACGCATGCGCGGCCTCTTGGGCACTGCGGCGCTCGAGTTCCGCGCCGGCGCGCACGGCGAAGATCTGCAACAGCGTCTCGGTGAGTTCGCGGTCGAGCAGCGGCTCGCGGTGCATCGCGACAATCAGGCCGATCTGCCGGCCGTGGGCGTCGATCAGCGAACGAGCGGCGTAGGCGTCGAAGCCGCGCGCATGGAACAGCGTTCCCGGCGCGAACTCGTCGTGCACGCCCCGATCGACGAAACGCGCCGCGCGCCCCGCCATGTGGCGGCAGGGCGAATTTTCGACGTCGTAGTCGAAGCTGCGCAGTTGCTTGCCGTCGACCCGGGTGGAAAGCGTGCGCATGCGGCCCGCTTCTCCCGCCAGCGTGGCGGAGATCATCACGGCATCGACCTCCAGCAGCCCGCATAGCGCCGTGGTGAGTTGCTCGAAAACCTCCTCGCCCTCGGCGGTGGAGACCGCCATGGCCGCCGCCGTGATCTTGGCCAGCCGCTCCTCGTAGCGCGCCATGTCGCGGCCACCACCCGTTGGTGTTCCGCCCGAGGGACTCGGTTCGAAGGGAGCGCTCGCGCTTGTCATGGCACGTGCGAGTCTAGAAAACCGGGCCCGGGTTGTCGCGTCGGGTTGCTGCGATGGTCGTCGCCGGCCTTGGCGCCCGCACCAACCGCCGTCCCGACCGCCAGGTGGATCGCGTGCGAGAAGCTCCGACTGGTGCGATGACGCCTTCCCCACTAGGATCGGCCGCGCCCTACGGCCGGTCCTTCGAGACAACTCGACCCGGGGCCCCCCAACGTGCGAGGTGCGGGTTGTCAGGCGAGGCGAAACCGATGCGCTTCGAAGGCACTATCAAGTCCTGGAACGACGAACGCGGCTTCGGCTTCATCGAACCCGCGAAGGGCGGACAGGAGGTATTCGTTCATATCAAGGCGTTCCCGCGCAGCTTCGGGCGGCCGCAGGTCAATCAGCGTATCTCGTTCGAGGTCGAGTTCGGGCCCCAGGGGAAGAAACGCGCCCGCAATGTGGAGCCCGCGCTCCAAGTGCGCCCCGGCGTCAGAGCCCGCCACGACTCGCCGGCGCAATGGGGTGTCGCGACACTTTTCGCGATCCCCGCGTTCCTCGTGCTCTATCTTCTGGTGAGCGTGCTCTGGCGGCCGCCGCACTGGTTTGCCGCCGCATACCTCGGGTTCAGTCTGTTGACGTTCCTGGCCTACGCGCTCGACAAGGCATCTGCGGTGGACGGCAGCCGGCGCGTGCCCGAGCGCACGCTCCACACGCTCGCCCTGGCAGGCGGCTGGCCAGGGGCCCTGCTCGCCCAGCAGTTCCTGCGTCACAAATCGATCAAGGCCGGGTTTCGCTCGGTTTTCTGGGGAACCGTGGCGGTCAACGTCCTCGTCTTCCTCGTGTTGTGCTCCCCAGCGGCGAGTCCGCTATGGTCGGGCCGGTGAAACCGCGCACACGATGAACCCTGCCGCGAACGCAAGCACGAGGTATCGGAGCAGGCTGCTGCCGGCCCGCGTTGCGGCGCGCCTTATGCGGCCAAAGAGTCGTAGCGAAGGACGTCGTAGCAATCGACAGTTTGCGCGCGGTGTCATCTGGCTCCCACAGTTCGGGGTGCATTAGCCCGATTCTCGCGGGTGCGTGCCACCCAGCCGCGCGATCAAGGCCTGCGCCGCCGCCGGCGCGCGTTCCTTGGCGCCGCCGATGAACAAGATGAACACATCGCGTGCCACACCTGCGGCCTGCGGCGGCTCGATGCGCGGTGCTATCGCCGGTTCGCTTCCGCTTGCCCAGAGGCGAGCGCAGTCGGCAATCGCGTCGAGGGCGCCCGCTTCGTAGCCGGTCGCAACCTCGGGCCTCGAGCGCTGCAGGCGGGCATAGACGAGATCGCCCGTCACGTCGGCAAACGACGGATATTCGTCGGTGTCCGCGAACACCGTGGCGACGCGAAACCTGCGCGCCAGGGCGAGATACTGCGGCGACCTGAAGGTCGCGTGCCGCACCTCCATCACGTGGCGCAGCGCACGCCCCTCGACGGATTGCGGCAGCAGCGCAAGGAACGCCTCGAAGTCCTGCGGTTCGAAGCGTTTGGTCGGCATGAACTGCCACAGGATCGGGCCGAGCTTCGCGCCGAGGTGCGCGATTCCGCTGCCGATGAAGCGCTCGATCGCCTCGCCCGAATCGGCGAGCACGCGGCGATTCGTCGCGTGGCGCGACGCCTTGACGGCGAAGACGAAATTTTCCGGCGTCTCCGCGTGCCACTTCGAGAAGCTCTCCGGCTTCTGCGTGCCGTAGTAGGTGCCGTTGATCTCGATCGCGGTAAGCCGGCGACTCGCGAATTCGAGCTCGCGCCCCCGCGCCAGGCCGGCCGGGTAGAAGCTGCCGCGCCAGGGCTCGTAGGTCCAGCCGCCTACGCCGACACGAATCGATCCGGCACCGGGTTGCATGTCTCGAGCAAGCAGGCTATCGCGCCAAGCGTTGCACAGTTCGCGCCGCGAGAGCAAGCACGATCAAGACCCGACGCGGATTACGCGGATGAAAAATGAATATGTCATCCGCGGTCATCCGCGCAAATCCGCGCCACAGGCCTTTCCCTTCAAATGCCGAGATCTGCTATCCGCGGCTCGAATTGACACCTGTCGGGCGCATCGCGAGGAGCGCACGAGACGAGGACTCTCCGCCCTTAGCCGGGCACCGCCTCCAGCACGCTCACTGCCGATTGCATGAACACGACGCGGCGCAGGGCGAAGCCGGCCTGCTCGAGCAGGTTGCGGTATTCGGCTTCGGTGCGCTCCATGCCGCCGGTCAGCACCATCATCGTGATATCGACGACCTTGCCGACGTTGGGTTCGCCATCGGGCGGCAGCACCCGTTCGATCAGCAGCAGCTTCGCGCCCGGGCTCATAGCGCGCCGGCAGTTGCGCAGGATGGCGACGGCACGCGCGTCGTCCCAGTCGTGGATGATGTCCTTCAGCGTGTAGGTTTCACCGCCGGCGGGAATCGACTCGAAGAAGCTGCCCGCGACCAGCGTGCAGCGGTCGGCCATCCCGGCCGCCGCGAGATGCCCGCGTGCGCCTTCGATCACCGCAGGGCGGTCGAAGAGCGTCGCCTTCGCGCGTCCGCCCTTCTGCAGGATCGCGCTCACCAGGGCGCCGTGCCCGCCGCCCACGTCGACCAACGTGCCGGGTCCGGAGAAATCGTACGTGGCGACAACTTCCGGCACCTCGCGCTCCGTCATGGAGGTCATGTTTGCGTTGAAGACGGCCGCCGCGTCAGGGTGCGCGTCGAGATACTCGAAGAAGCCCTGCTCCATCGCGCCCTCGAATGCCGTCCTCCCGGTCTGCACTGTTTCCATCAGCCGGCCCCAGGGCCCCCACCACCACGGCGCGCCGTAGGACAGCGCAAAGGCGCGCAGCGAACCGGGCGCATCGGCGCGCAGCAGCTGGGCCATCGGCGTCAGGCGGAAGCAGCGCTGCTCGTCCTCGGCGAACACGCCGACGTGCGAGAGCGCGCGCAGCAGGCGGTACAGCGAGCGCGGATGCGCGCCGACCGTGCGGGCGAGATCGTCCGCGTGTCGCGGTCCGCCGGCGAGAAGGTCGGCAATGCCGAGGCGCGCCGCCACGTAGAGCATCTGCGTCATGTTGTAGCTGAGCAGCGCGCGCAGGCGCGTCGCCGGCGACTGGATCATGCGCCCGGAGTCGCTCATCGCTCAGCCGAGAACCCTGGTCTCGCCATGACGGAGCACGATGAATTCGTCGTCGCGGAGGCCGAACTTGGCGCGCGCGGCCGCGAGGGCGTCGACCGGCGCGTCGAGCGGCTCGTCGGTGAGCTGGAACGTGCCCCAGTGGACACCGATCGAAAGCCGGGCACGGATGTCGCGATGGATCTGCACCGCCTCCTCGGGGTCGACGTGCTGCGGCTGCATGAACCAGCGCGGCTCATAGGCTCCGATCGGAAGCAGCGCGAGATCGAACGGTCCCAGCCTCGCGCCGATGGCGCGGAAGTGCTGCGCCGAGTAGCCGGTGTCGCCCGCGAAGAACACGCGCCGCATCACGCCATCGCTAACCGCCTGGATCACAAAGCCACCCCACAGCGACTGGTTGGTGTCGGACAGCGTACGCCGGCTCCAGTGCTGCACCGGAGTCACCGTCACCGTCGCGCCGGCCACCTCCAGATGATCCCACCAGTCGAGCGCGCGCACGTTGGTGATGCCGATGTCCTGAAACCAGCGTTCGAGCCCGAGCGGTACGACGAACAACGGCGCGCCGCCCTGCTGCGCGTTGAGTGCCCGCACCGAGCCTTCGTCGAGATGATCGTAGTGGTTGTGCGAGATCAGCACCACGTCGACATGCGGCAGATCCGCCAGCGCCACGCCGGGCGGCTGATGGCGTTTCGGCCCGGCCCACTGCACGGGCGACGCGCGCTCGGAAAACTGCGGATCGGTCAGCACGCGCACGGTGCCGATCTGGACCAGCGCCGTCGCGTGACCGATCCACGTCACGGCGAAGTGATTGGTGGGCAGCTTGACCAGCGCGAGATTTGCCGGCACCGGACTGAGATCCCGCTTCGGCGGCGCGACATCGAGGAAAGCGCTGTCCCACTTCCAGCGCAGGAACTCGCTCAGCGGACGCGGCAGCGCCAACGCCGGGTCGACGTTCTGGAAGCCTGCGGGGCGGTGGTGCGGCTTGTTCGCGTCGTAGTACGGGTTGCCGTGCGAGCAACTCGCGAGAAGAACGAGCGCCGCGACTCCCAGCGCTCGCGCGCGCGCCGGCCGCGACGCTGCGGTCATTCGGGCGCGCGCACTGCCTTGGCCGCGGCAAGCGGCGTGAAGCCAGACTTCGCGAGCGTGCCCTTGCGCGCCCGATGGCCGAGATGCGTCGCCAGGCCGGCGCCGGCGACGACCAGTTCGGCGGGTTTTCCGCTCTTGGATGTCCCGGACAGCCTGACGCCGTCGATGTCATTGCACGGAAGCGCCGCGATCATCGCTTCACCCTCGTCGAGGCCCATCAGCGTGACGCCGCGCCCGCCGCCGGGCTGCATCTTGATCTCGGTCGCTTCGAACACGAGCAAGCGACCCTTTTGCGAGACGCAGGCGATGCGATTGTCCCGCGCGGGATCCACGGCATCGACGAGGCCGGGCCGCAGCGGCGTCGCGCCTTCGTCGACAGTCATGAACTGCTTGCCGCCTTTCAGGCGCGACACCATGTCGCCGATCATGCAGGCGAAGCCGAACCCGTTGCTCGCGGAGACGAGCACGTGCTGCCCCTGCGGTCCCGCCGTGTAGGCGACCAGCCTGGTTCCTGTCTCCAGCTCGATCAGCGACGTCGCCGGTGCGCCGTCGCCGCGCGCCGACGGCAGCGCGGCGACCGGAATCGAGTAGACGCGTCCGTTGGAGCCAAACGCGAGCACCTGGTCGACCGTGCGCACCTCGTAGGTGCCATGGAGCGCATCGCCCTGCTTGAACGTGAATGCACCCGCGTCGTGCCCATGCCCGGTGCGTGCGCGCAGGAATCCCATTTCGGAAATGATGACGGTGACCGGCTCGTCGAGCAGCTTCACTTCGACGCTGGCGCGTTCGGCGACTTCGATCAGGGTGCGCCGGTCGTCGCCATGCTTCTTCGCGTCCTCGTCGAACTCCTTGCCCACCTGCTTGCGCAGCGCCGCGTCGGAGCCGAGCAGTTTCTGCAGGCTCGCTTCGTCCTTGCGCAGCTCGGCGAGTTCCTGCTCGATCTTGATGCCCTCCAGCCGCGCGAGCTGCCGCAGGCGCAGGTCGAGGATGTCGTCGGCCTGGCGCTCGGTGAGCTTGTAGGCCTTGATCAGCTCCGGCTTCGGCTCGTCCGAGTTGCGGATCAGCTTGATGACCTTGTCGATGTTGAGCAGGATCTGCTGCCTGCCCTCCAGGATGTGGACGCGGTCCTGGACCTTCGTCAACCGGTGCTGGGTCCGGCGCCGCACGGTCTCGACGCGGAACTTGATCCACTCGCGCAGGATCTCGACCAGGCCCTTCTGGCGCGGCCGCCCGTCGCGGCCGATCATCACGAGGTTGATCGGGTTGCCCGCCTCCATCGACGTGTGCGACAGGAGCATGTTGACGAACTCCTGCCGGTCGACCTTCGAGGTGCGCGGCTCGAACACCAGCCGCACGCTCGCTTCCTTGCCCGATTCGTCGCGCACCGAATCGAGCAGCGACAGGACCAGCGACTTGGTCTGCTGCTGCTCCGGCGTGAGCGACTTCTTCCCGGTCTTGACCTTCGGGTTGGTGAGTTCCTCGATCTCCTCGAGCACCCGCTGCGCCGACGTGTTGGGCGGCAGCTCGCTGACGACGAGCTGCCACTGGCCGCGGGCCAGTTCCTCGAAGCCGTAGCGCGCGCGCACCTTGATGCTGCCGCGGCCGGTCGCGTACACCTCGCGGATTTCGTCGGCGGTGGAGATGATCTGGCCGCCGCCGGGAAAGTCGGGGCCGGGCAGGACCTGCAGCAGATCGTCGACGTCGGCCTTCGGGTCGCGCAACACACGGTGCAGCGCCGCAACCACCTCGCGCAGGTTGTGCGAGGCGATCTCGGTCGCCATGCCAACCGCGATGCCCGACGCACCATTGAGCAGCACGAACGGCAGCCGAGCCGGCAGCAGCAGCGGCTCCTGGAAAGCACCGTCGTAGTTGGGGCCGAAATCGACCGTGCCCTCTTCGAGTTCGTCGAGCAGAAGGCGCGCGATCGGCGTCAGGCGCGCCTCGGTGTAGCGCATGGCCGCGGCGCCGTCGCCGTCGCGCGAACCGAAGTTGCCCTGCCCGTCGATGAGCGGATAGCGCAACGAGAAGTCCTGCGCCATGCGCACGAGCGCGTCGTACGCGGCCTGGTCGCCGTGCGGGTGGTACTTGCCGAGCACGTCGCCGACCACACGCGCGCTCTTGACCGGCTTGGCGTTGGCGGCCAGCCCCATCTCGTTCATGGCGAACAGGATGCGCCGCTGCACCGGCTTCTGCCCGTCGCTCACGTCGGGCAGCGCGCGGCCCTTGACGACCGAGACCGCGTAGTCGAGGTAGGCGCGCTGGGCGAACGTCGCCAGCGTCAGCGCGTCAGCGCTGTCGCCCGGAGGCTGGAAGAGTGACTGCTGTTCGGCCATCGAAGGGCGCGCATGTTACCGGAAGCGCCGCCGCCGGGCGGCAAGGTCGATATCGCTATATCCGCTTGAATATTTCGGAGGTATGCTCGCGCCGCCCTGCCGGGATCCGGCGCGCCCGCACCGCGACAACCACGCCGGATCCGTTCCTTGTCCGATCTTTCCCAGGGGAGGAGAAATAATGCGCCGGATGCCATGGATCAGAACTTCGCGAGGTTTCGTGCCTGCGCTGGCCGCGGCGGCCATGGGATTGGCGTTCGCCCATCAAGCGCGGGCGACCGACGATGACACCGCTCAGTCGTGCCCCGGTGGATACGCCGACCATTTCGTGCTCGCCGGCCGCGTCTCTCACCGCAAGGTCTTCGCCGCCGCGACGCTGCAGAGGTACGGGTCCGCCAAACAGAACGTCGCGTACTTCTCCGGCTCGTCGGGCCTGGTGCAGAAGAGCTACATCGGCGTGCCACTGATCGATTTGCTCAACGAGGCGGTGCTGGAAGTCGACCCGGCGCGCAAGAACGACATCCTGCGCAAGTACGTCGTGATCCGCGGCAGCGACTGCTACGAGGCCGTGATCGCGCTCGGCGAGATCCTGGCGAACTTCGGCGGCCAGCAGGTGACGATCGCCTTCGAGACCGGGGACGGTCACCTGCTCGACCCGACCGAAGGCATGGCGCGGGTCGTGGTGCCCGGCGACAAGGCCGGTGGCCGCTACGTCTCGAACATCGTCCGCATCGAAGTGAAATCGGCGCCGAACTGAGCGTGAGCGGAAAGCGGGCGATCGGGCCGGGCGAAGCGCCAAGATCCGGCGCCAGCGCGCGGACGACCGCGGCGCTCGCTAGTGCATCAACGACCGTTCGCGCCCGACGCCGCGGCGGTCGAGGAAGTGGCTCAGGAATTCGTCGGCCGGTTTCGGGCGCGCGAACAGGAAGCCCTGTGCGGATTCGCAGCCGAGATGCTGCATCCACAACTGCTGGGCCTGCGTTTCGATGCCCTCGGCCGTGACGCGGATCATGAGCGAGCGCGCCATCTGGATCACCGCCTTGACGATGGTGAGCGTTTTCGCCTCTTTCATGCATTCCTCGGTGAACGTGCGGTCGATCTTCAGGCGATGGATCGGCAACTCGCGCAGGTGCGACAGCGACGAGTGCCCGACACCGAAATCGTCGAGCGCGATCTTCACGCCGGCATCGCGCAGTCGCATCAGGTTGTCGCGTCCGATCTCGGTCGCTTTGAACAGGCTGAACAGGCTGGTCTCCGTAACCTCGATCTCGATCTCGCTCGGGGCGACCCCGAACTCCGCCAGCGTTTCGAGCAACCGGTCGACGCATGAAAGCTGAGCCAGCTGGGCACCCGCCATGTTGATCGACAACGGGGGCACGTCGAGGCCGCGACGGTGCCACTCCCGGCGCGCACGGCACGCTTCGCGCAGCACCCAATCGCCGAGTTCGACAATCAGGCCGCTTTCTTCGGCGACCTTAACGAATTCATCCGGGCATACCTCGCCGAGCTCCTCGTCCCTCCACCGGATAAGGCACTCGGCGCCCATCATCTTGCCGTCGGCCATCGTCACCAGCGGCTGGTAGTAGAGCTCGAAGTTACACGCCTCGACTGCCTTGCGAAGGCGCTGCTCCAGGCGCGCGCGCCGCTCGCTCTTGCGCGCTAACGCAGGCGTGTACGACTGGAAGGTGTTCCGGCTCTCCTTGGCCTGGTACATGGCCGCATCGGCATGGTTGAGCAGCGAGTCGAGATCGACGCCGTCCTGCGGAAAGATCGCGATACCCAGCGAGGCCGTGCCGCTGACCTCCTTTTCCTCCACCCGCGCGGGCTCGCCGATGGCACTGATCAGCGACTTGGCGACTTCGACGACGGATTCCTGGCGCGGAACGTCGACCAGCAGCGCAACCAGCTCGTCGCCGCCGCGGCGGCCGAGCAGGTGCGACTCGCCGATCACGCGGCGCATGCGCCGGGCGACGATGGAGAGCATCTGGTCGCCCACGCGGTGGCCGTGGACGTTGTTGACCATGCGGAAATTGTCGAGGTCGACGAACAGCAGCGCGGCATTCTTTTGCTGGGCGGACAGGTCTTCGAGGATGCGGCTCGCCCGCTCGTCGAAGGTCGGACGATTGAAGAGCTGCGTGATCGGGTCGATCGTCGCCAGGCGCTCGATGCGTTCCTGGGCGCGTACCTGTTCCGTGATGTTGCGACCGACGCCGCGATAGCCGCAGAAGCGGCCGGACTGGTCGAAGACCGGATCGCCGGCCGTCAGCGTGTAGAGCTTGTTTCCGCTGCGGTCCTGCCGCCGCACGAGCAGGTCGCGGAACGGCCGGCGCGCATCGAGTTCGCGCCGATGCTCGTCCCACGTCGCCGGCTTGAGGAGCTCACCCGGCAGGTCCCAGCGGTAGCGCCCGATCAGCTCGGATTCGTCGAACGGCAGCGGACGCGTGCCGCCCTGGCGCATGCTGGTGAAACGCAGCTGCTCGTCCATCTCCCAGTACCAGTCGGACGACAGCTCGGTCAGCGCGCGGAAGCGTTCCTCGCTCTCGCGCAACAGCGCGATGGTCGACTCGCGCTCGCTGACGTCCCACGACAGGCCGCGAAAGCCGGCGAACTCGCCCTCGACGAAGATCGGCTCGCCCGAGGTCTCGTAGTAGGCGAAGCCGGGGCGCTTGTGGCGCTGGATGCGATACGGGACGCGGCGGAACGGCAGGCGCTGCACCAGGTTGCGTTCCAGGACACCGCGGTCGATGCGATAGACCGAGTCGTCGAAGACCGAATACAGCGTGCGTCCCAGGAAAGCCTGCTTCGGGCGCGCCTCCAGTTCCGGGGGACCGTGCAGCTGCGTGATGCGCAGTTCGGCATCCGTCTCCCAATACCACTCGGTCGCGAGCGCCGTCAGCGCGCGCAGGCGCTGCTCGCTCTGGCGCAGCCGCGCCGCAGTGGACTCGCGCTCGGTGACGTCGCGCAGGAAACCGAAGTGGCCGCGGAATTTCCCCTTCGCGTTGAAGACCGGCCGGCCGCTGAAGCAGACCCACGCCTGCGAGCCGTCCGCGCGCCGCATGCTGCAGGTGAGCCCCGGGAGCGGATCCCGTTTCTCGAGCGCTGACCGCAAGGAGGCGCGGACGGGCTCGTCGGCGGCCAGGCCAGGAATCTCGTCGATGTACCGCCCCAGCAGTTCCTCAGGCTTCGACTGCAGCAAGCGCAACGCGTCCGGCGACAGCTCGGCGAGCCGACCGTCCGCCCCGGTGCTCCAGTACCCGTCGCAAGCGAGGCCCCCGAGGTCGTCCAGCCATTGGCGGTGAAGGCCGGCGACTTCCCTGCGCATCGAGATCAGCCGGCGCAGCAGCGCCAGCACACCCAGCACGCCGGCGGCCGCCAACATGCCGTCGACGACCAGCTCGACCGCGTTGCCGTACGCCCCGAACCAGTCCCCCGCGCTCTCGGGAGCAAGACCGAACAGCAGCTTGCCGGCCACACCCAGGATAAGCAGCGCCAGGAAGGCGGCGAGCGCCCCGCGCAGCCAGCCCGGGGCGAGAAGAGCCGGTGCGTCGACGGACAGCAAGGACGGCTCCGCCGCCCTGCGCCCAGGTTGCGTGGGTGTTGCGCTCAAGATTGGTGTTTCCCGAGGAGGGGCGGCTGTACCGACTTGTTCGATGTTCCCGCTAAGCCCCGCTCGCGCCAACCCAACCGCCACAGCGCGAACGCGGACGGAGTATCGCCGATTCGCGCGCGATGTGAAGCCCGAAAAACAAAATCGTGGAGACGCTGTGGTGCCGCGGTCAACCGCCCGACAAATTGATCCACCGAACCCGCGGCGGCCGAGTCAGATGTCGGCCTCGGCCTCGTTGCCGTGCTCTTCGAGCCAGGCGCGCCGGGCCTGCGCTTCGCCCCGCCCCATCAGCATGGTCATCGTCTCGACCGTCGACTCGAACGACAGGTCGCCGAGCGTCACCGGCAGCAAGCGCCGGGTGTCCGGGCTCATCGTCGTCTCCCAGAGGTGTTCGGCGCTCATCTCCCCCAGACCCTTGAAACGGGCGATCGACCAGCTGCCCTGGCGCACGCCCTCGTCGGCGAGCTTGGCGAGCGTGCCCTCGAGTTCGTTGTCGTCCAGGCAATAGAGCCGCCGGGCCGGGCGCTTGCCGGCCGCCGGCACGTCGACCCGGAACAGCGGCGGCCGCGCGACGTGGACGTTGCCGTTTTCGATCAGGCGCGGGAAATGGCGCAGCATCAGCGTCAGCAGCAGGACCTGGATGTGCGACCCGTCGACGTCGGCATCGGCGAGTATGCAAATCTTGCCGTAGCGCAGCCCGGAGAGATCGGGTGAGTCGTTGCGGCCGTGCGGATCGACGCCGATCGCCACGGCGATGTCGTGCACCTCTGCGTTGGCGAACAGCCGGTCGCGCTCGACTTCCCAGGTGTTCAGCACCTTGCCGCGCAGCGGCAGGATGGCCTGGTACTCCTTGTCGCGCCCCGCCTTGGCGGAACCGCCCGCCGAGTCACCCTCGACCAGGAACAGCTCGTTGCGGCTGACATCGGTCGATTCGCAGTCGGTGAGCTTGCCCGGGAGCACGGCGACGGCGGAGCTCTTCTTCTTTTCCACCCGCTGCGCCGCCTTGGCCCGCGCCTGCGCCTGGCGGATCACGAGGTCGGCGAGCCGGCGCCCGTGGTCGGGATGCTGGTTGAGCCAGAACTCCAGCTGCGGCCTGACGAAGCTCGCGACGAGCCGAACCGCATCGCGGCTGTTCAACCGTTCCTTGATCTGGCCCTGGAACTGAGGATCCAGCACCCGGGCCGACAGGACGAAACTCGCACGCGCGTAGATATCCTCGGGCAGCAGCTTGACGCCCTTCGGCAGCAGGTTGTGCGCGTCGATGAACGCGCGCACGGCGTTGAACGCGCCTTCGCGTAGCCCCGCCTCGTGCGTGCCGCCGGCCGAGGTCGGGATCAGGTTGACGAAGGACTCGCGCGCAAGCGCGCCGTCTTCCGTCCACGCGATCACCCAGCGCGCGCCCTCGCCCTCGGCGAAGGTCTCGTCGTCGGCCGGCGCGTACCCTTCGCCCTCGAAGGCGGGCACCACCGGTTCCGTCTCCAGCGCAGCGAGCAGGTACTCGCGCAGGCCGCCCTCGTAGCGCCACGTGCGTTCGCTCGCTGGTTTTTCGATGGCCAGCGCGACTTCGGTGCCCGCGAGCAGCACCGCCTTGCTGCGCAGGAGCCGCTCGAGCTCCTCCACCGGCACTTGCGGGGAATCGAAGTAGTTCCTGTCCGGCCAGACGCGCACGCGCGTGCCGTTCGCCTTCTCGCCGCTCTTCGCGTTGCGCGAGCGCAGCGGCTCGGCGACGTCGCCGTGCTCGAACGCGATCGCGTGCACCTTGCCGTCGCGCCAGACGGTGACTTCGAGGCGGGTCGACAGCGCGTTGGTGACGGATACGCCCACGCCGTGCAGGCCGCCCGAGAACGAATAGGCTCCCCCGGCGCGCTTGTCGAACTTCCCCCCGGCATGCAATCGAGTGAACACGATCTCGACCACCGGGGCTTTTTCCTCGGGGTGCAAGCCGGTGGGAATGCCGCGCCCGTCGTCCTCGACCGACACGCTGCCGTCGGCGTGCATCGTGACCAGGATGTTGTGGCCGAAGCCGGCCAGGATTTCGTCCGCCGAGTTGTCGATCACTTCCTGCACGACGTGAAGCGGCGAGTCGGTGCGCGTGTACATGCCGGGCCGCTGCCGGACCGGCTCGAGGCCCTTCAGGACTTTGATCGACGATTCGTCGTACGAACCGCCGCGCTGACGTCCGGTTGCCATCGCACAACTTTGCTCGCTTCGAGGGCGCGCATTTTATCCACACTCGATGTGGATAAGCGGGCATGAACCGGCCGCAGACCGCGATGGCACAAGGGCCGAGGTCGTTTGCCTCGTCATCGGGCAGTCACCGTTGCGCCGGCGCAAATCGCCACCCCGACCAGTCTGCGTTTGGCCGCAGGGCCGCGTCGTTGCGATGATCCTGCGCAACAAGACGGGCGAACGGCTGATGTACGTTATCTCGAGGATGCACGAGAAGATACGAGCGATGAACGTCGAATCGGTTGATTGCGAGCTCCGCGTCGAAATCGCGCGGGGACTCGATTGCTGGCTCGGAACGGCACAGCAGCTGCGCGACGAACGCCTGCTTCCGGACGACGTCGACTTGCCGCCGGGACGCGTTGCCACCCGGTGGCATGCCGATGGCTTCGCCTTCTGGCTGCGGCGGGTGCGGCCACCGGGCGCAAAGCGCGGCGCATGGGGCGCCGGCGACTATTGGAGACTGGAGCGCACCAGCCTGGCCGACATCGAAGCCCAGCGTGTGCACCTCCTGCTCCTGATCGACGCCGACCGCGACGAGCGCTTCCAGGCGTTTCTACGGGTCGCAGGTCTCAAGACCTGACCAGCGCAGGTCCTTGCCCGCGCCGAGACGACGAGCCTTCGCACCGGCGCAGACGCTTTTGGGTGGCGCGCGGCGACGGAAACCTATACTCACGGCCGCGTCGCAGCTCGCCGTAGTTCAATGGATAGAACAGGGTCCTCCTAAGACTCAGATGCAGGTTCGATTCCTGCCGGCGGGACTTCCCTGCGCAGAAAGCGTTGCAGGGGTGGTTGTCCGACCAGTCGGTGCAAGGTGGTACATCCACACGCCCGCATCCCTATGTCGAAATTCAACGTAGTTTCCGTCGCATCGATGCGCGCTCAATGCGTTTGCATCTGCCGAAGGCGGTGCAACAGCGCGAGCGTCTCGGCACTGGGCGCGAGTTTCAAGTCGCGGTGTAACGCGTCGATTCCCGCGACCTGCAGGGTTCCAGGCAATGGCGATGGAGATGCTCGATCGAAACCGCCGCCGGCCCATCAGGCAGCGAAGGGCACCGAACAGGTGCCCTTCGCCTCGCGTGACGGTCTACGACCCGCGTTGCACGGCGGCTCAGTTCAGAGTCGCATTGATCCCGGTTGCACTACCCGTGCGCAGATCGGCGAAGCCGTTGAAGTCGACACGCCGGAGCGTAAGCAACGGATGCCCCGAGTTCCACACGCGCGCGTACAGGTAGTA
>Ga0335077_10001039_pt1 | contig 32387 bp, 25 predicted proteins | sample Lox_Sample_31_FD_207151 | JGI IMG/M metagenome (GOLD analysis project Ga0335077, IMG submission 207151) | Soil microbial communities from Loxahatchee National Wildlife Refuge, Florida, United States - Lox_Sample_3.1 | ecosystem: Environmental > Terrestrial > Soil > Wetlands | place: USA... | reverse complement strand
TGGCGTGGTGCTGCACCTGATCGGCCGCGAGCGATACAGCCCGGAGCGGCTCGAGCATCTTCTCTACCACGAGTCGGGATTGCTCGGCGTCTCCGGGCTTTCGGCAAGCCCGAAGGTGCTGCTCGAGCCCGAAGACTCGCATCTCCCGGCGCGCCTGGCGCTGGATCTGTACGTCCGGCGCATCGTGCGCGAGATCGGCGCGCTGACCGCCGTGCTGGGAGGTCTGGACATGCTCGTCTTCACGGCCGGCGTCGGCGAAAACAGCGCGCCGCTGCGCGCGCGCATTTGCCTTGCTCTCGGCTGGCTGGGCGTGGAGATCGATGCCGACGCGAACCGCGCCGGCCTGCGCACGCTCTCCACGGCCGCCAGCCGCGTCTGCGTCGTCGTGGAGCCGACCAACGAGGAGTGGATCGCCGCGACGCACGCGCAGCGGCTGATCGGCGGCCGTGCAGCCGCGGGGGCGGCCGCACCGCCGTTCGCCCGGGCAGGTGCGAATCAGGCGGCGTAGAGGACGCGGGACCTCGGACCGATGCTCGACCTTTTGCTTACGACTTGCGCCGCCGCCGCGCCTACTGTAGGGATCGGCATGGTGACGGAGAACTGCAATGACATACCAGCCTGAATCCAAATACCCGAGCCGGCGCTCCTACGTGCTGAAGCTCACCAACGAAGCGAGTGCCACCGGACTGGTCGGCCGCCTGGAGAATCTCGTGACCGGAAGTCGGCGCGAATTTTTCACCGGTCGCGAACTGCTCGAGTTCATCGCTGGTGATCTCGAGACAATTTGCGATGACTCGTCGCGGGCCACGCCGGATGGAACCGGCCCATGAGCGATCGAAAGGACGGCATTGCCTTGGCCCGTTGGGCGAACAACCTGGCGGAGGTGGACTGCGAGATCGCCCGCCTTGCTTTGCTTGGCAGGGTTCGGTTCCTCGATGCTGGTGTCCTCAAGCGCGTTTTGCAGCAGGACGCGTCGGTTTGCGGCGCCGACAACCCCGCGGCCTTCACCAAACTGCGCGCGCTGCTCATGACGCATCTCGCTCTGCGCACACGCTCGGCCGAAGAAGTGGGTGTGCTGGAAACCGCGGCCATCGAAGCCGCAGTGGCCGAGCGGTTGACGCTATCGTTCCCGGACGCGTTGGGACACTGGCCGCCGGGCTAGACGGCGCCTTTCCTTGCAGCCATCCGAGCCATGGACATCTCGGCACTCGGGGCCGTGTGGGGTCTGATGGGGTCGCTCGTCGGCGGCTCGGCGACCGTCGCGACCGCCTGGATCACCCAGAGGACGCTCAACCGCCGCGAGTTGATCCGGGAGGAGATGCGCAAGCGCGAGACGCTCTATGGCGAGTTCATCGGCGAGTGCGGAAGGCTGCTGGTGGACGCGTTTGCGAACTCGCTCGACGAGCCCGAAAAACTGCTGCCGGTCTACGCCCTCATCAACCGCATCCGGCTTGCCGCATCCCGTCCGGTGCTCGCCGAGGCGGAGCGTCTCTTGCGGCACATCACCGATCAGTACTTCGCGAGCAACCTGACCGTCGACGAGATGCGTCAGCTCACCTTGTCTGGCCAAGCCGACCCGCTCGAAGCGTTCGGTGAAGCCTGCCGTGCCGAGCTCAAGCTGATCCGCGCCGGTCTGTAAGGCAATCGCCGTGTATCGCGCGACCCAGCGCGGGTCAGTCCGGTAAGCGACCACCTCTTTACGAGCGCTTCACGCAATCCTGACCGAACGCCGACGCTTCGCTGACGACTTGCGGCGGTGCGCTCCCTACGCTGCGCATCTGTTCAACGTCAGATGATGCGAGCGCGCGATGCTACTTCTTCGTTCCCCTTCCGGAGACTCCGAGCCGCCCCGGGCGGCGCCACCCGATTGCACCGAGTCCGTCCCGCCGCCGCTGGCACGCCCGGCGCTCGCCGTGCTTGCCGCGGCCGTGGCTCTGGCGTTGTCGGCCTGCGCGACGCCGGTCGCCAAGCCGGCTGTCGAAATCCCTGCACAGTTCGCGACCGCCGCCGTTTCGGCGGACGAGCCCGAGACAGCTTGGTGGGAGAGCTTCGGCGACCCGGTCCTGTCCGATCTCGTCCGCCGCGCCGCGCGCGAGAACCGCGACGTGAGGATCGCGGCAGAACGCGTCCGTGCCGCCCGCGCTGGCGAGTCGATCAGCCGCTCCTGGCTGTTCCCGAGCGTCGGCGTCGAGGCGACGGGCGCCAAGCTGAGCACCGGCTATAGCGCGACCCGCAAGCAACTCGTTCCGGACGTCAACCTCGGCGCCGCCGGCGTCGACGTCTCGTGGGAACTCGACTTGTCGGGTCGCTTGCGCGCCGGCGCCGCCGCGGCCGCTGCCGACACGCTGGTGGCGACCCATTCCGCCGAAGGTGTCCGCCTGCTGGTCATGACCGACGTCGCGTCCAACTATTTCATGCTGACCGGCGCGATGCGCCAGTTGGAGACGGTGCGCGCAATCTCGGCCGCGCAGGACGAAACCTTGCGCCTTGTGAAGGCGCGCCAGCGTGCGGGTCTGGCGACGCCGTTCGACGTCGAACGTGCCCAGACGGAAGCGTCAAGCGCGCGCGCAGCGATCCCGCCGCTCGAGTCGGCGATCGCGATCACGCGCCACCGCATCGCTGTCCTGGTCGGCGACCAGGCCTTCAACGGCGCCAACATCGTTCCCTGGACCGGCGACATCGTCGTGCCGACGGCGCGGCCCGGGCAGCCTGCGACGCTCCTCGAGCGCAGGCCCGACCTGCTCGCGTCCAAGGCGCAGCTCGACGCCGCCAATGCCCGCCGCCAGCAGGCTGCCGCCGAGTGGTTTCCGCGCCTCTTTGTGGGCGCGGTGTTCGGCCGGGAAAGCCTCGACGTGAACGGCATCGACCTGGGTGCGGCCCGCTTCACCAACGTGGCGGGCCTGCTCAGCATGCCGATCTTCAACGCGCGTCGCACCCAGGCTATCAACGACGTCGCGGAGCACGGGCAGTCCGAGGCGGTCCTGCGCTACGAGGATTCGATCGTGCGCGCGCTCGAGGACGTCGAGAACGCGCTCGCGGCGCTCGGTGCGGAACGGCAACGAGCTGGGTCGCTGCAGGAGGCGGCGGCCGCGGCGGATGCGGCGCTTGCGCGCGCGCAGTCGCTCTACGACCGCGGCCAGATCGATCTGTTGCCGCTGCTCGACGCGCAGCGGATGCGCCAGTCGGTGCGGCTCGGTGCCAACGACAGCAACACCCAGCTCCTGCTCGACAGCGTGCAGCTCTACAAGGCGCTGGGCGGCGGCTGGCAAATTTTCGAGCCGGTGGGGGCACCTGCCTCCGCGAGTGCCCTGCAATCCCCCCAATCATGAATCCGATCCGATACGAGGAACCCACGGTGAAGACCCGTTTCCCCGCGGCCTTGATGCCGCTTCCGATCGCCGCGCTGCTCGCGGCCTGTTCTCCGGCGACACCGCCGGCCGAGGCGCTGCGGCCGGTGCGCACCGCCGAACTGCGCTACGACGACGCCCGCGAGGCAAACCGCTACGTCGGCACCGTGCAGGCGCGCCACGAAGTGGACCAGGCGTTCCGCGTAGGCGGAAAGGTCGCGCAACGCAAGGTCGACGTCGGCCAGGCCGTGCGCGAGGGCGACGTCATCGCCATCCTGGACGACACCGACTACCGGCTCGCGGAAGAAGCGGCCCGCCAGCAACTCGTCGCCGCCACCGCGCAGGCGCGCCAGGCGGAGTCGGATCGCCAGCGCTTCGAAGACCTCAAGGGCGATGGGTCGGTCAGCGCCGCCGACGACGAACACGCGCAGAGCGGCGCCGAGAAGGCACAGGCCGCTGCGGAAGCGCTGGCCCGCAATCTCGAACTCGCGCGCAATCGGCTGAAGTACACGGTGCTGCGTGCGCCCATCAGCGGTGTCGTGACGGCCGTGCGGTTCGAGGTGGGCCAGGTGATTGCCGAGGGCCAGCCGGTGGTCTCGATCTCGCGCCAGAGCGAACCGGAAATCGTCGTCGACGTACCCGAGGATCACCTGGCGTCTTTCAAGGCGGCGAAGTTCAAGGCGTCGCTCGCGAGCGCACCCGACGAGTCTTTCGATGTCGTCCTGCGCGAGCTTTCACCCCAGGCGGCGCCGCAGACGCGCACCTTTCGCGCGCGTCTGAAACCCGACCTGGCCCGCAAGCTTCCGCTGGGAGCCACCGCGACGCTGGTCGCTCAGCGCACGACCGACGGGGCGCAGGTGGCCGCGCTTCCCGCCGCGGCGATCACACAGAACAGGGGCCAGCCCGCAGTGTGGGTGGTGCAGCGTGCGGGCGCCGAGGGCGCCGGCACGGTCGAGCTGGTCGGCGTCACGGTGCACGGATATCGCAACGACGACGTGCTGGTCTCCGGGCCGAAGGCCGGCGAGCTCGTCATCACCGCCGGCATCCAGAAGATGGCGCCCGGGATGCGCGTGGCGCTGCCGGATTCCTCGATCCTCGACGGCGACAAGCAGGCCTCCCGATGAAATCCTTCAACCTGACCGAATGGGCGCTGAAGCATCGCGCCATCGTCCTCTTCCTGTTGCTCGGCATTGCGGTCGCCGGTGCGCTGAGCTTCACCAAGCTCGGCCAGCTCGAGGATCCCAACTTCTCCGTGCCGTCCATGACGGCAATGGTGGTCTGGCCCGGTGCGACCGCGCAGCAGGTGCAGGACCAGGTGCTCAACCGGATGGAGAAGAAATTCGAGCAGCTCGATCACTTCGAGAAGGTGGTGACGTTCGCGCGCCAGGGGTACGGCGGCATGACGATCAGCGTGCGCGGCGGCACCTCCAAGGCCGACCAGCGCGAAGCCTGGTACCAGGCGCGCAAGAAGCTCGAAGACATCCGCATGGAGCTGCCCGAAGGCGTGGTCGGACCGCTCTTCAACGACGAATACGGCGACGTCTACGGACTGCTCTACGCGGTGAAGGGCGACGGCTTCGGCCAGGCCGATCTGGGGCACGTGGCCGAGGACGTCAAGCGCCGCCTGCTCAAGGTGCCGATGGTCAAGAAGGTCGACGTCATCGGCAAGCAGGCGGAGCGGATCTATGTCGAGTTCTCGCATGAACGCCTGGCGGCGCTCGGCATCACTCCGTTCGTCATCGCCGACAGCCTGAAAAGCCAGAACGCGATGCTGCCCGCGGGATCGATCGACACCGCCGGAGACCGCGTGCTGGTGCGCGTGAGCGGGCAGTTCGTGCACGAAGACGACATCCGCAACGTGCCGATCGCGGTCGGCGGGCGCCAGATCAAGTTGGGTGATATCGCGACGGTGCGCCGCGGCCTGGAGGATCCGCCGACCTACACCGTGCGCCACAACGGCCAGCAGGTGGTGCTGCTCGGCATCTCGATGACCGACGACGGTAACATCGTCGCGCTGGGCAAGGCGATCGAAGCCACGGTCGCGAAGGTGCAAGCGGAGCTGCCCTACGGCGTCGAGCTGGAGCGCGTAGCCGACCAGCCCAATACGGTCAAGGAAGCCATCTGGGAATTCGAGCGCTCGCTGCTCGAGGCGCTGGTGATCGTGTTGGCGGTGAGCTTTGTCAGCCTGGGGTGGCGTACCGGCATCGTGGTGGCGACCTCGGTGCCGCTGGTGCTGGGCGCCGTCGCGCTGCTGATGCTGGCGATGGGATGGAACCTCGAGCGCGTGTCGCTCGGCTCGCTCATCATCGCGCTTGGCCTGCTCGTCGACGACGCGATCATCTCGGTGGAAATGATGGTCGTGAAAATGGAGGCAGGCTGGGATCGCGTGAAGGCCGCGGCCTTCTCGTATGCGTCCACCGCGATGCCGCGCCTGACCGGCGCCGCCATCACCGTCGCCGGCTTCATGCCGATCGGCCTGTCAAAGTCGATCACCGGCGAATACGCCGGCGGCATCTTCTGGATCGTCGGCGCCGCGGTGCTCTTCTCGTGGGTGGTATCCGGCATCTTCACGCCGTACCTCGCGGTGAAGCTGCTGCCGAAGAACTTCGGCACGCATCACCACGGCGGCGATCCGTATGACACGCCGTTCTACCGCAGGCTGCGCGGGCTGATCGAGCGCGCCATTGCATGGCGCTGGTGGGTCATCGGCGCGACGGCCACCGCGCTCGTGCTGGCCGTGCTCGGGATGAACTTCGTGCCGCAACAGTTCTTCCCCAACAGCTCGCGCCCGGAGCTGCTCGTCGACCTGCGTTTGAAGGAAGGCGCTTCGATCGCGGCCACCACGGAGCAGGTGAAAAAGATGGAGGCGGTGCTGGCGAAGGACCACGACGTGCGCTTCTTCACCGCGTACACGGGCGCCGGCTCGCCGCGCTTCTACCTGGCGCTCAACCCGGAGCTGCCGAACCCTGGGTTCGCGCAGTTCGTCGTGATGACCAAGGACCTCAAGGCCCGCGAACGGGTGCGCTCGCGGCTGATGGCATCGGTCGACGCCGAGTTCCCGCAGACGTGGATCCGCGTGACGCGGCTCGAGATGGGTCCGCCCGTCGGTTATCCCGTGCAGTTCCGCGTCGTCGGGCCCGACAAGGAAGTCGTGCGGTCCTTCGCGCGCCAGGTCGAGCAGGTGGTCGCGGCCAGCCCGAGTGTGCGTGACGTCCAGCTCGACTGGAACGATCCGGTGCGCGCGCTCAAGGTGGAGCTGGACCAGGACAAGGCACGCGCTCTCGGCCTGACGCCAGCCGATGTCGCGCTCGTGACGCAGAGCGTGATGAACGGGGCCACCCTGTCGCAACTGCGCGAGCACGAGGACCTGATCGACATCGTGGCCCGTGCGGTGCCCTCGGAGCGCCTGGATCTGGAGACGCTGAAGGACATCAACGTCTTCACCCGCCAGGGTACGGTGGTACCGCTCTCGCAGATCGCGCGCGTGACCTACGAGCTCGAAGAGCCGGTTCTGTGGCGGCGCAATCGCGACATGGCCATTACCGTGCGGGCCGACGTCAAGGACGGAGAACAGGGCGTCTCGGTGACGCAGGCGATCCGGCCGGGGCTGAAGGACATCGAGGCGCGACTGCCGTCGGGCTACCGGATCGACGTGGGCGGTGCGGTCGAGGAGAGCGACAAAGCCAACAAGGCGCTCGCCGCGGTGGCTCCGCTGATGCTGGCGACGATCCTGCTGATCCTGATGCTGCAACTGCAGGACTTCTCGCGCATGGGGATGGTGCTCCTGACCGCCCCGCTTGGGCTGATCGGCGTCGTATTGGCGCTGCTCGTGTTCCGCGCGCCGCTCGGCTTCGTGGCGATCCTGGGCGTGATCGCGCTCTCGGGGATGATCATGCGCAACGCGGTGATCCTGATCGACCAGGTGCAGACGGAGATGGCGGAGGGCCGCGATCCCTGGACGGCGGTGGTCAATGCCGCGGTGTACCGGACACGCCCGGTGGCGCTCACCGCAGCGGCCACGGTACTGGCGATGATTCCGCTGACGCGCAGCGTGTTCTGGGGGCCGATGGCCATCGCCATCATGGGCGGCCTGACGATCGCGACGCTGCTTACGATCTTCTTCGTCCCGGCGCTTTATGCGGCGTGGTTCAAGGTCGAACCGCAGAACGCAGACGGTTCGGCCGCCGCGGACCGCATCGCCGTCGAACCATCGCCCGCGGCGTGAGAGGGATACACCATGTCGCGACGACCAACACTTACCGATGACGAGATCCTGCGGCGGGCGCGGGCCGTCTTCGCGGAGCACGGTTACGCCGCCCGCACGTCACAACTGGCGGCTGCCGTGGGTCTGACCTGGCCCGCACTCGTCTTCCGCTTCGGCGGCAAGACCGAGTTGTTCAGGCAGGCGATGGCCGGTTCGATCTGCGCCGCTGAAGCGGCAGACTGGCTCGGCGCCGGTGCAGCCGGACTGCGCCGCCCGCTGGAGCAGCTCAGTGCCTATCTGCTGCTGCGGTGGCCGCTCCACTTGCACCGGCGTCTGGCAACGAAGGCGTTCGCGGCGAGGGAGGCGAACGACGTCGACCTTGACCAGGTGGGCGATTGGTTGCGGTTCACGCTGGAGGTGCTCGCGGCCCGCGGGATGGTGCGGGCCGACCTGCCCGCGAACACGCTCGCGAAAGCCATTCTTTCGCTGCTGGTGGGCGATGTGGCTCGCCGCTTCCTCGCCGGCGATCGGAGCCTCACGCCCGATGCCGGTCTTCTCGACGGCGTGATCGCCCTGTTGGCGCCAAGCGGCGCGACACAAGGGGAGCGCGGCGAGACGCCGGCTGCCTCGGTGTCTGCCGCGATCGGATCCAGGGCCGAGCTTTGATTCCGACGCCAACGAGGCGGTCATGTCGACCGTCTTCAAGCGCTTCGTGCGGCCGTTGACCGCTGGCTCTTGCGCGGCCGCCACGCGTCTTACGCCAACGCGGCTGCGGTGTACTGCGGCAGCGGCAAGGCGCCCCTTCGCGATCGCCGGAACCAGGTACAGGCATCGTTCGGCTTGCGCAGACGGTGGGCGAACGGCTACTGGTCCCGGGCGTTCACCGAAAAACCTTCGCAATTTGAACAACACGCCGATCTTCGGTTTGCAGCTTGCAATCGGCTGCAACCTGTGACGGCGCCGAAGCTAGACTAGGCGACCCATGCTTGCAGGGCTCGCCAGATGAGCGATACCAAGGAAGGCGTTCGTGCGAGCCGGACCGATGCCAAGCCAGAGCCCGGCGCGCCTCCCGTTCGCTTCGAACGCTTCGAACTGCACGAAGCGAACGCGACGCTGACGCGCGATGGCAAGCCGGTGGCGCTTGCGCCAACGCCGTTCGCGGTGCTCTGTGCGCTCGTACGGCAGCCCGGGGTGCTGCTCACCAAGCAGGTTCTGCTCGATCAGGTCTGGGGTCACCAGTTCGTGAGCGAATCGGTCTTGAAGACGGTGGTCAGTGACCTGCGCACCCTGCTGGAAGACGACGCGCGCCAGCCGCGCTTCATCGAGACCGTGTCGCGCCGCGGCTACCGGTTCATCGCGCAAACGGTCCAGGTGGCGGCACCGCGCTGGGAGCCGACGCCCGCGCAAACCGGCGTGGCGCAATCGCCTTCCCTTTTCATTGGACGCGAGCCTGCCCTGGCACGTCTTCGCGGCGGCTGGGACCGCGCCTGCACCGGCAAGCGCAGCATCGTGTGGGTCACGGGCGAACCCGGCATCGGCAAGACGACCCTGATCGAGAATTTCATCACGGGCCTGGGCGACATCGCCTGCATCCGCGGCCAGTGTGTCGATCAGTATGGCGGAGGCGAGTCGTTCCTCCCGGTGCTCGAAGCGCTCGCCGAGCTCTGCCGCCGGGACGGCGCGGCGGCGCCGCTCCTGCGTTCCGTCGCACCGAGCTGGCTGTTGCAACTGCCGTGGCTCACGACGACCGAGGAGCGCGATGCCTTGCAGCGCGGGCTGGCCGGCACGTCGCCCGAGCGTGCGTTACGAGAGATAGGCGAGTTCCTCGATCGCTACACCGAACGCCGGCCGCTCCTCCTGGTGACGGAGGACTTGCATTGGGGCGACGGTGCGACGATCCGCCTCATCGACTACATCGCACGCCGGCGCGGCGCGGCGCGTCTCATGTGCCTGGCGACGTTTCGTCTGGCCGAGGTAGTCGCGCAAGATCATCCGTTGAATGCGCTGCGGCGGGAGTTGCGCCTGCACGGGTTGTGCGATGAAGTCGTGCTCGATCTCTTTTCCGAGCAGGAAGTCGCCGACTATGTCGCACACCAGGGGATCGCGGCCACCGCGAACGAGGCCTTCGTGCGCGCCTTGCACGCACGCACCGACGGGTTGCCGCTTTTCGTTGCCTCGGCAGTCAGCGAGATCGCGGTGCGCGCCGCGCAGGGCAGCGCCTGCGATGTCGCGGCGCATGTGGCGAGCCTGCCCGTGCCGGAGAGCTTGGCTGCCCTGATCGACCACTACATCGCGAAGCTGGGCGACGAACAACGTACGTTTCTCGCTGCGGCGGCAGTCTGCGGCGTCGAGTTTCGGGTCGCGACCGTCGCAGAGGCCTTGAGCCGCGATGCCGCGTGGGCAAGCCAGATCTGTGCGGAGTTGACGCGCGACCGCTTGTACCTCGCGACGCCGCGGCCGCGCGACGGATCCGCCAGCGCCCACCTTGCCGACCTTTACGCGTTCAGGCACGCGTTGTTCCGCCAGACGCTCTATGACCGGACGCCCGCTGCGACGCGGGTGCAACTTCACGGCCAGGTCGGCGCCGTGCTCGAGCGCGCGCGCACCCGCGGTGTGCCGGTGGTGGCGGCAGAGCTTGCCATGCACTTCGAGCGCGCGCGCGAGCCGATGAAGGCAGTGCAGTACTACGTCGAGGGGGCACAATCCGCGCTCGCGAAATTCGACCCGCAAGAGTGCATGCGGATCACCGCCCGCGCAACTCAGCTGCTCGCGCACCTGCGGGACGGCCGCGAGCGCATCGCGACCGAATTCGCGCTCCTCACCCTGCGTGGCATGGCGGCAATCCGCGGCCTGGGGGTGGGTGACGAGGCGAAGGATTCGTTTCGGCAGGCGTACGGGCTGTTGGACCAGATTGTGGACCACCCGATGCAGGGTCGGCTGCTGCAGGGGTTCGGGTTCATGCTCTCGCTGCGCGGCGAGTATGCCGAGGCGCTCGCCGTGGCCGATCGGGCGCTTGCGATCGGGACGACAACGGATGACGCGGCGCTCTTGTCGTCGGCGCTCATGCTGCATGGACAGGTGCATCAGCTCCAGGGCCGTTCACCGGCCGCTCGCAAGGCCCTCGAGCGCAGCCTCGCCCTGGCGGAGGGGATCGACGTAGGGCCCGGCGAATTCGTGGTCGACCCGCTCGTCGCGGTGCTCTCGTCGCTTGCCATCACGTTCGTCCACCTGGGTGACATCGAGCAGGCACGCGCTTGCCTGGACCGTGCCCTCGTTCGCGCGCGTGAGCGTGGCTGGCCAATGGCCCAGCTGACGGCGCTCTGGCGCGGCGCTCTCGTCGAGGTTCGGCTCGGCAACGCAGAGGGCGTGGCCTCGCTCGCCGATGCGATGCAGTCGCTGGTGGATGAGTTCACGCTGAGCCACGGCCGGATTGCGTGCCGATGGTTCCGCGGTTGGGCCGACGCCCGCTTGGGCAGGCCGCGCGAGGGACATGGCGAGATCCGCGAGGCTTACGAGGAGAACATGCGGCTCGGGATGCTGGCGGGGTGCAGCGAGATCCTAGGCTACGCCGCCGAGGCGTTGGTGCTCGCCGGCGACTGGGATGCGGCGCGCTGGGAGCTTCAGGAAGCGCTGCGCATGGCGGAACTCCACGCGGAGCGGGTGTACCTGCCACAGCTCTATCTGACCGAGAGCGCCATCGCGCGGGGCCTCGGCGATGCGACCGCTGCCCGCGCGTCGCTGCGACGCGCGGTGGACGAGGCACGCGCGCAGGAAGCGCCCTGGCTCGAGCTGTTGGCGCTCGCGGCGCTCTGCGAGCACGGCGGCGCCACGGCGCAGGACAAGGGCGCGCTCGCCGCGCTGCTCAACCGGCTTCCGGAGGCGCGTGGCACAGAGGGCTTCGCGAAGGCCCAGAGGGTGCTCGGGACGAAACCGGGGTAGGCATCGCATCGAGAGGCCGTGCCTCCGTGACACGCCCGAGGTCGAGATCGCGCAAACGCTGTTCCCACAACTCGCGTGCGAGCGTCAGCAGGACCGGGCCGATCACGGTGCCGACGAGCCCTAGTGCCTCGAAGCCGCCGATGCAGCCGATCAAGACCCAGACGAAGCGCAGGCGGGTACCGTCGCGTGCAATGCTGGGGCGAACCAGCTTGTCGCCGCAGGCGAGGACGGCACCCCCCAGCGCGCCGGCGAGCATCGCGGTCGTGGCCTGCCCGGTCACCAGCAGCTTCAAGGCCAGTGCGAGGAGACCCGCATAACCGAGAAAGGGCAGGATCGCGAGCGCGGCGGTCCCCGCCGCCCACGCCATGGCGTGGGGCACGCCGACGATGACATACAGCGTCGCCATGGCGAGCCCGTCGAACAGCGCCACGACCAGCATGCTGTTGACCGAGGCGCGGACCGCGCGCGTGGCCAGTTGAACGAACGTGTCGGCGCGCTCGCCGATGGCATGGCGCAGCGCGCGCCGCGACTGGAGCGCGAGCGCTGCGCCTTCACGATAGAAGTAGAACAGCAGCAGGATCGTGAACCCCACGATCAGCAAATGTTGCGCCATGAACTGCGCGAGCGACTGTGCCCATGAGACGAAGGCGCTCGGCCCGGCGCGCTGCATCCAGGCGGCGAACGCGCCCGGACGAGCGAGGTCCCGGCTCCAGCGTTCGGCGAGCCATGCGCCCGCGAGAGGCAGGTCCGCCACCCAGGAGGGCATCGCCAGGCCTGTTTTGTCGAGCGCGGCGAACTCCTCCAGCAACGTACGCCCTTCGAGCACGAGCGCGCCCAGGGCGAGCATCAGCGGTGCCAGCACGAACACCGTGATCAGCGAAGTAAACGCGAGTGCGACGGCGCCGGGCTTCAGGCGACTGCCGACGCAGGACGCGAAGCGTTGGTAGAGCGGCCAGCTTGCGATCGCGGTGACGCAGGCGACGAGCAGCGGCAAGAGGAAGCCGTGCAGGATCCAGATCGAGAGGGCGACGATGGCGGCGGCATACAGGCCCGCGGGACGGATCGTTGCGAGCAGGCGTCGGGCGGCCGCTCGGCGGACTAGCGCTGCGGGCCCCTGGCGGGTGTCGGGTGCGAAGGTATTCATGGTGCCGGCGAATCTACGGCCGGCGCGACCGGAAGTTGTCAGGGAAGGGTCGGCGTTTTGTCCGCATGCGACCTCCGGCGCCGAACGCGCAACCAGGCCCCGCGGGCCGCGCAGATCGCCGTGACGCCGCAACCTCGCGCGGAAGCGCTGGCCCACCGAATCGACTTGACGGGCGTCAAAACCGGGCGCAACAGGGCCGCTTAGCCTTGACATTGGTCGTTGGGGAAGAACTCGATGGAGCCGGATATCGATTTCAGCCTCGTTGTCGACGCTGCGCCCACGCTCCTCTTCAGCGCGCGACCCGACGGCTACATTGACTACGTCAACCGGCGCTGGCTGGATCTCGCCGGCGTCCCGTTCGAGAGGGTCGAAGGCTGGGCCTGGAAGGACTTCATCCACCCCGACGATCGCGAGCGGCACGTCGCACGCTGGCTGGCGTCGATGGCCAGCGGCGAGCCGGCGGTGTCCCAGGCGCGGATGCGCATGGCGAACAACGAATATCGGTGGATGCTTCATCGCACCGAGGCTCTGTGCGATGCCGCCGGCAAGATCGTCCGATGGTTCGGCTCCAGCGTCGACATCGAAGAGCTCAAGCGTGCCGAAGAGGAGCTGCGGGAGCTGAAGGAGCAGCTCCACAAAGAGAACATCGTGCTTCGCGACGAAGTCAGCCAGGCCTCGATGTTCGAGGAGGTCGTCGGCTCGTCGGCGCCGCTGCGCCGCGTGCTCCTGCTCGCGGCCAAGGTGGCGAGCGTCGATTCGACGGTGCTCATCACCGGCGAGACGGGGACCGGCAAGGAGCTGATCGCGCGCGCGATCCACAGGCGCTCGCCGCGCGCGGCACGCCCGTTCGTGTGCGTGAACTGCGGCGCGATCCCGCCTGCGCTGATCGGCTCCGAGCTGTTCGGCCACGAGAAGGGCGCCTTCACCGGCGCGGTGCAGCGCCACCTGGGCCGCTTCGAGCTCGCCGCCGGGGGAACGATCTTCCTCGACGAAGTGGGCGAGCTGCCCCCGGAGACGCAGGTCGCGCTGCTTCGCGTGTTGCAGGAGCGGACCTTCGAGCGCGTCGGCGGCAGCAAACCGATTGCGGTGGACGTCCGGGTCATCGCCGCGACCAACCGCGACCTCGGCAAGGCGATTGCGGAAAGCGCGTTCCGCGAGGACCTTTATTACCGGCTCAACGTCTTTCCCATCCACGTGCCTGCGTTGCGCGAGCGTCGGGAGGACATTCCGCTGCTCGTCGAGTATCTGACGCAGCGGTATGCGGCCAAGGCGGGCAGGAAGATCATCTGCGTGAGCCGGCAGACCGTCGAGCTGCTTACGGCCTACGACTGGCCGGGCAACATTCGCGAACTCCAGAACGTGATCCAGCGCTCGGTGATCCTCTGCGAGGACACGCTGACGGTCGACGAGGCGTGGCTGCAGCGCACGCCGCGGCCCCCGGCCGGCGTCCGCACGCTGGGCCGGCTGAGCGCGGGCGAGGAGGCCAAGCTGATCGAGACCGCGTTGGCCGAGGCGCGCGGCCGCGTCGCCGGGCCCGAGGGCGCTGCCGCCAGGCTCGGCATCCCGCGCTCGACCCTCGAATCGAAGATCCGGACGCTGCACATCGACAGGCGTCGCTTCATGAATGCGGGCGGCTGACGACGCGCATTGTCGAAACCCGACATTTGCCGAAGTTCGACACGCCCCGCGCGGCGCGACCAGCGCAAGTTCAACGAGTTGCACCTGGCACCGGACTTGCAGTTCCCAAGCTCGCGATGGTGCTGAAGACCGAACTCGCCGGAATCGACTCGGGAACGGTTTTGCTGCTCATCGGAAGGATCACCTCGCAGGACGTGCAGCGCTTGAAGGTGCAACTGGCCGAGATGAAGCACCTCGTGGCGCTCGATCTGGGGCAGGTGCAGCTCGTCGATCTCGACGCGGTCCACTTCCTCGCCGAGTCGCAGCGAAAGGGTGTCGAGTTGCGCCGCCTTCCGCGTTACGTGCGCGAATGGGTTCGACTGGAAACGAAGCAACTGGAAAGGATGAACGATGGAACGCATGCTGGTGGTGGTCTTCGACAACGAGACGAAGGCCTTTGAAGGCAAGTCGGCGCTGCGCCAGCTCGAGCGCGAGGGCGACCTCACGATCTACGCCGGAGCGGTGGTGACCAAGCACGCCGACGGCACGGCCGGCGTCAGGCAGTACGACGATTTCGGTCCGGTCGGCTCGCTGGTGGGAACTTCGGCCGGCAGCCTGATCGGCCTGCTCGGCGGCCCCGTGGGCGTGGCAATCGGCGCATCCTCGGGTCTCGCGCTGGGCGCGCTGGTGGACATCGGCAACGCGCGCGTCGGGGAGGACTTCGTCGCCGACGTGTCGAAGACGCTGACGCCGAACAAGGTCGCGGTCATCGCCGAAGTCGAGGAAGGCTGGACGACCCCGGTCGACACGCGCATGGAAACGCTCGGCGGCACGGTGCTGCGGCGCGCGCTTTGGGAAGTGGAGGACAAGATGCGCGACGAGAAGATCGCGGCGATGAAGACCGACGTCGCGCAGTTCAAGGAGGAGATGTCGAAGGCGCATGAGCAGCGCAAGGCGAAGCTAAAGGCCATGATCGAGCAGCTCGAGACCAGAATCGACGCGCAGGCGAAGAAGGCCAAGGCGGATCACGAAGCGTTCAAGCTGCGCCAGCACGCGAAGCGGGAGCTGCTGAAGAAAAACGCCGCCGCAGCGGGCAAGGCGCTGAAGGAACTGGCGAAGACACCGCTATGACGAACTTGCGTCGCGCCGCTGCGCCAGGCGTGCTGCTCGGTACGGCTTTGGTCCTGACGGGTTTGGCGCCGCGCGCCGGGTCGCAACCGCATAGCCGGCCCGCGCAAGGCGCAGAAAGCCCTTCGGTCCAGGCGGCCAGGGCCGCGCGCGAGGACGCGCAGCGCGTCGCCGCGACCGCCGCTCGACGGGCTTGGCAGGCGGGGATGGATCGGCCGCAGAGCGGTGCTCGCAACAATTGACTGGAGGACACCATGCAAAGCGACATGCTTCGATACCTGGAGAACAACTGGGGCTGGATCGTGCTGCGCGGGGTGGCCGGCGTGCTGTTCGCCGTGCTCGCTGTGGCGTGGCCCGGCGTCACGCTGGCGGCACTGGTCATCGTGTGGGGCGCCTATGCGCTGGCCGACGGGATACTGGCTCTCGTCGCCGCGTGGCTGGTGCGCGATGCGGGCCGCCCGTTCGGCTGGCTGATCGTGGTCGGGCTGCTCGGCATCGCCGCCGGCGTGGTCACGTTCCTGTGGCCGGGCATCACTGCGATGGTGCTGCTGATGCTCATCGCCGCATGGGCGTTCGCGATGGGCATCTTCCAGATCGCTGCCGCAATCCGCTTGCGCAAAGTGATCGAGGGCGAATGGATGCTGCTGCTGTCGGGCGTGCTGTCGGTGGCCTTCGGCGTGCTGATGGCCATCTACCCCGGTGCCGGGGCCCTCGCGATGCTGTGGCAGATCGCGGCGTTCGCGCTCGTGTTTGGCACCCTGCTGATCGCACTCGGCTTCCGGCTCAGGTCACGTGCGGCCCACAAGCCGGCGGCCGCGTAGCCGAGAGGGTGTCGCGAGTCTCCCAGCAGGCCGGGGACCCTGCACGGCCGAGTCCCCGGCAGCGGCATCCGGCAACTCACCCCGGCAGCAGCACCGCCCGACCGGCGGTCCCGTTGGCAACATGCTCGAACGCAACCCGTGCCTGTTCGAAGGGCACGGCGACACCCACCGGCAAAGATAGCTGCTCCTCCCGCACGATGGCACCGAGTGTCTCGAGCGCCTCGCGGCTGGGTGAAAAGACAGTCCAGCTGTAGCGCGCGTTCGGCGAGCGCGTGGCGACGATCGCACGCATCTTGCGCGATGCCTGCCAGCTGGCCGCGGCGCCACGCAGCCATCCAAGCCGATCGAAGTTCGCGAGCAGCGGATGGACCGTCGTCGCGTGGCCGAGCGCCTTGGGGCCGAGCCGCGTGGCGAGCAAGGCCTCGTCCTCCCAGGAGCCGTAGTTCAGCGTGACAACGAAATCCGTCGGCAGCGATTCGATGCGACCCGGGCCGCGCTCGATCGCGTTCTCCGCGCCCGATGCCAGACAGGTGTGGCACTGGCCAGCTCCGCAGATCGCGGTCACGCGGCATCCCCAGGCCCGCAGCATCTGCAGACTCAACTGCCCCAGACCGCCGCACGCGCCGAGGATCAGCACGTGCGCGGACGATCCGTTCAACGCGTTCAATCCAGTCGACCGGACCGCCAGCCACATCGTCGTGAACGAATATGGCAGCACGGCGAGCGATTGCAGATCGGTGCCATCGGGCGCAGCAACCAGCTGGTCCTGCGGAACGACGAGCACCGAGGCATGGGCGCCGCCGCGCTTGCCCGTCCCCACCAATCCGAGAACCCGAGCCGCGGGTGCGAACGCGGTGACGCCTGCGCCGACCGCTTCGACATGGCCCGCAACGTCGTTGCCCACAATGAGCGGAAACGTTGCCGCCCCCTTCAATCCGAGCAGGCGCCGGCCGTATCCGGCAGCACGCTTGACGTCGATCGGATCGACCGACGTTGCGTGCACGCGCACCAGGACTTCGCCGCGGCCCGGCTTCGGCACGTCGCCGCGGCGTACCGCCAACTGGGCCGGCGACCCGGGTGCCACGCAGACGAGCTCTTGGCGCATCGCTCGGGCCTCAGGTCGTCGTCGGCACCGCGGCCGGCACGACTGACGGCGAAAGCATCAGCCGCTCGAGCGCTTGCTCGACATAGTCGGCGACCCGCGCCTGCGGGCCTTCGGCGAATACGCAGCGGTCGGGCCGGACGATCGCCACCCATCCAAGCGGCACACGCCGGGGCAACAGGGCTTCGTCGAGCACTTCCACGCGGCACCCTGCTGGCGCGAGGTGTTGCGCCTGCGAGCGCTGGCACCACTGCCAGACCTTCCCGCCGGCGCGCTTCCACCCTTCCAGCAGCGCTGGACTCAGGTGCACGGCAGGGTCGACGCCGAAGCCGATGAGGGCCCAATCGAGACCCAGTACATCGTCGCTGAGCATTGGCTCGCTGCTGCCGGCACGCCGCACCCACCCTTGCGGCAGGCTCGAGCCGGCAAGCAGGCGCTCGACGCCACGGTCGCGCAGAAACAGGCCGCGGTCGAACTTGTTCTCGGGCTTCACCCTCAAGTCTTCGAAGAGAGCGCGTCCCGCAGGCAGGATGCGAATCGCGCGCATCACGCCGTGGATCGCAAGGGCGGCCAACCGGCTGCTCGGCATCACCAGTGCGCCGAGGAACCGCGCAAGAGCGATGATCTTCTTCGCGTGGGGCCGGCGCTCCTCGTCGTAGCTGCCGAGGACGCATTCGTCGGCGCGGCCCTGGATGACCCAGGCGAGCTTCCACGCCAGGTTGGCCACGTCGCGAAGGCCTGCAACGAGGCCCTGCCCTGCGAAGGGCGGCGTGAGGTGCGCCGCATCGCCAGCGAGGAAACAGCGGCCTTTGGAAAACGACTTCGCCTCGCGCGCCTGGAAGCGGTACACGGCGGTGCGCTCGATGCGAATCTTCTCGACGTCGCACCAGGGCGCGAGCAGGCGGCGCACCGACTCCGGCCGCTCCATTTCCGCGGCGCTCTCGCCAGACTTGAGCATGAACTCCCATCGCTGGCGTCCGCCGGGGGCCACCATGTGCGGCGTCGGGCGGCGCGGATCGCAGATGAACTCGACATGGTCGATCGGGTTCGGGACGTCCAGCGCGTCGACGATCAACCAGTCCTGCTGAAAGCTGCGCCCCGCGAATTCCAACCCGAGCGAACGACGCACCTGCGAGTTCGCACCGTCGGTCGCGACAAGGTACCGGGCACGCACCGTCGTGTCTTCGCCGGCCCGCGACCGCAGGCGCGCCACTACCCGCTCGCCGTCGTCGAGGAAGTTCTGCAACTCGACGCCGAGCCTGACCCGAACGTTGCCGTACTGCGCCAGCTTCGAGCGCAGCACCCGCTCAAGCTCCGGTTGGTGGAACGTCACCAGCGCGGGGTGGCCGTCGATGACGCCGGCGCTGTTGATGCGCGCAAAGCGCCCGAAGATCGGCGAGTGGTACTGCACCTGCGGGATGCCGACCGTGGCGAACTCGCCGTCGCGGATGCCCACCAGTTGCAGGATGCGCAGCGCTTCGTTGTCGAGCGCGATCGCGCGCGGCCTGGCGAAGATATCCTCGGCACGATCGATCGCCAGTACACGGATGCCGTAGCGGCCAAGCAGATTGGCCAGGGCGGCGCCGACGGGGCCGAGGCCGACGATGAGAACGTCGCTGTCGAGCGGCGCGCTGCGGCCACCAGTGGTCGCTATGTTCATGGGTTCGTCTCCTGCCAGTGCGGCGTGACGGGGTACAAGCCGGCGAGGGCGATGGCCGCGCTGCGGGCCTCCGCCGGACCAGTGAGATCGACGACCGTGCCTTGTTCCGGGCACAGGCGCGCCCTGGCGCGGACGTGGCCAAGGCCGGAATCGAAAAGTGCTTCGCGCAGAACGTGGTCGACCGCGAGCAGCCGCAGATGCGGCTTCGACACCTTGCCGATGGCGGTCAGCGGAAGCGACGGCAGCACTTCTATGCGCACCGGCACCGCGGCGCGTTCCGGGATCGCGCCGCGCACCTCCTCTCGCAGGGCGTCTCCCGACAGCGCCACGCCCGGCTTGACCGCGACATAGGCCACGGGCAGTTCGCCGACGTTGCGATCCGGCTGCCCCACCGCCGCCGCGAGAGCGACCGACGGATGCGCATTGAGCGCATCTTCGATCATCGACGGGTCGATGTTGTGGCCGCCACGGATGATCAGGTCCTTCGCGCGGCCGCACAGCGTCAGGCGACCATCAGCTCCGATGCGGCCCAGGTCGCCGGTGTTGAACCAGCCGTCGGCGATCCAGATGTCGCGGTTGTCGCGCTCGCGCAAGTAGCCCGCGAACACGTTCGGGCCGCGGATCGCGATGACGCCGGCTTCGCCGGGCTGTGCCGAGCCGCCGGGCTTGGCGTCGGCCCCGAGCGCAAAGAGCTGCAGTTCCTGGTAAGGCAGGCGGATGCCGACCGAGCCGGGCTGGCGTTCGCCGCACGGCGGATTCACGGTCGAAACGCAGGTACCTTCGGTGAGTCCGTAGCCTTCGTGGATGTGTACGCCGGCCGCGCGCTCGAAGTCGATCGCAACTTGTCGCGGCAGCGGCGCGGCGCCGCAGAGCACGTGGCGTAGGCTCGGGATACCGCCCTCGGGCAGCGGCTTCGCGGCGAGCGCCGCCAGGATCGTCGGCACGGCCGAAAAGGTCGTCGCATCGAATCGCCGAGCGATTCCCCAGAAGTGATCCAGCACGCCGGGGGTCCGATAGCCGCCCGGCGTGAGCATCACGACCTCCGAACCGGTGCAAAACGCCCACAGGCCGGTGATGAGCGCGCCGTTGACGTGAAACAGCGGCAGGCCCGCGAGCATGACCTGCGCACGGTCGTCGAACGCCTGCAGCACCCACGCGAGGAACGATTCGTTGAGGTGTCGATGCACGGCGATCTTCGGATAACCGGTCGTCCCGCCAGTGTGGAAATAGGCGCAGGGATCCTTCCCTTCCGGGCGGCGGCCGCAGGCCAGTTCCGTGCTATCGGCCGCCGCCAGTGCAGCGTGAAAGTCGAGCACGCGCACACCCGCACGGCGGGGCAAGCGGCCGCGCGGTTCCTGTGCGGCGCCGCCAGCTCGATGGCCGAGCGCGGCCGCGAGGTCGACCTGCAGCAGCGTATGCACGCTCGCGGCCTGCTCCGTCACGTCGACGGCTTTGTCCCAGATGTCCGAGCCGGGCGCGGGACCGAGCGCGACGAGAACCTGCGCTCCGGTCTCCGCGCAGATGCGTGCGATGTAGCCGGGATCGAGCAGCGGGTTGATCGGGCTCGCAACGCCCGCCGCCTCCGCGCCCCAGAGCGCGAAGTGACCCTCTACGATGTTCGGCAGCAGGATCGCGACTGCGACGTCGCGCCTCACGCCGCACGCATGCAACGCGTTGGCGGTGCGGTGCACGCCCTGCAGCAGTTCGTCGTAACAGACCGAGCGCACCGGCGCATCGGCGGCGCCCGCCAGCAGAAGTCGCAGCGCGACACGGTGCGGCCAGCGCTGGCACGCTGCGCGCAACATCGAGTACGTGTCCTGCGCCGGGATGCGTTCTTGCCAGGGCGTGCGTTCGACGCGCTCGACATCGGCGATCGTGCGGATCGGCGCCGCGTATGCGTCGCTCGGCGGATTCGGCATGTGCGCTCCTTGCTTGCTCACGTCAGGCCCACGAGACGCGGGCTCAGGTGCTGATCACGGTGGTCTGCACACCCAGGTCGAGGGCGCCGTCATCGGTGTGGATCGACGCGCTGATGCGATCGCCGGGTTGCAGATAGGCGCGATTGGCGAGGCCTTTGCGGATGAACATGCGCCACTTGCCGGCTTCACTCAGGAAGTGCTTGACGATGAACATTCCGACCTTGCCAGGCGCGCGCGCAGCGCACCCGGCGGGGGTACCGGTCGCGATGAGGTCGCCGGCGCCGACGTCATGCAGCGCCGCCAGCTCGGTCAGCGTCGCGGCCGGGCGGTGGATCATCTCCGCGCAGTACGCGTCCTGGCGCGGCTCGCCGTTGACCGCGAGGCGCATGTGCAGGTCGGGCCAGCGCTTCCAATCGGCGGGCGTGAGAAGAACCAGCCCCGGGCCGACCGGGCCGAACCCGCGATAGCTCTTGCCCTTGTAGAACTGACCCTGTGGCAGCTGGACATCACGCGCCGACAGGTCGTTGACGATCGTCACGCCGGCAAGCCATGTAGAAAGATCGTCCTCGCCGACCTGGGTGCCTGCCGCCAGATCACGACGCAGGACGACGCCGAGCTCGATCTCGTAGTCCAGCAGCCGCACGTGCGGTGGGCGCGCGACCGGCGCGTCGGCCGCGGTGATGCACCACGGCGCCTTGGTAAAAAGCGTGTTGAACGGAAAGTCCTCGACGCGCAGCCCCGATTCGAGGACGTGGCTCCGATAGTTGATGCCCTGGCAGATGAATTGCTGGTTCGTCGTCACGGGGGCCAGCAGCTGCACGGCGCTCCTTGGCAGGGTCGCGGTGCCGGCGTCGATGGACCAGACCTCGTCCCAGTGGCGCGTCAGCAGCTCGCCGGTGGTGGCTGCGCCGCCAGCGATCGGCGCAATCTGTTCGCCGAACAGCACGCCCCAGCGCGCGGTGCCGGCGTGGCGAAAGCGAATGAGAGTACGGGCCATGTCGGTTCCTCAGACGTCAGAGCCAGGGGCGCGCAGGCGCATCGAGGGCCGCACCGATGAGCTTCAGCCGCTCGGTCGTGATCGCCTTGCGGGCAAGTAGGCCCAACACGTGCACCAGATTGCGCAGGTTTTTCTTCGGCTTCATCGACGCGGGGGCGTCGTCGCCCCACGCCCAGAGCCCGCCAAACTCCAGCGGGGAGTAGGCGGTTTCGAAGTCGGCCGTGAAGACGTCGCCGTCGGTGTAGTGCTCGTATTCGAACCCGTCGGGGTCGCGCCAGTAGTCGAAGAGCTGGCTTCCGAGCACGTGACGGCCGATGCCCCACAGGTGCGTGTGGCCCCGCGCGCGCAACACCTGTTGTCCCTGTCCCAGGGCGTCGAGGTCGAGCACCTCGTACGCGCTGTGCTCGTACTTCTCTTCGATCCCGCCGACGAAGACCACCGTGTGGTGGTCGGCGGGCTGCGCGCCGAGATCAAGCCGGCAGAAAGCGAGGTTCGGGCTGCCGTCGGCGAGGTACTGCACGTCGGTCGGGATGAGACCCAGCACACGCAGGTACCAGTGCGAGAGCCGCGCGAAGTCCACGGTCTGCATGACGACATGGCCGAGGCGGACGATGCGCGCCGGCTCGATCGGCGTCCGAACGGTGCGATTGACGCGCGGCGTCTGGCGTGCCGTGTTCATTGCCTCCGCGGTCGAGGCGCGCAGGGGCATTGGATCGACGCGAGTCTGGCCCTGCAACAGCCACACGCTGCGACCCGCGGGATCGGGCACCTCGACGCCGCGTCCGCCGCCCGGGATGCGCTCCGCCGGCAGCCACTTCCCATCGAGCTCCCGCACGTAGCGCCGCAGATCGGTGTCGTCGGACATGCGGAACGCCGGGCCGACGAACCGATTGCCCGTTGCGCGATCGACGATCGCGATGCATGGCACGGTTCCGGTGCCGCGCGCGACGAGTCGCTCCGTCGACCCGTGAACGATCTGCAGACCGAAGTCGCGCCAGAAACGCTCGGTGGGTTCAAGATGCCGCTTCTCCCAGCGCAGGAACGCCAGCTCGACCGCGCGCCCGAGGGCAGGCGGGCGCACCAAACGCTGCACGCCGGGCGGCAGGTTGCTTTCGGGGTACGACTCCGGCTGGCGGAGCACGGCGCGATCGCGGTTCATGCGGCCTCCACGTCAGAAGCTGTATTGGTAGCCGAGCATGAACATCTGCACCTGGCTGGTCAGGCTGGTGCCGGTGCTCGGGCCGGTTCCCACGAGCGTGGTGCGCGGATTCAACTCGTAGCCCAGGCTGATCTCCGAACGCCTGCCGGCTCGAAAGCCGATGCCCGCGGTGTAGGCCTTCTCGTGGATCGACGGCACGAGCAGGTTCTGCACCGTGCGATCGCTTTCGATCTGCCCGCGGTTGCGGCTCAAGCCGGCACGCAGCGTCCAACTTGGATCGAACTCCCAGGCGACGCCGGCCCGGTACACGGGCTGATTGCGCCAGTGAAAGCCGTTAGGGTCCTGCATCACCTTGATGTCGCCCCAGAGGATGCGCAGCCAGTCGGCGGCGATCGTCAGGCGTTGCGTCGGCATCCACGCCACGCCGAAGCCGTACTGAGGGGGGAGATCGATACGTCCCTCGCTGTAGGAGAGCAGGTCCTGGTCGTAGCCGTCGAGCTTGCTCATGCGCGTGCGCGACTTGGCGGTGCCGCCGAAAGAGAGTTCGCTGGTCGGCTTCCAGAGGAATCCGGCGCGCAGTCCGGCTCCCGTGGCGGCCTGTTTGCCGTGCGTCGGCACCGGCGCCAGCCCGCCGGGGACGGGCGCGGGGACGACGACGCCGTCTGCCTCGAACCGCTCGTAAGCGATATTCAGGCCCACGCCCAGCGCAAGGTCGGCGCGCGGCTTCCACGCGACAGTGGGAACCAGCTCGGCAACGCGCAGTGACGTCTTGGCGTTGCCCGCGCCCGGGACCGGCAAGGCAGGTTGCTTGTAGTCGGAACCGACGCCGGCGGACGCGAGGCTGAACCCGGCCGTCCATGCCGGAGACAGTTGCTGGTTGTAGCCCGCCTCCGGGGCCACGGCTGTCTGCCGGTTCTCGAGATGGTTGCCGGGCAGCACGTAGTCAGACGAGGAGTTGCCACGAAACATCTGCGCATCCACCGCCGCCGAGGTCCGCACGAACGCCATGCCGGCCGGGTTGTTGGCGGCGGCGACGGCGTCGAGCGGCAGCGCGATCGATGCGCCGCCCATGGCCGCGTTCTTGACCCCTATGCCGCCCGGCTGGGCGCCGTTGATGGCGAGTGCCACGCCGGGGGCCGCGGCGACCGCGCACACGGCCACAGCCGCGACCACGGGAAATGCTGGCAACAGTCGGGACATCCGTTCTCCTTGGATCGTTGTTGGAAGCGAAGCTCCAGGCCAGCGCCCTCATGCTCTTCGTGTCGCGGCACGTCATAATGGCATCAACGTCATCATGACGCAATGGTCATCATGACAATAATAGGCAACTTGACAATTGTGTCGTTCTAGACTATCCGGTCAGATCCGGACCTATTGGCAACCCGAATGGAAATCGACGACCACCGACCCCGCGTTGCGGCCGAGCGGCGCGAACGAATGCGTCAACGCCTGATGGCCACTGCACTGCGGCTGGTCGCCCAGAACGGTCCGGCCGCGATGTCGATCGACGACGTCATCTCCGCGGCCGAGGTTTCGCGCGGGACGTTCTACAAGTACTTCCCGGCCCCCGACGTGCTGGTGCGCGAGCTGGCGGTCGAGATCGCGAACGAACTGATCCGCATGGCTGAGCCGGTCGTGCTCAGCTACAAGGACCCGGCGGAACGGGTGGCCTGCGGCATCAGGCTCGTGGCGCGCCTTTCCATCAGCCACCCGATCGTGGCTGGCTTCCTCGTACGGCTGGGATGGCCCGACGCGCGCGGCCCCGATGTGCTGCTGGACTTCGTCCGGCGGGACTTGAATACCGGTCTGCGTCGGGGGCGCTTCAAGAAAATGCCGATCGCCCTGGCGCTGAACATCGTGGCGGGATCCGTGCTGGGCGCTGCGAACTGCATGCTCGACCCGGGCTGCGAGCCGGACTTCGCCGAGCAGACGGCGGCGGCAGCGCTGCGAGCTCTGGGCGTCGACACCAAGACGGCCGACCGGATCTCGAGACAGCCGCTCGCGCCCGCCGAGATTCGACCGGACAGCCTTCTTGCCGAAACACTCGAACCTGTTGCGGCGAGCGGCGCTTTGCGTGATGCTGAGTCTTCGCGAGCGGCGGCTGCGCTTCGACGGGAGTCGCGCCTAGCTAAGCGAGTAGCGAAGTAGCGTGGTTGTTCATGGCAGCGCCGAAGGCACCCGCTGGGTGCCGCCCAATCACTGTGTCGAGCGGGCATTCAGACGCAACCGAGGCGCCTGCGGAACTACCTGAGTTCTTCGGGCGACGAGAGCTGCGGTGCCGCATGGCCGCGATTCGGTTGCGGACGCTTGAACGCTCCGCGTCGTGTGCAGCTGCAATCCGTTTCCTCCTGGCTAGCCACGGTGGCTTCAAGCCGGCGCGCGGCCTCGCGGCGCCTCATTTCGACGCGCGTAGCAGGTTCACGAGCGGCTTGCCCCGGAGGTCGCGACGCACGTCGAAATCGGCGTCAATCGACACGACGGCGCCGATACGGAGTCGTGCGGCCGCTTCCGCCACCGAAGCGTCAGCCAGGTCGATGGCAGGTCGGCGAAGCGCTCGCTGATGGCGAGCACGTTCGCAAGCGTGGTCACACCGGCGCGATCGACGTCGAGCGCTCCGCGCTGAATCCAGCGCAGATAGTCCAGCGCCGCTTCGTTGTGCCGCCGCCGGGCCAGCAAAGCGCACACCTCCGTAAGGACGGGCCAGGTGGTGACCAGGCGCACGTCCTGGTGTTCTCGTAGCCAAGCTATCATTGCGGCATGCCAGCGGTCGGATGCGGTGAAAAGAGCGATCAGCGGGCCGCTGTCGACGACCGCAAGCGCCGGCGCTGGTCGCCGGGGCGCTCGCGGCTTAGCCGCGCCGCGTCCGGTGCTTGCGGGCCCAGGCGTCGGTCATGAGTTCCTTGCGCCGTTCGGCCAAGTCGGACCGGCCACGATGGCGCTCGAACAGGTCGGCGCCCGGCGCGTAGGCCGACGTCACCGCCGATGTGTCCGCGGCCATCGTTCTGATCGGCGCCGAGCATGAGCGTCACGTCATTGGCGGCGGCCAAACCAGCGTGAAGCTGCCGCAGTTCAAGGCCGTCAACACGCTGCTGGGCAATCTGAAGACCTCATCGCCAGCACCTGCCACGCCTTCGACTTCGCCGAGTACGCGCACCGCTACCGTGCCGAATTCCAGTACCGCTTCAACGACCCACCGATCGAGACAGGCTCGCTATCCCAGGTCCATCACCGGTGATGTCAAGAGCACGATAGGGTCCCGGCAATGTCTGCTTCCAGCGCAGCGTTGTTGCGTCATCGATTGCTGCGAGTTGAAGCTGCTCCTACCTGCATGCTGACTGGCGCGCCAGTTCGTCGGTCGGCAGCGATGCAGGCTTTCAGAGTTGGCCGGCGTTTGCGCGTGCCGACTCCCCGCATGACGTGCTGTGGCTGATGCCCTCTGTGATCGCCTCGGCGAGGCGAGACATCGCCAGCGCGTACGCCGGCGGGATCCCCGCGTAGCCGGGCTGCACAGGTACTTCAGTGCCGAAGCGGCCTGAAATGGCACAAGTCTTCTGGCGGTTCCTCAACACCCAGAAAGCTCGCAGCGGCGCGCTCGGTCCTGGCCCTGCAACCAATTCGGAAATGGTCACCTCGAGTTCGAGCGGCGTCGTGCGTGGGCGTACGGCGTCGCGCTCTGCAAATTCGAAGCCGCCCGGCGATTTGCGCAACTCCTCCACGAGCGCATGGGTCAGATCAAGAGACAGCGGTTCCGCCCAGCGGTGGTTCTCGAGAACGCTCAGTTCATGCGCGGAGGCGCGCACGACGAATTGCGGGCGATCGATCATGGGCGGGATTGCTAAAGGTGAAACCACGATCCGGGGCGCATCGGCACCGGTCGACACGGAGAGCGGTCCCGAAACCGTATAGAAGTGTTCGACCGAGCGGGCGGCGCACCCCGCCAGGACGGCAGCGGCATAGAGCGCTCCTGCAAGTTTGAGCAAGCGTACGAAAGCATTCATCGAGTGTCCTGCGCCTTGCCGAGAATCAGTGACTCCGGATGCCGTTCCAGGTAGTCAGTCAGCACACTGAGCGAGCGCGCCGCCTGTGCGACTTGCCCGAGGGCATCGTGCAGGTCGCTCTGCAACGGCGCATCCTCTGCCAGAACGGCGTTGGCGGCCTTGAGCGCCTGTTCGGCCTCGGCGAACGCGCGCGTGGCCTGCGGCGCGACCTGCGTGTCGACCTGCTCGACAAGCCTCTGGGTGCTCTTTAGCGCCGCGTCCAGCGACTGAAGCGAGCGTGACAAGTCGGCTGAGAGTCGCTCGATGGGAATGCGATCGATCCGCCGTGCGATGTGCCCGATCGATTCCTGGATCTCGGTCAATCCGCCGGCTACGGTCGGCACTACGGGTGGCTGGTGCGACCAGTCGACGGCGGCGCGCGGCGCTTCGGGGAAGAAGTCCAGCGCGATGTAGAGCTGGCCAGTAAGTAGATTCGCGCTCCGCAGCTGCGCCCGCATGCCTTGGACGATCAAATGATCGATGATGGCGTTGCCTAGCGATTCGCCGTCACGGCCCGGCCAGTTGCCGTTCATCGAGCGCGCACGCAACCGATCCGGATACACATCGACGCTGACGGGAAAGCGCATCGAGCCTGCTTTCCCGTATTCAACGCCGAGCGCCTTCACTTCACCGATGACGATTCCGCGGAAGTCGACCGGCGCGCCGACGTTCAGTCCGCGCAGCGATTCGGGGAAATACAGCACGAACCGCTCCCGGTGCTGGTCCGGCGGCTGTAACGCCTGAGCGCGATCCGCATACAACGTGAAAGAAGCGCCGGACGGCGCCGGCTCAGCAGTCTCCGGCACGTCGTTCAGGTCCTGGAACGCGATGCCGCCTTCGATGATCGCCGCCAGCGATTGCGTCGAGACTTTGAACCCGCTCGCGTCAATCGAGACATCGACGCCGCTCGCATGCCAGAAGCGCGTGTTCGACGTCACCAGACGGTCGTTCGGGGCGTCAATGAAAACGCCGATTTCGACGCCGCTGCCGTCAGCGCTGAGTGAGTAGCGCGTCACATGCCCCACGTTGACGCGCCGGTAGAACAAGGGCGTGCCATAGTCGAGCGATCCGAGCTGATCGGCATGCAGGATGAATTCCCGCCCCGGCATGTCACCGTTGACAACCGGTGGTTTCTCCAGTCCGGTGAACGATCGCGCGGTTTCCGCAGCCGCGCCAGGTTCGAGCGCGATGTAAGCGCCAGAAAGAAGCGTACTCAGACCCGAGACGGTGCCCCCGGAGATGCGCGGGCGGATGACGAAGAATTTGGCGTCGCGCCTCAGCAGATCCTGAGCATTCTTGCCGATCTGCGCCGTCGCGACGATCGACTTGCGGTCTTCGGAAAGAGTGAGCGCTTTCAGCTCGCCGATTTCCACTTCCTTGTAGCGAATCTTGGTCTTCCCGGCGTCGATTCCCTCGGCGCTCCGGAAGCGGATCGTGATGACGGGACCTTGCCCGAGCCACGCGTGCACGACCATCCAGATGCCGATCGCCGCGGCAACGATTGGCACGAGCCAGATGAGAGACGGAACGCGTCGGCGTAGCGCGGCTACGCTCACAACTTGCGCGGGGGGCAGCGGTTCACTCATGGGGATGTTTATCCAGGGAATCCCACGCAGAGCGAGGGTCGAGGCTTGCCGCAGCGAGCATGGTGAGGACCACCACCGCGGCAAAGGCAAGCGCGCCGGGTCCGGGTGCGATCGCGGCGACCCGGCCCATGCGCACGACAGCGACCAGCAGCGTCACCGCGTAAATGTCGAGCAACGACCAACGGCCGATAAATTCGACTGCCCTGTACAGCTGTGTGCGTGCGAGAAGATGTGCAGTCGACCCACGCGCGTCCAGCCACACGAGTACCGAAAGGGCGAGGATCTTCAGCAGCGGCACCACGATGCTGGCCACAAACACCAGCAGCGCCAGCGGCCACGAGCCGGACTGAAGCAGGAACAGAACGCCGCTCAGGATCGTGTCGTCCTGCTCGAGCAACAGGCTGCTCGTATGCATGACTGGAAGCATGTTTGCAGGCACGTACAGGATCACGGCGGCGACCAGATAGGCGCAGGTCTTCTCCCGACTGCGTGGAATGCGCGCCTCGATCGTCTCGCCACAGCGCGCACACCCCGGGTTCGTGCCGAGACGGTTGATTGCAGAGCAGCCGCGGCACAGCGCGAGACCGGCGCGTCGACCGAGTGTCGGTTCCAACGATGCGGGCGTCATGGCGTTGAACCAAACAGCCGCTGTGGCTGGACATGGACGGTCACGAAGGCCAGTGCCGGAAGCAGCAACCCGCAGGCCCACAGCGCAGGACCGACGACCAGATGCGCCAGATGCGACAGCTTCACCACCGATACCAGGCAGCCCAGCAAGAACACGTCGGCCATGCTCCAGTGCCTGATGCGTTTGAGCCATCTCACGACGCGACCGAGCCGATCGACGCGCGTCGAACCCGACAAATTGGCAAGGATGTGCAAGGCCAGGAGGATCTCTGCAGCGGGGGCTACGATCGCCGTCAGGACAACCAGCGCGGCGAGGGCCGGCATCCCACTGTTCAACATGGCCAGAGCGGCGCCGAAAAGGGTGCTGTCGCAACGCTCGCCGCCCAGCGTGAGCGTGACGAGCGGAAACGCATTCATCACGACCCAAAGCGGGACCGCGCTTGCCGCGATGGCGCGCACGGTCGTTTTCGAGACGCGCCTGCCGCGGTCAAGCTCGACGCGGCAGCGCGGGCAGTGCGCTGATTCATCTGCCTGCAGTCTTGACGCCGCTACCAACAGGTCGCAGTGCGGACACAGCAGCGATGGTGAGGTTTCTTTGGCTTTCATCTGCTGCACGTCATTTGCAGGCACACGTTGGTGATTTCATTGAGCCAGCCCGTGCGTCGGCGCGGAAGCCCCGGTTCGTCGGGCGACGCGGACTATGGGTGGCCCGCTTCGGCTGGGATTGACACGTGGGGGAGCGTAATGAGTGGTGCGCCGAACGTGGTCAGCGAACGGTCTCGATTCGGTCGGACTTCGGTGAGTGCCGGTCGAGCCCGTTCCCAACCGCCTCCGGACGATCGGACTTGCTTGCAAGCATGTCGCAACCAGCCGGCCAAGAAACGTTGCGCATCCGGGGATGGCGATGCCTAAGGTACCGGTGGTCTTGCGGAGGGCGAGCAGTTCGATCCTCGGTCCGAACAATGAGACGCTCCGCCCGCTTCCCAGATGCTGGACCGGAGGTCGAGTTTGGCGTCGTGATCGGGCCGCGGGAAGAACGTTGTGGCGATGCCGAGATCCTGCGCGTGACGTCGCACGAGCAGTGGTCGGGAATTCTTCACTGAACAGCGCGTTCCGCGCCCCAGCGCGGAAATGGCGGCCCGCGTCGCCGGTGTGCGCGCGGCGCGCCCGGCCGCAGGGAATTTTCCGCCGGTCAGGCCCCTTGTGTCGTGCCGTCCTAGCGGCGGCCCGCGGCCGCAGCAGGTCTGCGTCTTTGCAAGACGCTCAGTAGACGGGCTCCACCGGTACCCCGACACGGTAGCCGGCACCGCGCACGGTGAGCAGGCAGCGCGGTTTGGAATATTCGCCTTCGATCTTTCGGCGCAAGCGCATGATCTGAACGTCGACGGCTCGGTCGTAGACCTCGTGGTCGTGCACCCGCGAAAGCTCAAGGAACGGCATGCGGCTCAGGGTGCGCTCGTCGGCGCCAAGCAGCGCCACCAAGAGGTTGAATTCACCATTGCTGAGCGCGGTATGGGCCTTGTCGTGCGTGATTAGTCGCCGGGTGTTCAGATTCAGCTCGCAACGGTCGAAGCGATAGGCGCGCACGCCCTGCGCCTTACCGGCCCGCGCATCCATTTGTCGACGGCGCAGTAGGGCGCGCACGCGTGCGAGCAGTTCACGCTGGCTGAACGGTTTGGTCAGGCAATCGTCTGCGCCAAGCTCCAACGCCATGACAAGGTCGGCTTCCTCACGGCGTGAGCTAAGCAGGATGATCAAAACCGGCGACTCTTCACGCAGTCGCCGCGCCAGCTGAACCGCATTTTCGCTGCCCGGCGGCAGTGCGATCAGGACTACGTCGACCTGGCCAGTGTTCAGAGCTTCCAGCATTTTCGCGCCGTTAGGCACGCTCGTGACCTTGAAGCTGCTCTCCTTCAGGTACTCCGATATAGAGCCTCAAGCCAACCGGTCATCACCGACCACCACGACGTGCGGTTGGGGTGCGGACCACGGTGTATGCGTGCTCCAAAGTGCCACCTCATGGCGGCCGGGCCAACTCGGACGGGCCCGAGCAGCGCTGCTCACCGCTTCTGAATATGTCGCGCTCGCTTGCATCTTCTCCTCGCACAGGCGGTTTCTACGACGTGACGAAGCCTAGTGTGAGAAACAAAGCGAAGGGTCACCAAACCGTCGCCTTTGGTCTGACTTGCAGACAGCAACCCAATTCTCCCCAGGATGGGGATCCAATTTTCCCCACCCGGTTCGAGATTCGGTCGTTGCCCCGGCGCGCACCAGACCGGCCTTCGGTTTCTCCTTGGAGTTGCCCCAGCGGTTGCTCCCAAAATGCGCGGATGATTCGAGCGCTGGAAAGATCTTCGAGAATGAGGCATTGAGGTTGGACGCTTCGTAGGCGTGAGATTTTCGCGGCGATCCCAACAATGATGACTGCTCTTCGTCGCGCCAGCGATGGTCGCCGCTGGTGAAAGCGAGATTGAGGACCCTAATCCGGCGTTGTCCAAGAGGGCCACGACACGGGCGCGGTCCTGGCGCCAGGAAGGTCACCAAATTCTTACGCAGTAATGCCATCGCCTGGCTTGATGCGAAGTTTGGTCCCGAGCGTCGCCATGCGCTGCCACGGAAGCGGCTCGCCCCACGACGTCGTTCCCGCCTTGAGGCCGCGGAAGCACGCGTCTGCTTCGCGGTGGGTTCAGCTTCTCGGCCGTCCAAGGCTCAGGGCCGCCGCAATGATCACGCCCTTGGCGATGAGTTGAACGTCGATCGGCACGTTCAGGATGTTCATGCCGTTGTTCAGCGCGCCGAGAAACAGCACGCCCAGCACGGTTCGAGCAACCGACCCTTTGCCGCCCGTGAGCTGCGTGCCGCCGAGGACAACCGCAGCGATCACATCGAGCTCCGTGCCGAATTCGCCGTAGGTTGCCGAGCCCGTGTGCACCTGCGAAGCCTGGATGACACCCGCCAAGGCGGCGCACAGACCGCATAGCCCGTACAGCCACATGGTCGTCAGACGCGTGCGATGACCGCTCAACCAGGCGGCACGTTCGTTGTCGCCGAGCGCGGCGACCACCAGGCCAAGTGGCGTGCGCTTTTGGGCAAACAGCAG
>Ga0335077_10001038_pt1 | contig 32396 bp, 31 predicted proteins | sample Lox_Sample_31_FD_207151 | JGI IMG/M metagenome (GOLD analysis project Ga0335077, IMG submission 207151) | Soil microbial communities from Loxahatchee National Wildlife Refuge, Florida, United States - Lox_Sample_3.1 | ecosystem: Environmental > Terrestrial > Soil > Wetlands | place: USA... | reverse complement strand
GGCAGGAGAGGCATACGATGCAGGATCCAGGCCGGAATATGCTCAGGTCAAGCGCAGCTTTCGCCTTTTGCCTCTTGCTTCTCAGCGCGGCGCCTGTCCACACAGCACAAGACAAACCCCAAAAAGAGAAGAATGAGGGCAAAACCTTCTTTCTGGTTGCACGCCCCGAGCTACGGGAGCCTATTTTCAAGGAATCCGTGGTCTTGAGGCTCCCTTCTTCCGTTGGGGTGGGGGAAGGGCTGGTCGTCGGCCTTATCCTCAACAAACCTGCCCGTGTCGCCCTGAGTGACATCTTCCCTGATGACCAAGCGCTTCAGAACCGGTCAGAAACTGTTTACTTCGGCGGACCTGTAGAGCCGCGGGCTCCCGGCGTAATCCTTCGTTCGAGCGAGCCCATCAAGAAGGCGGCGCTACTGTTTGACGACATTTATGTGAGCTTCGATCCAGATTTCATCCGGGAACTTCTAAAGGAACCGAAAAAAACACCAGACTTGCGACTATTTGTGGGGCGCTCCCAATGGGCGCGAGCGCAACTCCAAAACGAGATGGTGATGGGAGCATGGCTCAGCGTGCAGGCCGAAACGAATCTGATATTCAGCACTGGCTCGCAATACCTCTGGCGCAAATTGTTTGACCGAGCGGAGCCTGCTCCGGTCGCGAAAGTCGCAGATGTGCACGTCCCGCCTTTCAATTGTGCTATGTCCCAGTTGGAACTGGGCGCCAAGAGTTACCCCTGGAATTTCAACAATGATCAGGTCTGTAACTCATGGCGATGATTCCGACCAACTCAATTCCCTATCATCAGATATGTCGGCATCTTCTGGGGCGCGTTAAGTTCGTAGTCTACTAGTTCGTAATTGATTGGGCCCTCGGCGGCTACCACTTTGGCTCTCAATGGAATCAAGCAAGCATCCGTCCAACATTCGAATGTCGAATTAACCCACCCTCCCGGATAACGTATCAAGAAGTGGTGCGAGGGCAAGATGCCTCGATGACCTCCATCACTTGACTCGTGCGAACAGATCGCTGTTGCTTTCGGAGCTTCCAGGCAGGCGCCGCGATAGCGGTTCGCCAGATGAACAAACCCAGGTAACACTTGCTCTTCTCCGGGAGTCGAGGTCAGCTTTCGAAGCCATGTCCCGGCCGCGATCGGGAAATTCACTAGGTGGTAGCATAGTGACCTTCCAGCAGGCTGACATTGGAGTAGCGGATAGGCTCCACGTCGGAACCTCAACATGTACACATGCTCGCGATGGAAGAAAGTTTCAAAGTATTGAGTCTCGGGAGGACCATTGCCTTCACGGGTTGTCCATTCACATTCCTGCGAACAGCTTCTCCAATCACCGTCGGGGCCGACAGCTCCCGCGAATCGGCTAATCCGGCGGTCGAGACGTTCCTCTGCCGTGATATAGGCTTGCCCCTCACCGTCGACTTCTAAAAGCCAAGTCACAACGCCTCTTGGACCTGATTCCGGGGAAGAAACCTTGTAGGTGCCACTCGCCACTTTCTGCGCCTGATGGACCAGAGGGTTTGCTGAAGGGTAACTTTCTAGTTCCCAGCTGTAGACATCATCCTCGGAGGCCCAGCGGATCACGGTACCACTTTCATCGATCCAATGATGTGTCGTTCCGAATCGCTCGCTGCGATACTTGGTTGCGAAAAACCGCCCGGCGGGAACCTCGATCTCCTCGATTCCTAGCCTCTCCACCGTGACGGTCATCGAACGATGGTGAGTGTCCTCAACATCGACAGCTTCGAAGATCTGTCGGGCTGGACCTAAGGGATTAAAGCGTGCGACGACTAGTGACTCGAGCGGACCCCAGAATCCCATGGCCGGGTTTTCTGGTCGAGTGGGAACATCGTTCCAGCATCTCCCCAAAACCGATCCCTGCCAATCTCCTCGTATGGCCCGGCCGTCATAATAGAACGAGTAACGAAAATCGCTCGAATAGTCGGAGGTTCCGACCCAATGGCCGCTGTCGATTTCTCCTTGCCGATTGAAAGTTAGAACTACGAACCGGTCAAGGACGGGTCCCCAAAACTCCAGATGTTCTCGAACCATGTAACTTCGAGAACCATCTTCGTAGCGAAGCTCGTTGAGCTCGGTATGCCCGACAGGCCCGGCCGTGCCGATCACGGTATAACGCGATCGTAGCACTCTAGAACTCCTTCATGAGTGTCTTGAAATCGTCGCTTCAAACGGTCGGTACCGACAAGGGAAAATAAAGTTCTGCGAATAAGAGAATGCAACGTGACTAGATGAAAGCAACTGTAATTTCGACTTCATTGTCGTGAAATTGAATGGCTGCCCCGAGTTCCTTCACTGCGGGGAAGCAAATATACTCCTTTAGCGCAAAATGTGTATCGACTGAAATAAAATCCTCCCTCGGGTACTCCGCTACACCTTCAGAAGGGCTGACGAAGGATGTCGAAACATACCTACTTGACGTGATGAAGTCTTTCGAGCTACGTTGTGCCCCGTTTATCGGTTGTATGGAAGCTGTGGAGTGCGGTGAGTGAAACAGATGCACCGGAAATCTTTTACCTTATCCGTTATGTCAGCTGCCATTGGAATCGGTTGCTTGGCTGCATTTCCGCACAATGCATCGCCAATTATGTCTCGCTCGTCGAAGGAAACGAGTTCCCAAGTATTTTCGGAAGTGCGGAACCCGAACAGAGAGGGCGATGCAAAGAAGGGAGAAATTCTCTCCGCCCCTTCCGCCATAAGTGAGATTCGAAGTGCAATCGAAGGGTATCGCCAGGCGGTTCTACACAAGGACATGCGAGGGATCACTCGATACTACTGGAATTCTCCCGATATCGTGATCTTCGACGTGGTTCCTCCCCTTAGTTATGTTGGATGGGATTCGTTTCGAAAGGATTGGCTGGGCTTTTTCGACAGCTTCAAGGAAATCACGATCTTCGACTTCAGCGACCTTCATGTCGAAGCCGAGGGCAGGTTGGGTTGGATGCGTACATTTGTGCATCTTGTCGGCAGATTTCAGGACGGTAAGATCTTGGATCTGACAACTCGAGATACCGCGATTTTTGAACGGATCAACGGAAAGTGGGTGGCGGTACACGACCATGGTTCCGTGCCAATAATTTTTGAAACCGGGCAAGGTATGATGAATGCATCGCCAAGATAGCTTTGGCTGTCAGTTACGTCTGGCTCCTAGGCACCTGTATTTGCTATCTAAATGCACTCGGTCCGGTTTCAGAGCGACAAAATTCTGATCTGCTAGGAGGATTAACAATGGCGGAATCAACAGCAGTATGGTCCTCGATGGTTCTGATAATCACACTGGGGCTTACCGGATCATCTTTTTCGGGAGTGTCGGGGGCTTCTCATAGATCTTCCGAGCCGAAGAGCGCAGTCAGCTCATCGTCCTCTGAGCAGGAGATCCGAGGCGAGGTTGAACAGTTTCGCCAAGCTATTCTGCACATGGATATGAAAGGCGTTACCCGATACTACTGGAATTCACCGGATCTAGTCGTCTTCGACGTGATCCCCCCACTTAGTTATGTCGGCTGGGAATCGTTCCGGAAAGACTGGGAAGGATTTTTCGACGGATTCAAGCAAATTACGGTTTACGACTGGAGCGACATTCACATTGAAGTCGAGGGCAACCTAGGTTGGATGCGTGCCCTTGTCCATATGCTGGGTACGCTTAAGGACGGAAAACCTTTGGATATGACATTTCGGGATACCGCGATTTTTGAACGGAAGGATGGAAAATGGGTAGTCGTTCACGATCACGGTTCCGTTCCCATACTTTTCGAAACAGGTCAGGCTGTGATGAATGCTCCACCAAAATAATCTCCCTGGTTCTGAATTGGTTTTTACGCGTTCTGCTCCGGGCCCGCTCCATCGCAATCGAAACTGCCTTTGGTGAGCGGCCGTCATCCTCTCCTTCTGTACTATCCAAACCGTGCCGGGGTGAGAGCCTTAGTCTTAAATGTTTCAGGATCACCGAAAACCAACTGAGAAACCAGTTTCCCCGTTATGGGGCCTAGTGTCAGGCCAAGCATTCCATGCCCAGTGGCGACAATTAAGTTTCTGAATCTCTTCAAGCGGCCTATGATTGGCAAACCGTCGGGCGTGCAGGGTCTCAAGCCAGCCCACGTCTCGAGCGGTCTCAGATTTTCGAGTCCGGATACGTAATCCTGCGAACTCCGCAGCAAACTATTAACCCGTCGATGGTTGATGGAGGTATCTAATCCGGCTAGCTCTAGAGTTCCCGCAAACCTGACAACTTCTCTCATAGGTGTGACAGCTACTTTCGCTTCGTGAAGAAGGAGCGGAGTTTGCACATTCATTTGCGGAGCAGCTTTAACAGTCACGCTATAGCCTTTCGCTGGTTGTACCGGAAGCTTGACCCGCAGCGTCTGAAGCAGTGCGGTCGACCATGACCCAGAGGCGAGTACAATGTTGGATGCACGAATTTCGCCTCGCGACGTAATGACCGCCGATATCGTTTCGTTCGTGGTTCTGAAGGATTTGACCGATGTCGAGGGGTAGATCTTCACTCCCATGCTCTCTGCTTTTTTTGCCAAGCCCCGAACAAAGTCACTCGGAATCAGATGAGAATCCTCTGGGTAATACGTTCCTCCGGCGATAGTTGGCCTAATCGTTGAGCTATATTCGAGAGCTCCAGCAGGACTCAAGTCCACGGATTCAATTTCAAATTCCTGCAGCCACCTCGCTTGCTTCCGGCCTTCCTCGCGCCCCCTGGCACTGGCGTAGATGACTAAAAGTCCGTTTTTCTGGTACCCAAACGCAAACCCTTCTATAGAAGCAAGCTCGTGGTAGAGCGCAGTGCTGGCTCTTGTCAAATCTCGAATCACGGGTATCGCTTCTCGTGCTGTTTGATATCCACAATCCTTGGCAAAACGCCAAAGCCACCGAAATAAATCTAAATCCAAGCGAGGTTTGATGTGGAAGGGACTTCGGGGGTTGAGAACCCAGAGGGGTATCTTTCCCAGAACGCCCGGCGCTGCGAGCGGAATGCTATGGCTTGGGACGATGAGCCCAGCGTTGCCATACGAGCATCCGGAGCAGATTTCGTCTCGATCAACTAGTGTTACAGTCGCGCCTGCCGCCGCGATGTAGTACGCAGCGCAAACACCAATAACACCACCTCCTACCACTAACGCATCACAGCTCTCCAAATCTTGCACGGATTCGACTCCGGAGTTGGCCCGACATCTCCGCTCCTTGCTCTATCGACCCAGTTGTCGACGGCTGTATTTGTTCCGCACCAGAGAACGGCCACCGCTCAAAGAACGCTCGGGGATCCTGATCCCGATTGTCGTAAATGGCTAGTTAGAATTCGTTCTTGGCTCTTGCAACCCGAACTTAGCGTGGCTCAGGACGTCAACGCCATCTCGATTCACTGCAACGTTGTCTTCAAGCCCTAGCCATCCTTTGCCGACGAGCCGAATTGAGGGTTCGATCGCGAATACCATTCCGGGTTGCAAGACGATTTCGGATACCGCGGAGGAACTGCCAATCATGGGTTGTTCGTGAAGGCCCAGGCCAATTCCGTGACCTCCGTACGAATCGAGACCATACTTGCCTTTGGATTTCTTTTGCAGCGTGTCATGCATGCTCTTGTGCACCTGAGTGTTCGTGATTCCGGGGCGCACGGATTCGATTCCGGCGCTCAAGGTTTCGCGGAGAAATGCGTATGCTTCCGTAACCTCAGGATCCATTCTTCCGACGAATCCAGTCCTTGCAATACAGCAGCAATACCCGTCGACCACGCAGCCGATGTCGATCCTTACCAGTTCGCCCGAGTTGATTTTTCGGTCCGACGAGGATATGTAACCAAGCCGCGGGTGGTCGCCTGAAAATATGCATGGCATCATGCTGGCATGTTCCGCACCGTTCTTTCGAAAGACAGATTCGACTACGCCAGCTAGTTCCGACTCGGAAATCCCCTCTCGGGCTTCGGCAAGAGCGCAGTTGATCGCTAGGTCAGCAATTTTGCAGGCCCTGCGAATCGAGTCGATCTCATCACGGTTCTTTATGATCCTCGCTTCGGTCAAAATGGAAGACGCATCTGCAAATCTCACGCCCCGTAAGCAGGAACGCAGCTTATCTACGATTACCCATGGTGTTCCCGGGTCGATTGCCACAGTCCCACGCGCGAGTCCTAATTCGGTGAATGCATCGGCGATCAATTGAGGCCATTTGTCAGCGCCAGTCGGTTGATATGCTTCCATAGTACCCAGAAATGGAAGTTCCTTGAGGATGGGATACCAAGGAGCTGTGGGTCTAATACCGTTTGCAAAGAAATCGAGTGGGAGCAGGTAAGGCAATTCGTCGCCTCGCCTAAGGATGGCACCATTCACGTTCGCGTATGAAACGCTATGATGGACTGGCAAGCCTGTTAGATATCTCCAGTTGTCGACCGTGATCACAAACAAACCGTCCGCACCATCGCGCTCCATAAGAGTATTGAGACGAGCCACGTTCGCATTGACCAGCCTCTTAAGAGCTGCGACGTCTCCGGCGAATTCGTTGATTCTCAATTTCTAAGGACTCCTCTATCTATTCTTTTCCCGGCACCAACCGGCAGCCCTTCAAAAGGCCTAGACTAGCAAGCCCAATTTCATCCTTGCCTGTTGTAGAGACTCGCTGTCAACCTCAACGCCGGGATGAGAGACGTTCGGTAACTGTCTCATGCTTTCATCGAGTGAATCCCAAATGCGGTTCCCCACATAAACTCGTATGTATTCTGGACTGGCCAAAATGTTGGAAAGGTCGGTCGTGCTGGAGAGGGGCAGCGAGGTTAGTCGCTCTGATCGCTCGGCGCCAATTCTTTGTCTCAAATCTCCGATTAGTTGCTCGCCATGCCTCTCGAAATCTTCTGCGTGAAGGAGGATGACCGACTTCCCCTCATCTAATGCGAGAACAAGCTCGCGGACGAACATGGCGCTGTACCTAAACACGACGGGAGCAATCTCAAGCTTGAGTCGAGCAGCTCGTCGAGCGACTCGTTCAAAGTCATAGAAAGGAGTCAGGATTCTGGAAAACGGAATGTCCGAACGCTTCGCACGCTTGAATTCTTCAACCGTGAACGGAATCACACTCGTTGACCACGCGGCACTGACCTGTTTCGCACACTCAATCATTTCGGTTCTAACCGTCCCAACGAACGCGATAGGCGGATGGGCTTGTTCGTGCGCCACAGCCCGATGATAGAGCCATCCGGCAAAGGTGCTTTGAAGCACCCCAAGGCGCTCGACTTCCCGGAACACCTTCTTAGACAGCAGTTCACACTTCTTGGCTCGGTGATTTGTAATCGGAAGGACAATCCTCTTGGATACAACGACACCCTTCCTCGGATGCAAAGTCAGGATGCCGCTTTCCTGAAGTTCCCGGTACGCTTTGTGGATTATGGCGCGGCCAATCCCGGATTCCTTCGCAACATCGCGGATCGATGGGAGCGTGTAACCTGGACCGATTTGGCCTAGCGAAATCGCCAACCTGATCTGCTCTTTTATTTGCTCATGGATGGAATATTTCGAGTGGGCATTGACTTGAAATTTCATGGTTAGATCAGAACTACAATTCTAAAGTTAGATTCATTCGTAACGGGGACCCGGGTCCAAAGCTGTCATCCAATTAAGACAACGGCGTGATGCTACGGCACCAAGAATTCGATGTCAAGATGCCGCGATCCGCCCGCATTCAAAAGTTGTTGTTGACAAAATGACAACTGTCATGATACCCAGCCAGTCTGTCGGGCACCAGGGACAGATGAAAACTTCTAAAGGGTCGTCTACATGCCAAAGCGAAGACTGGGCTGATACGACTGCAGGCGGGTCAACGTTCACAAACACTTCCGTATTGGAACGAGTGGAGGCGTGAAATGAAAAGTCACGTTAACCAGAGTTGTGAATTCTGCTGCTCCCGATTGGACATCTGCGCCAGCTTGGCGCGAACTCTGTTCCTTTTGATGCTCGCTGTGCCCTTTAGCCCGGCGGTGTTCGCGCAAACTACTGGGACAATCCGAGGAGTGGTAGTGGATCGGTCGGAGGGAGTCGTAAACGACGCTGTTGTGATCGTAACGAACAACGGAACTCAAGAAAAAACCTCCGCAAAAACTAACAGCATCGGCGCCTTTGTATTCCCGCTACTAAGGCCAGGCGCATACCAGATATCGGTTGAAGCTGCCGGATTTGAACGATACGTAAATCCTCAAATCGTTGTGGAAGTCAGTCAGATCATCCAACTTAAAATTACTTTGACAGTTGGCGCCACAAAACAAACCGTAACCGTCAGCTCCGCGACTCCCCAAGTGAACACCGCTAACGCACAAATCGGGGAAAGGGAAATCTCCGAGCGCGTCGTCACCTTGCCGCTGATCGGCGGAAACCCCCTGCAGCTGGCTCAACTGCAGCCCGGTGTGACAGCCCCAATTACCATGACATCGTCTGAAACCCCAAGGAACCTTCCAGGTGGAATCTTTGAATCGCCGAATGTCAACGGCTTGCGATACAACGCTAATAATTACCTTCTTGACGGTTCCGACGACAACGAGCCTTTTCTCGGAGTGGCTGCCGTGATTCCGTCCACCGAGTCGATTCAAGAAGTCAATGTTATCACCGGTCTTTATCCTGCCGAATATGGGAGATCGGGTGGGTCGGTCATAAATTTCATCACGAAATCGGGAACGAACAGTTTCCATGGCACGGCTTGGGACTATCTGAGGAACGATGCATTCAATGCGCGAAACTACTTTGCGCCCACTGTCAGTCCCTTAGAGCGGAATCAGTTCGGAGTCGTTGTTGGCGGTCCGATCCAGAAAGACAAGTCTTTTTTCTTCGCCAGCTTTGAGGGCATCCGTGAAAACGCAGGCCATACACAAGGTACCACAGTGCCCCCGCTTGCCTTTCGTAATGGCGACTTTTCGAGCCTGAATCCAAATCCGGTGTCCTGCACTGATCCCGGCGCAATATGCGACCCGACCACTGGTCTTCCTTTCCCCGGAAACATGATTCCCACATCCAGATTTGATCCTGCTGCCAAAGCGCTCCTGCCTCTATGGCCGGATCCAATCCCCGCCGGTTCGGACACCTTTGTTAGCCAGCCGGCGCTTCCGGACAGTTCCTATCAGACTTCCATTCGATTTGACCGTGTATTCGGTACTACTGACCGACTGTGGGCAAGGTATTTCTATCAGCAGGGAACCTCCAATCTGCTCTTTCAACCAACCTTTAACGGGCCAGTTGAGGTGCCAGGCTTCCCAGCGCAGGACTATTTCCGTCTGCAAAACATCGTCATAGAAGAGACGCACACATTTTCTCAATCGCTAATCAATGAGTTCCGCGCTTCTTATAATCGGGCACATCTAGTTGCTGGTAAAAATCTTGCGACTCGCCTCCCGTCAGACTTCAATTTTCAGTTCTACCCAGATCAAGCCGCATATTTCCCCAACATTGGAGTTTCAGGATACTCGACCATCGGCACCTCAGATTTTGACAATGTGAATCGCTTTAACAATGTGTACAACTTTCAGGACAATCTAGTCATAATCCGAGGAAGACACACAATGAAACCTGGCTTCGAGTTCGTCCATGCCAGACTCAATAACTATGCTCCAATCTACCAGCCCTTCTTCGTTTTCGTGCCGAACTTTACTGGAAATGCGTTTAGTGATTTCCTTCTGGGGGACTCGAGCGTTCTAGTCGCCGGGGGAGGCAATGCGCAGCGATACTTTACTTCCAGTCGTTATCATGCTTATTTTGAGGATAGTTACCGGGTTTCACAAAAACTGTCGCTTGAATTGGGCCTGCGCTACGAATTAAACCTGCCTTGGTATGAGGAAAATCATCTTTTTACGGTTTTTTCCCCAGGTGCGCAGTCAGTTGTGCAACCCCAGATCCCGCCCGGCGTGTTGTTTTACGGCGATCACGGAGTACCGGCGCGAGCGACCGTCACCAACTGGAAGAATTTTGCTCCCCGCCTCGGAATTGCGTGGGATCCCTGGGGGGATGGGAAGACAAGCATCCGCGCTGGATTTGGGATCTTTTATGACGCCGGCGACTTCAATTCTGAACGATTTCAAAACCTCGTAAGTCCCGGGCCGAATGGCTATGTGTACCTGGACTTGTTCGGAGCAAATCTTTCGAATCCGTACCCCGCCTTCGGATTCACACCAGCCGGTCCATTTGTACCGGGACCTATTCTTGATAATACTCTTAATAACCCTCCGCTAGGTAGTCAGCTGAATGAGACGAACGTCCATCTCGGTACTGCGTACGTCATGCAGTGGTCGCTCTCAGCCCAACGCGAGGTCGCGCCGAATTATGTGTTCAAGGCAACGTATTTTGGTAACACTGCAAGAAAACTCGTAGGCACAATTGATTTGAATCAGCCGCTTTTGACGCCAGACGCCAGCCCCATCAACGAGCAGGAGAGACGGCCATTTCAGCCGTGGGGAGTAATCAACTGGCAGTTTGGCGGCTTGAACTCCTCCTACAATGGGCTCCAGTTGACAATGGACAAGAGAATGTCTCACGGATTCAACTTCCGGGCGGCCTACACTTGGTCGCATGACATCGACTATGGTTCGATCGCCGAGACGTTTCAACAAGCGGCCGGCCAGCCCGTTTTTCCTCAAAACTCCTTTGACATTCCCGCAGAGAAGGGGAATGCGGGGTTTGACGTTCGGCATCGTTTCGTACTGAGTGGCGTTTGGAACCTTCCATTTTTCGCGAACGACTCGGGATGGTCGAATAAGCTGCTTGCGAATTGGTCCGTTGCTGGGATATTGGAGTACAATACCGGTAATTGGATTACGGTTATTGATACATCGGATCCGTCATTTACAGGTGATCTTGCTGACCGCCCTAATGTGATTTGCAATCCCAACAACGGCCCGCACACGGTGGCCCAGTGGTTCAATACCGCCTGTTTTGTTCCGGTCCCTCCTTTGGGAGGGCCCAACAATGACGGATATGGAAACGCAGGCCGTAATATCGTTCGGGCACCCGGTCTCAGCAACACCAACTTTTCGATTATAAAACTCATACCCATCAAGGAGCAGATCGCAATTCAGTTCCGAGCAGAGTTTTTCGATTTATTCAATCACCCCAATTTCGCACCGCCTGGAAATAACATTACGGCTCCGCCGACTTTCGGAATAATCGAAAACACGATTCTCGATAGCGAGCGGCAGATTCAGTTTGTCTTGAAGTTAAGCTTCTGAGGCTCCATCAGGAACGAGGTTTAAGGCTTGGCCAGGCGACGCGCCCAAGACACACAACAAGTAGGAAGATCGTAACTAGAAATTTCCGATAGTTGTCGAGGAGATGGCGGATGGCACCAATCTACGATGTGGCAATAGTGGGGAGCCGTTTGGCCGGCGGAACACTGGCCATGCTTCTGGCTAGGATGGGGCTTAAAGTGATCGCTGTCGACAAGGCGACCTTTCCGAGCAACAAGGTGCCCTGTACGCATACCGTTCCAGCAGGAGCAGAGGCAACCTTGAGGCGTGTCGGGCTTTTCGACGACTTCATAGCAGCAGGAGCAGACCCGGTCAGAGGCGTGGACTTCATATACCCCGAGGGAAGGAGTTACGGCGAGATCCGAACGAATGGTGTTCCTACCCCTGGCTTACAATTACGCAGAATCGTGATGGACAACATCGTTGTGCGACACGCGCGAGGCGCCGGAGCCGAAGTCAAGGAGTCTTTCGTCGTCAACGAACTTCTCCGGCAGGGTACTCGAGTAGTGGGATTTCGAGGTAAAAATGCATCCGGGGCAACTGAGGAAATCAGGGCGCGGTTGGTTGTTGCGGCCGATGGACGAAAGTCCAACTTCGGAGGCGAATCCCCATTTTCAAAACATTGGCCATGCTACAGATTTTACTATTACCGATATTTTGAACCCTCTCAGCCCATCGATCCGATCATTCTTTGCTGGGACGATAACCCCGACATCGTTTGTATTGGTCCCATCGGCGAAGGTTTGTTTTTGGCGATGGTAGCTCCGCACATGTCCAAGTTCGACGAGTTCGTCAGCGATTTGGAAAATAACTACAACAATTGGCTTGCCTCTAAGGAGGAGTTACGCGAAATCATCAACCATTCGAAACCGATCAGCAGAATATGGGGGCGGGGCAACCTGGATAACACCTATCGAGACCCGATTTGCGACGGGCTCGTCTTGCTTGGGGACGCTGGTCTCGACATTGACCCGCTCGCGGCCCAGGGCACGGCCTGGGCTTTCATTTCGGCAGAGATACTCGCGGGTGTACTCGGGCAATGTTTCAAGACGAACGATCTTTCCCGCGAAGCTCTTGGCGAATTCCGGACACGCAGGGACGAAAGACTGTTGGAAAATTTTAAGTTCTTTTCCTTATGGTCTCTCACGAGGAAGCGTAATGAAGAGGATCAACAATTTGTCCTTCGTTGCATTAGGGAACCCAATCTGAGTTCTGACCTGGCAGGAATGTGGCACATGACTGTTAAGCCTTCCGCGGTCTTTGGTAGCTCTCGCTTCGAAGGCCCGATCGCAGATTGGAAGACGGAAGCCCCGCTCAATTACAACGTGTCTTCCACAGTGTGACCGATTCTTAATGCGTAATCACATAGCATTCTATATTTATATAGTTAACTAGTTAACCTGTCTTGTATTTCGTGAGCTTCAATCAGGCTTGAGGAGCATTGGAGATGGACCCGCTACTAACCGCAGAGCTGCGCGCACCCCAAGTGAAGCCGAACAGTACGCAACCTCCTGCCGATAAATTGATCTCATACGATCAACTCGTTGACATCGTTGCGAGATGGTCTCAATCATCCAGCGTACTGGTCTCTGTCGTAGGTCATTCCAAGTCGGGGCGGAAAATATTTTTGGTTGCCGTCAGCCATCCGGACAATCTTCGCCAAGTGGCCGGTTACTCAAAGAACGCGAGGGATACTTGGGGATCCTTGGTTCGATATCATTCTTTAGCGAGTCCCGAGCTCACTAAACCAAATCTCGAGTCGCTTATTTCGACTACGAAACCCGCTCTTTTGGTCCATGCCGGGGGATTTGGTTTTGAGGCCTCACACACCGAAGCTTCTTGCGAGCTGGTCGATCGCTTGTTGGCAAATGCGGACAAAGAGTGCGATGAGATTTTGCGTGGTTCCGTGGTACTTGTGATGCCAATGGTGAACCCAGATTCACGGGAACTCGCGCTCGATCAATGGAAGAAATATCCGCTGGCTCCAGGATGGCAAGGGGTTGGAAATACATACGGGTTCATCATGAATCGGGACTTCTACAGCCTAACGCAGCCCGAGAATCAGGCGGTCCATCGGGTTATCGATGAATGGCGTCCTTTAATGGCTTTGGATACGCATGAAGATATGGCGTTCTTGGGTGCGCGCCTTGATCAGACGTGCTGGGCTCCTCCGTTTCGTGAGCCGCGTCACAAGAACTTGGACCCTGTGATTCTGGATGTCGTGGCCGACTACTGTGCCGCGATTGCCGAACGATGGCGAAAGGAGGGCTTCAACGTCTGGTACGAACCCAAAGGATCCTTCATGAGCTATCTCGTTTTGGACGGTCGGTGCGACCTGCATTTTGACTTGCACGGGATCCCGTGTCTTTTTACGGAAAGTGCAAGAACGCCTGGCAGCCAGACGTGGGAGGATCGCAACCGTCAAAAGGTAACAGCAGCGCTAGCGTTCCTACACAAGGCTGCTAACGGGTATGACAGCGTACTTAAGACTGAATACAGCTACTGGGCTGAGCAAATTCACCTAGGCAATGCCTCGTCAAACAAAGCATTCGTGATCCCCCGGTCCCCTTCAGATCAACGCGATCCTCGCACTGCCGACCACCTTGTTTCTATCTTGTTGCGCCATGATATCCAGGTTTATTCCACTGACGAGCCTTTCCCCGCGTACATCATCCCACTGGGTCAGCCCGATCGCAATCTCATCTTAGCGATGCTGCAAGTCGAGCCTTGGAATCTCCTTTCGCTTCCACCGGCCATGGGCGTGGAATGTCTACGACTCGCCTGTCTGACTCCTGATCAGCAAAGGGCATTCGAAAAGGCGAGGCTTCGCCCTGTTACTGACGTGACGCAGTTTTCGACAAGAACGCCACAAAAATTGCCATATTCTAAGTTTGTGATCGCTAGTAATACCGAATCCTCGGTTGGTCTCGTTAATTATTCACTTCAGGCAGGGGCCAGCGTTAAATGGCTCTTGAAACCAAGCAAAGTAGATTCTCGCAGCCTACCGGCGGGTTGCTTTTGCATCTCGGACCTCGGAGGGCTGGCCCAAGACTTTGCGCGACTCCATAACATACCGGTTATCGAAGGGGAGCAATTGCCCGAGGGTCACGCCGTATCGATTAGACTTCCTAAGCTTGCGTTGTTTGTCGGGCAAGGCGCTGACGAGAAAAATCGGACTTCTACCGGGGAGCTACAGTGGGCACTTGACTCCCTGGGTTTTCCTTATGCCCAGTTGACGGAACGAGATATTCATTCGAATCTTCTAGATGACTTTGAAGTTCTGATCGTCGGAAACGGCGACCCGATCGAGATGCTAAACGGCTGGGACGTCAAGACCCAGAACTATTCGCCCCCATGGCAGGTCCCGGGAAAAGCGCAAGGCCTGGGGAGAGATGGCGTCTCCAAGATTGCTAGCTTCATTGAGAAGGGTGGGCGTTATATCGGAGTCAGTTCGGGTGGAGGAGCGCTTGCGTGCAAGGAGATTGGTGGATTCGCGGATGTGAATATCGCCGACCAAGGGGTGGGTCAAGCTCGGATCTATCTACGGGTAGAAGAAACTGCCCATCCGTTGATGCTTGGCTATGACGGATTCCGCGACCAAGACGGTGTCTGGCACTCCCAGGAAATGCCTGCGTTCTACTTTTGCGATCAACTTTGGCCACGGATTGAGAATTTCTCGGGACCGATCTTTAAAGCAGGACCAAAGGCGAAAACCCTAGCGTCGTTCGAGCGCGTGGACTATGAGATGTGGACCGAACACATGGAGCGTCCACCCTTGTCACTCGATCGGCGCCATTCAGCGATTGTCTTTCAGCAGGTGGGCAAGGGAAGTTTGGTTCTATTCGGTATTACATTGGGATTCCGCGGTCAGTGGATCAGTAATTACCGCCTTCTCTCCAATGCAATCTATTCTTGGGAAATGCCCTAGAACGATCACGAACTATCTCGAACGACCAAACTCGGACACGAAAGGCTAGAAGTGTCGCCTAGACCCATACCGCAGAGCGCCTCCGACGCCGCCATCGAGCTCAATAAAAAAAACGTGGTCGTCGATTTACATCACGATATTGCGGAGGATGTAATTAGGCGCCGCCAGCTCGGCGAAGAAGATGTTCTACGGCGCATTTGGCTGCCGCGTCTGGATAAGGCGGGCATTAAGATCCAGATATTCCCAATCTTCATTGATAGCACATTCCTGCCGGAGATGGCGCTCCGCCGTGAGCTCGTGATGATTCATTACCTCCTGGAGGAATTCGAACGAAATTCTAAGGACGTCGTGCTTGCGCTCAATTTCAAAGACATTGAGGCAGGACTTGCCTCCAAGAGGTTGGTGGCCGTGCTCGCCTTGGAAGGAGCAGAAGCGATCGACCCGGAGTTCACAATACTTGGAATTCTCTTCCGCTTGGGCGTGCGTATGGCCTCGTTGACGTGGAATAGAAGAACGCTATTTGCTGACGGCGCGGACAAACGCTACGGAGGGGCGGGCTTGACGAAGCTGGGCGCCGAGCTCGTGAAGAGGATGGAACAGTTGAGGATCCTGGTCGACCTATCGCATCTTTGTGAGGCCAGCTTCTGGAGTTTACTCGAGGTGTCGCAAAGGCCGGTAATCGCGTCTCATTCGAGCGCCCGCGCGCTCTGCGAGCATCCTCGCAACCTCAGAGACGAACAGATTCGGGCAATTGGAGAAAGGAAAGGGCTTGTCGGAGTGTTCATCCATCCCGCCGTCATTGATCCATCGAACCCAACAATCTCTCGCGTCGTAGATCACATCGATCATTTGATTGATGTCGCGGGTATAGATCATGTTGCCATTGGCACGGACTTTATCGCAGATCTCTCAGGTATCGATCAGACTCCCACCCTGGAATGGATGATGTCTCCTGAAATGGCTCACTCAACTATTTCCGGACTGGCTGAATCAACTGATTTGCCTAATCTAACCGACGAGTTGTTGCGTCGAGGGTTTGGTTCAGAAGACATTCGAAAGATTCTTGGTGAAAACGCAATGCGCGTATTTCGAGAAGTCTGGAGCGAGTAGGTTTGCGGCTCGGGACTGAGCTCTAGATTTTGCCGGGTTGAAGACCTATCCGCTGACAAAAAATGGGCATCGCAATCGACCGAGATATTTTCATTAAGATGTCGGATGGCGTTTGTTTGTGCGCGGACGTCTATCGCCCCACTGTAGAAGCAGCTCACCCTACCATCATTACGCGAACTCCTTATCTAAAGGAAACTGATCGATTCACGAGGCGCGCCCAATATTTCGCTGATCACGGGTATGTGTACATCATTCAGGACGTTCGCGGCCGCGGCAAATCTCAAGGAGATTTCTATCCGTTCTTCAACGAGGCTAAGGATGGATACGAGACTTTGACTTGGGCAGCTAAGCAGAATTGGTCGAATGGGATCCTGGGCACGATCGGAGCATCATACGGCGCTTGGACCCAATGGCTAACCGCTCCGCTCCGACATCCGAATCTGGTCACGATGATATGTGAAGCTTCGCCCCCCGATTTCTTTCAGTGTTTACCCTACCAAGGCGGAGCGTTCTCTCTCCCTTTGCTAAGTTGGTTGGTCGAACTCGATAAACATTCGGAGCGAGATATCAACTCCATCGATTGGAACTCTGTTTTAAAGCGTAGGCCCTTGCGAGACCTCGACAGAGCCTGCGGGTGTGAGCTCAAGGCTTGGCGAGATTGGCTGGATCATGATCGTGATGACAGCTATTGGGCTCAGATAGCGTTTAACCGGCAGATGGACCAGATTTCCTTGCCCGTGTTTCACATCTCGGGTTGGTATGACGATGTCTTGGTGGGAGCGCTGACCAATTACGCTAAAATGAGTGCTTCGACTCGTTGTCCCCAAAAGCTCCTGATCGGGCCCTGGCCACATCGTGTCAACACCCAAAGCGCATACGGTCAGATTGATTTCGGGCCGGCCGGTATCATCGACTTGTTCGGCATCCAGCGAGAATGGTTTGATCGCTGGCTGAAGGCCTCGCCCGTGGGCATTGGGAAAGAAGCGCCAGTCAGTTTTTATATGATGGGAGCCAATCAATGGAAGGATGAAGAGCAATGGCCACCCTCGTACGTCAGGTTGCAAAGGTTTTATCTGAGTAGCAAAGGCAATGCCAACACCCGGCTGGGCGACGGGCAACTAGACACGGTCGCGCCGCTTTCTGATCGACACGATGACTATGATTATGACCCGTTCAAACCAGCGCCTTTCTTGACGCAGCCCGGCTGGCTTCAGTTGGGCGGGCCCGATGACTATCGTGAGGTTGAAACCCGAGAAGACGTTCTCGTCTATTCGACGCAACCTCTGAAAAAAGATCTTGCGATTGCCGGACCTTTAATTGTGCATTTGTTCGCGGCTTCTTCTGCCGAGGACACTGACTTTACGGCACGAGTGCTCGACGTCCATCCGAACGGATACGCTATGCGTTTGAATGACGGAATTGTGCGGGCGCGATTTCGCTCATCTTACAGGTCGCCAGTTTCTCTCATTCCCGACAAAGTTTATGCATACCATATCGACTGCTGGGCGACGAGCCACGTCTTCGAGAAGGGCCACAAAGTTCGCCTCGAGGTTTCAAGCAGCGCCTTCCCCAGATTCGATCCCAACCTGAATACCGGATTGCCTATTGGGACCGACGAAATGCCTGTAATCGCGCGGCAGAGGATTCACCACGGTTCACGATTTCCGTCTCACATAGTTCTGCCCGTGATCAACGGCTAAGGTTGGCAGCCGTATTAACTTTTAAATCTAAGTCCTGAACTGACAAAAGGAATCAGTGAGCAGATTGGGAGGCACAATGAAAGACTGGCTTGGGTACACGCTTTTTACGATCTTCGTGTGGGGACTCTGGGGTCTCTTCAGCAAGCTCGCGGTGGACTCGGCAAAGCCGAAATTCGTCCTCCTGTTTCAGGCGGTCGGGATGTTCGCATTCTCAATTGTTGCGGTTTCGCTGATGCGGTTTTCTGTTCCCTGGTCCACCCGTGGTTTTACCTTTGGGGTCCTCGCGGGTCTGACAGCATTCGCCGGCTACTTCACATTCTTTATGGCATTGGAGCGGGGAAAAGCCTCGGTTATCGTGCCGCTTGCGGCTATGGGACCCGTGTTCACGGCCGTGCTTAGCATCGTTTTTCTTCACGAGAGGCCCACACTACAACAAATGATAGGGATAGCGTTCGCCGTGCTCGCATGTGTCCTTATAGCAGTTTAGGTGCAAATGAGCACATGACACGAGAGACGTTCCAAAAACCCTTCATGGGACTCAACCCCAAGGTGTTGAATCCACACAACGTGAAATCGCTCTATCCGGTGTTCCGAAAACAGATGATTTTGGGCCAGGGAACAGGGATCGTTCGGAAGAGTCTAAGATTTAGAGCGCGGTTTGCGATTGTGACGCTTCTGAAGCAGATGGTCTCCGATGCTGTCCCACATCTGCTGTAGATCGCTGAGCAATTCGCGTCGCTCGCGGTTCTGCTCTTGGATTTCTTCGGGAAGATCGAACCGCTCAAAGGCTTCGATGCATTTCTGAATATAATCCCCGGGATAGCCAGTTTCGTAATCGTCCCAAATAACGACGATCGCAGGAATGCCGCCGTACTCGGAATCCTCGTAGCTAATTTGCACATCCACGCCACGCGGAGGTTTCCCGCACTCCTGCTTGATAAACTTGATCGCCAATTCCATCTCATAATCATCAAGCTCGGGGGCATCTCCTGGTGGCGAACACTCTCCGATGAACTCGCGTCCCATCGTTGCCCCGCGTTTCTCTGACTCTGCGCCCAATCGACGCTTACTGTAAACTTCTGTAAAGTTAGCAGTGACTGGTGTCTGAGGCGACGCCTTCTAGTGAATATCCGCACAAGCCGGAAGCTCGCGCACAAAATCCAGTAAAGTACCCTGTTCCGCCTGGCCCTTGGCCCCCATCGTCCGTATCTCGTCAATAACGGGATCGTCGGAAGGCTGCCCCGGGGGAGGATTCGGCGACCCCGTAGGCCGTTGACCGGTTGCCGGCGATCCCGTTCGCAGTGTCTTGCAAAGCTGACCGGTGGCGGAATCAAGAGCTACTACTGCGCTGAAATCAGCAACGGCCTTGAAGCGATTGGCCGAATGCCTATGCGTCAGGATGTAAATGCTCTCCGCTACCACTAGGAACCCTAAAAAGAAGGCCAGCAGCTTGTATATCATGCCTTGCCTGTGTAGAGGATCGTCTGTAGATTGATCCAATTCAGGATACTAGAAGTGGGAGGTGCCAAAGGCAACAAGATTCTCGCGAAGAAGCTTCGGTCGCTCGATCCGCCTGCAGCGAGAGCAGCTCCGCCTTTCTCAAGAGGAATTCGCAGAACTTGCCAATGTGCATCGCACGTACATCAGCTCAATAGAATTGGGCAAGGTGAGCGTCGGAATTGAGGTCGCTAACGCTCTGGCTGCCGCCCTAGGCCTCAAGCTCAGTGAGCTTGTCCGCCGCTCCGAGTAACCCTACTTCAGAAATATCATCCGAACAGGATTGCTGTATTTAAATTCCAGTTCTACAAAAAATACAATGCGACGCTACAGAAATCCGTATTGCTGAGCCGATAGCACGAATCTCGTCCCTTGCTCAGAAACAATTTAATAGTTCCGACTCGCGGCTAGGTCGCTCCTGTTTGTCGCTCGGAGCAAAAACGGTGAGCATCTCATGAAACACGGCCCGGGCTGCTGGAGTAGCGGCCTATTAAATGATCGGAAGCGTACGTTGCTTGCATGACGAAACACATCCCGCTATCGTCCGCGAACTCCTTTCCTGATCGGCAGTGGTAGTCAACGGTTTCAACATCCAGATTGAGACCTTTCCACTGGATGGACGTATCGCGCTCCGCATCGTCTCTGAAAAATCGGAATAATCAGCCAACGGGCGGGCCTCACGGCCCGCGCGTTTCCGTTTCGGGGCCGCAAGTTTGCCAGCCAGAGTCGCTGAGCGGGTGAATTCGCTTTCGCCTTCCAAATTTTAAGAAATCTGGGCGGTATGAAATTGCCTTTGCAATTCCTTTTTCGCTTTTGGATTGTTGAGGCATGATGGGCAAGTATTTGCCGAAACGAGCCATTATGATGATTAGATAGAATAGCTGCTATGCAATGGACCGCCCCATCCGAAAAAGATGACGCGACGGAATCTCTGGAAAGGAATCTCCGGTATGCCGCCGACCAGTTCCGCGCCAGCTCCGGCCTAAGGTCGCAGGAATCCGTCGTGAAGGCGCTCATTTCAATGCGGGAGCCGTTCAAAGAGGCGTGTTCGATTCCCCCTACGGTTCGAGTTCCCCTGAAATCATTCTAAGGATTGCAATGTCACTTGAGCGCCAAATTGAAGAGCAGTTGATCGATAAGCTCCAAAGTCTCAAATATGAATATCGTCAAGATATTCGTGATCGCGATGGCTTGGTGAAGAATTTTCGTGAGAAATTCCAGGCGCTAAATCGGGTTGAATTGAGGGATTCCGAGTTTGAGCGTCTTCTTGAGGAAATCATCACCCCGGATGTCTTTGCCGCCGCCAAAACCCTCCGCGAGCGCAACAGCTTTACCCGCGATGACGGCACGCCGCTGAACTACACCTTGGTCAACATTAGGGACTGGTGCAAAAACACGTTGAAGTCGTCAACCAGGTCCGCATCAACACCGACAACAGCCACCAGCGTTACGATGTGATCCTGCTCATCAACGGCGTGCCGGTGGTACAGATCGAACTGAAATCCCTCGGCATCAGCCCGCGCCGGGCCATGGAGCAGGTTGTTGACTACAAGAACGACCCCGGCAATGGCTATACAAAGACGCTGCTTTGCTTCATGCAGCTTTTCATCGTCAGCAATCGAAGCGATACCTGGTATTTCGCCAACAACAACAGCCGCCATTTCAGCTTCAATGCCGACGAGCGCTTTCTGCCCGTTTATCAGTTCGCCGCCGAGGACAACAAGAAGATCGCGCATCTCGACAGCTTTGCGGAGACCTTCCTTCCCAAATGCACCCTTGGTCAGATGATCAGCCGCTATATGGTGCTGGTTGCCAGCGAGCAAAAGCTGATGATGATGCGTCCGTATCAAATCTACGCAGTCAAGGCCATCGTGGATTGCATTCACGAGAATTGCGGCAACGGCTATATCTGGCACACCACCGGCAGCGGCAAGACGCTCACCTCTTTTAAGGCCTCCACCCTTTGTTCGCTGAGGCTGACGAAAGCGATACCGAGAGCGCTGAATGTTTCGAGCGCCCGGAGCAAATGAGAGACCGAACGCGCAAACCTGTCGAACTTCCAAACCACAACGACATCAAACTTGCAGCGGTGAGCGTCTGTCATGAGACGGTTCAATTCAGGCCGAGAGTCCTTCGCTCCACTGAAGCCCATGTCGTGATATTGGCCGACAACATCCCAGCCGCGGGCCCGAGCGACTTGTTCAAGCTCGCGAGTCTGTACTGTCACATCCTGTCCGTGATTTGTGGTGCTGACTCGGGCATAAATTGCAGCCCGCTGCTGTAGAATCCCTGAAGCCACGTTGCACCTCCTTTGTGCAATTGGGTTAGGGGCGCGTTTGCTGTTGACGCAGCAGCGCGTCCCGTTGAGTTCTTTACATCTTCTTTTTCCTGCCCGGCTTCACCTTCACCAGTCTCTTGCGCGCTTTTTCAATGTCACGACTTGACCAAAGCCGGACGGTAACGCCGCCTACCCTCTGCAGCGGTGGCGCATCGACGGTTCCGGCTGATACGTGTCGCTGAACCATTCGTCAGCAGTGCCGAGGTCGTTCCTAACCTTAACTCGTCGTTGTATTGTCGAAATGGGTTAGAGACATTTTGGGTCAGCGCTCTTTGAGGGCACTCGCAAAGAGCGTATGAAATGGGCGAGAAGCACTTGCGCGGCTCGAAAGCCCGACAAACAGTTGCTGCTTATCTGCCGTGAGCGTGGACCCTGGACTGGCTGTGGGCGATGTTCGCCCCAACGCTGTTGGCGAGTCTGAAAGAGGATTGGAAAGAGTCGTGGGAATGTCGTCAGGCACGGAGCCGGGCATTCGATACTGTCCAGATTGGGAATAGTTTGGAATGGGTTTATCGGTATGGAGGTATCTTTTGTATGCCGAGATCCAATTGCTTGCTATCTCTTGTTGTGCCGTTGGAAGGCCGAGTTTCCCCGCGCAGACCATCGAATGGAGATGGTCCTCCAATTGGTCCTTTACATAGGAATTCCACTCCGTGTTGTAATGCGGCTCGGGCCATAAGTTTCGGATATCATCTGATCCTCCTAGGCCGGGCGTAATGAGATAGTCCACCTCGTAGTTCGCGGCCGGTGCGTTGCCGATTCCGTATTCTTGAAAGACCTCTTTCTGCACGTCTCTTGGTACTGGGCGTATCACTTCGTCGTGGTCTGCGGAGCAAAGCTCGGCGAACCCAATAGGACGAGTCGAACCGGGGGTCAGGCCCGGGTTGGGGAGGGCGGCGGCGTAGGCACTCCACGAGATGCTGGCACTGCGCCTCGTGGCTTCGTTGTAGAGAATCCGGGCCGCGTAGACCGCTAGACATACGAACACGCAGACGTAGGCGAAGCCTGTCCATCTCATTGCAACCCTCAGTTGGTGCCATGGGTGGGGTCGATGGGTGGGCATCAACTCAGCCAATTGCGCTTTGAGAAGTGCACGTGGGCCAGCGTTGGGGGGTAGCTTGGAATCCAGGGCGCGACGGTGAACGCGTACGAAATCGGTAATTGTGGTTTCGATTTCTGCCATCCGAGCGCGACACTCCCAGCAGGAGGCGAGGTGGGCGCGTGCCTGAGCGGCACGGCGCGCTGGGAGCTCACCGTCCGTGGTCAGCAGGAGATCCTCATCCGATAGATGCAGGTCTTCGTTACGCATATCTTCACATCCCATCTGCACGAATCAAACGCGCCAGCGAGCGTGTCAGTGAAAGGGAAACCGCACCCAGCGAAATGCCGACAACCTCAGAGATCTCTCGATATCGGAGGCCTTCCGCGCGCAATCGTAGGCAGCATTGGTCTTCCTCGGGAAGAGCCTCAACCACTGCGAGCAGACGAGACCGCCTTTCGATGGCCGACAATTGGTCTTCAGGGCTGGGTGATGAATCGAGCTGCTTCGCTGCGACCGCTGGCTCGAGTTCCATCCTGTCGAGTGATTTCTGGTTGGCATGCCGTTGCTTCAGGGCGAGATTGTGGGCCACCCGGAAAAGCCAGCTGCGAAGATTTCGGCGGGACTTCCCCATTTGCAGGTGCCGAAAGAGCGCGAGGAATACCTCCTGAGTGACTTCTTCTCCATCATGTATGGATATTCCGAATGACAGGACATAGCGAAGCAATGGACTCCGAAGCTGGTCATAAAGCCCCATAACGTCGGACTGAATCTGAGAGTCCTCGGGCCGACATGCAACGCTTCCGGCCGTCGAAGGGGATAGCTCGCTCAGCGGGCGTGTCACGGGGCTTGGCATGGGCACCTACATATATATTCCATTCGGCACAATTTTGTTCAGCGTACTTGAAGTTCTCCGCATGTCATCGCAGAGACCGAAAATAGACTGAACAAAAACCGTTCTGTCCGGAATATCCATATTGAGGGGGAGAGTGGTGCGCCCGTCGTCTGTCTTAGTGGTGTGGTAGGCGCCCAAGTCCCACCCAGCAGTATCCGCAGCAAGGCTAGAGAGGCCACCTATCGATGAAGAGACTCGTGATTTTCTTTTTCTTCTACACTTTGCCGCTCTACTGCCAGACGAACAGCGGTGAATTGCGCCTCTCAGTGAGCGACCCGGCCGGTCTTGGCGTGAAGGCGACGGTTCGAATCGTCAGCGAAGCCAATGAGTATCGGAACACACTGATGACTAACGACGAGGGCAAGCTGGTTGCCCAGCGCCTGCCCTTCGGCCTGTACCACTTGGAAATTCGCCAAACAGGCTTTTCCGACGTCTCCGAGACGGTGAACATTCGCTCGTCCATTCCGCTGGATTATGCGATCAAGCTCAGGCTTCTCTCGGTCAGCCAATCGGTGAACGTCACCGCGGCTGGCACGCTTATCGATCCCGATCAGGCCGGATCCGTTAGTCGAATTGGTTCGGCTTCCATACAAAACCGGCTCAGCTCGATTCCCGGCCGCTCCATTCAGGATCTGGTGAATTCACAGCCTGGCTGGCTCTACGAAGGCAACGCTGTGCTCCATCCGCGCGGCTCCGAATATCAAACGCAGTTCGTCGTGGACGGGATTCCCCTAACGGACGACCGCTCGCCAAGCTTCGGCCCTCAAATCGAAGCGGACGACGTGCAGTCGGTTAGCATCTACACGGCTGGCATTCCTGCGGAGTATGGACGGAAAATGGGCGGCGTGGTCGAGGTCAACACACTTCAGGATTCCGACCCTGGTTTTCACGGCCAGGTTGTGCTTTCGGGCGGCAGTTTTGACTCGGCCGGCGCGTTCGCACAGGGGCAGTACGTCTGGGGCAGGAACACCTTTGGCGGCAGCGCGAGCGGCAGCATGACGGATCATTATCTGAATCCCGTTGTTCCGCAGAACTTCTCAAACACCGGCACGCTGGGAGATTTCTCCGTTCACTACCAACGCGAGCTGACCCCGGACGATCGGATTAGCCTCATGGTTCGCCACGAAATTTCGCGCTACGAGATTCCGAACGAGTTGATCCAGCAAGCGGCCGGGCAACGACAGACAGCGGACAATATCGAAACAATGGGAATCGTCTCCTACCAGCACATATTTTCATCCAACGTCGTGGCTGATTTTCGAGGCATGGTTCGAGACAACGCCAACGATTTCGGTTCCAACGAGGATTCCACACCCGTCGAAGTCTTCCAACACAATCGGTTCCGCGACGGATACTTCAAGGGAACAGTCACGGTAAACCGTGGCCGGCACGAATGGAAGTTCGGTGTCGAGTCCGACAATGCATTCCTCCACGAAAACACAAATTACCTGATCACAGACCCGACCCAGTTCGACCCCGATGTTTGTGCTCCCGATGGGGAAGGCGGAGTCGTTGGGCCTGGTTGCACGTTCAGTTTTCTCGCGCATCGCCCCGACCTAGAGCAATCCGCATTCGTCCAGGATTTGATGCACTTCGGCAATTGGACCATTAGCGCGGGACTCCGTTGGGATCACTACCAATTGATCCTGAATCGCCAGGCCGTGGACCCGCGCTTCTCGGTTTCTCGCTACTTCCCGTCTGCCAATGTCGTGCTGCGTTTCTCCTACGACCGCATTTTCCAGACGCCATCGTTCGAAAATATCCTGCTGTCCAGCTCGACGGCCGTCGAGTCCATTGATCCGGAAAACTTCCTCCGGCTGCCCGTCGAACCCTCAGAAGGGAATTATTACGAAGCGGGCGTTACCAAAGTCTTCGCCAACAAGATGAGGCTGGACGCCAATTACTTTCGCCGCCTCGTGAACAACTACGCGGACGACGATCAGATCGAGAACACAACCATCAGCTTCCCGATCTCATTCCGGAAATCCATCATCTACGGCGCGGAAGCGAAGATCGAGGTTCCCGACTGGCATGGTTTTTCGGGTTTCGCGAGCTACTCCTACACCGTCGGCAATGCCTGGTTTCCTGTGACCGGGGGGTTATTCTTCGGGGACGACGCTATAGATGCGGGATCTCAACTCACCGGCCACTTTCCGGACTCACAGGATCAGCGCAACACAGTTCGCGGACGTATTCGCTACCAGGTCGCGCCGCGTTTCTGGGTCGCGTTCGGAGTTCAGTACGATACTGGCCTGCCGTTCGAATTTCAGTGCGATGATCCTGACATCAGCACCTGCATTGCGGACGCCACCGCGCAATTCGGCCAGAAGGTCGTGAGCCGCATCAATTTTGAGCGTGGCCGCATCTATCCTTCCTTTCAGGTTAACGCGTCTGCGGGCGCAACTTTATACAAGTCGGACCGTTTGAACATGCAATTTCAGGTGGACGGACAGAATCTCAACGACGTTCTGGACGTCATTGACTTCGGTGGCTTGTTTTCCGGAAACGCGATCGGACCTTCGCGGAGTTTCGCCCTGCGCCTGACCACCAACTTCTGAGTTGGCAAGGCCTTCTGCGCGAGCCACGGCTCTGGGCGGTCTTGGGCCGTGAGAGTTACCGCTCCGGAAGGCTGGAAAGGATGCGCGATGGGTTCGCGGAAGATTGGCCTCTGGCTACCCGCAATTCTGGCGATCGCAGTGGCAGCACCGGCGCTTATCTGGATGCGCTACGTCAGAGTCCCGACGAATGTCGCCTACGTGAGCGAGGAAGAGGGTGGTATCAGTGTCATCGACTTGAATACCCTCAAGGTAATCCGGAGAGTCCATCCCAAAAACGTCGCGCCGCGCGGTCTCGGCGTCACGTTCGACGGAAGGTACCTCATCACTTCCAATAAGAACACTGCCGACCTGGCGGTCCTTAGCACGCCACGGCTCAAACTCGTCACGCGAATGGACATCGGAGACAATCCGGAATTCATCAAGTTCGATCCAGCGGGTGATCGTGTGTTTGCAACATTCGAACCTGGCTCCGAGGGCGGGCCGCCTAGCGCCGATGATGATGACGACGACGCGAATGAGCCCCCTGCTCAGATCGCGTCCTTTCACATCGGCGATTGGGCGGCCGGGCCGTTTCAACGGCAGGTAAGGAAACGGAGGGTTTGGAATTCTCTCCGGACGGCAAGCTGCTGTTGGTGGCGAACGAGGCGCAGAACGATATAGGCGTCTTCGACAAAACCACCGGATCGCATATCCGGGACATTGATCTGAAGCCGTACGGAATTCGTCCTCGCGGTGTGAAAGTGTCTCCGCAAGGGACTGGATATGCCGTAACGATGGAAGCGTCCGGAACGCTATTGACCATGGATAAGAATTTCAACGTGCTGAAATCGGTCGCGACTGCGACGAAGCCCTATGGCCTCGCGTTTGACCGCGCCGGCAAGCGCATTTTTGTATCAGCGGCAATGGCTCGGAAGCTGCAGGTATTCTCGGCGGATTCCCTCGAATTGCTACAAAACTTGCCCTTTCTCAAGCGTCACGAGGCTCTTGAGCTGCGCGATAAACTATTCCAACACCAACTCCCAACTCGTTCGCGATGGCTCGCCACGAGGCTCCCTGGCTTCGCAGGCGGGCAACCGCGTTAGCGTCCACCTTTGTCCGCGGCCTTCCGAGCGTCTTGCCCTTGGCGCGGGCATTCCGCAAGCCAGCACGCACTCTCTCGGCGATCAATGACCGCTCTAACTCGGCCACCGCCCCTAGGACGGTGAAAACCATCTTGCCCGCCGGCGTACTTGTGTCTAACGATTCACTCAGGCTGACGAAGCTGATACCGAGAGCGTTGAATGTTTCAAGTGCGCGAAGCAAGTGGGAGACTGACCGGGCGAATCTATCGAACTTCCAGACAACAACCACGTCAAACTTACGCCTGTGGGCATCAGTCATCAGTCGGTTCAGTTCGGGACGGGAGTCTTTGGCTCCGCTGACGCCGATGTCGAGATATTGGTCTACGACTTGCCATCCGCGAGCCTCGGCGAATTGCTCAAGCTCCCGAGTCTGTACTGTCACATCCTGTCCGTGATTTGTGGTGCTGACTCGGGCATAAATAGCAGCTCGCTGCTGTAGAATCCCTGAAGCCACGTTGCACCTCCGTTGTGCAATTGGGTTAGGGACGTGTCGATGTTAGCGCACCGGCGCGTCCCGCTTCTCCTGCTACCGCTTCGGCTTGCGGCCCCTGCCCTTGCGATAGTTTTCTTGCTTGTACCTTCGAACACGCATCACGTCGCGGTAAGTCCAGATGCGAACCGTAACTCCACCGACTTTACTGCGCCCTGGCGCGGAAATGACACCAGTGGCTATCCAACGGTGGAGTGTCTGCCTTCCAATCTTGAGCATTCGTGCGACCTGTGCTGTGGAGTAACTTCTCACGGAACATACCTGTACCATATTTCTCTTGCACTGTCAAATTCATCGTGCGAAAATTCTCTCCGAAAGGAAATGCGCCGGTTGCAACCGGGCCGGAAAAGGATCTTCGTTGGCTTCTCGCAGAATACGACATTCGGCATCCATGCAGCCGGCCGGCGTTTCCCCTGCGGAGACAATCAGAGAGTCGGCTGATCCCCGCAAGAAAACCGAGCAGAGAGCCTTCTGGAAAACCGTGATAGCCGGGTACATGAGTCAATCGGACTTTTCGAAAATCCAACTTACAGCCGAAGAGGACGACAGAATGTGGGATCGGGTGTTCGAGCGCACCCTTTTGCCTCAAAAAGTGGAAAGGCTAGAGAAATCAATCGAAAATCTCAGTGCGCGGCGTTCTGCTGCGCTCACGCCGCGTCAGGGCAAGATATGGCGTGTCATTCAGTCCGGCGCCAAGGGGACGCAGTATTGTCGAGAACTTCACAGCGCCGGTGTGAAGCCCCGAAATTCATGGAGAAACGGCGGCTGCCCGGCAACCTACCCCGCAGCCTATCAAAGTTCCCGCATCTGGCGACAACGGATCAACGATGAAAAATCCAAAATCCGGCGGAAGGCTGAGCCAGGCGGAACTGGAACTGGCCGCTAGTAATTCTCCTCTCTTTCTGAAATCCCCGTAAAAGTGGCAGCCAAATCGGCTTTTCGACTAGCCGATCATCCCAACGTCGATTGGAACATCTCTGCTTGACGGCTAGGATGCAGTCATGGCGACCATGAAAACAGCCACTCCGTTGCTCGTTTCAATTCCCGAGGCTGCGTTCCAGCTCAGCTTGTCGAAAGAGGATGTTCTTTCTCTGATTGCAGACGGTGAGATCACTTCTGTTGCCGTTCGCGGACAAGTTCTTATCCCTTACGAATCTCTAAAGCTTATTGCGAGGCAGACAACGCGCGAGAGTCCGGTCAATCACAGGAAACGCGGCTGCGGCACGGCGGAGACACGCGACGAAACGCCAAAACTGCCGCGTCCTAGCCGGTATATTCGAAGCCGCTCGCCGGAACAGCGGCGATGATGATGAACAATCTGACATGCGAGTCAATCGCGCGTGCCGTGCTCGGAGAGCCGGTGAAGCGCATTGGTGCCGAATTGCTCTGGCCTTGCCCGAACCACGACGATCGGCATCCGAGCCTTTCCGTCAATCCGCATAAGAACGTATTTCTCTGCGCACCGTGCAACGCGAGTGGTAATGCCTGGCAGCTCGCGGCGTTCCTCGGGCACCTCGATCCGGGAGACAAGCCAGGTGTCACCGCGTGGCTCAAGGAGCGAGGGCTTTTTGACGGCCGGCGAACTAACAGGGCGCCGAGCGAGCGCAGGCGGTGCGTTGCTGAGTACACCTATCATAACGCTGAACGAGACCCCGTCGCGCGCAAGCTTCGCTTCGAACCGGGCCGCGATGGCCGGAAGAAAGACTTCGCGTGGCAACGGTGGGAGAGCGGCGCGTGGATCGAGGGGCTTGCCGGGGTAAAGACACCGCTTTACCGACTTCCCGAAATCAAGAACGAAACATTCATCGTTTTGGTCGAGGGCGAAAAGGATGCCGATGCAGGTGCGGCAATTGGACTGCCGGCTACGACAAGCGGCGGAGTGGGCTCATTTCGAGAAGATCATGCGGACGCATTGAGCGGCAAGCACATTGTGGTAGTCGCAGACGCGGACGATCCAGGCCGGGTACACGCGCAGAAAGTGGCCATCATGTTGTACGGCAAAGTCGCGGGCGTGAAGGTTTGCGAAATCCACGGGTCAAAAGACTTGGCCGAAGCAATCGGGAAGGGCATACCCAGAAGCACTTTGCGGGCGCTGTTTGAAGAAACTCCTGAATGGAAGCCCGCGAGTGGTGCCGCCATTCTCAACTCCTTACTGCAATTTGTGCGACGTTTCGTTTCACTTACCGAAGCACAGGTTCGCGTCGTCGCTCTCTGGACGGCCCACACTTTTCTGTTTGAGGCATTCGACTGCACGCCTTATTTGAGCCTCAGTTCAGCAGAGAAACAGAGCGGCAAGACTCGCTTGCTTGAAATTCTCGAAACACTCGTTGACGAGCCTTGGCTAACGGGTCGCGTCACGCCGGCGGTGCTGACCCGCAAAATTGACGCCGTCAAGCCGACGCTGCTGCTGGACGAATCTGACACAGCATTCGGTGGGGAGAAAGAATACGCGGAGGCTCTGCGGGGAGTCCTTAATAGCGGGTACCGCCGCGGTGGAAGGGCATCCTGTTGCGTAGGTCAAGGCGCGAACACATCATACAAGGACTTCGAGACGTTCTGTGCCAAAGCGATCGCAGGCATCGGCAAGTTACCTGATACAGTCGCAGATCGCAGCATCCCAATCCGGCTGAAGCGTGCGAGACGCGGGGAAGTCGAAAGATTCCGCAAGCGCGACGCTGACAGAGAGGCAAGCGAGATCAAGGCTCGCCTGGCGGAATGGTGCGGGTCGAACCTGGAAAGGCTACGAGCCGCCCGGCCTGAAATTCCAGTTGAACTCTCCGATCGCCAGGCAGATTGCTGCGAGCCACTTCTTGCGATTGCGGACTTCGCGGGGAGCGAGTGGCCGCAAGCCGCCAGACACTCACTTGTCGAACTTTGTGCGGAGGCCCAGGCCGGCGACCAATCAGTAGGCGTGCGGCTCTTATGCGACATTCGGCAGATTTTCGATGAGCGCGGGACTGACCGAATTTCGTCCGCTGACCTCGTAGGCGCGCTGAATGAAATCGAGACCTCGCCGTGGTCGGAGTGGTCGCACGGGAAGCCCCTTACAGCCCCAAAGCTGGCTCGGATGCTTGCCCGCTACGAAATCGCTCCCGGCACCATTCGAGTTGAGAGCAGGACGCCGAAAGGCTACTACCGCAAAGACTTTGAGGATGCATTTGCCCGCTATATCCGCCCTTCGAACCGCAACACCGCCACAAGCCCGATAGACGTTGACGAAATCAGGCATTCTGATAACGCCCCAGGCGGACGGTGTGGCGGTTCGGAAAACGTGAACAGCATCAATAAAAATGCACCTTGTGGCGATGTTGCGGTTCCAACGCCGGAGCGAGGGCGCGAAGAGTTTTCCGATGAGGACGAGGTGCGACTGTGAGTGCTGCCGTTGAAATCCTAGCCGAATTACAACGGCGAGGCGTGAGCGTTGCTGTCGAGGGAGATACCCTCTGCCTCAGGCCTAAGAAAGTCCTAGATGAGGCGCTCCTGGCCCGTGTGCGGGAGTCGAAGCTCGCCCTTCTCGAAACCCTTCGCAAGTGTCCCGCTACGTGTTCTGCGCAATGCTACGAGGTCGAGACGGACTTGTGGATTCATCGTCCCTGGGCGGGATGCACAACCAGCAAGAGCAAAGCGTCCACGGATATTCGCAAAGTGAGTATGACCTGCTGGCACTGTAAAGGGGAGAGAAGGTGCTGTTGCAGCACATGTGCGCCGGGCTCTTTGGTCGAATCAGGAGAGTGCATCGCGTGTGGGGGGACTGGCCAGCTTTGGGGATGGATTCAGTAGCCATGGTCCGTGGTACCCTTCCGGTCGCGCAACAGTCTCCTGGCGAGCAAAGAGGAAGTATGGCTCGTAGGAGATTTCAGAACGGCTGTTTGTATCTGAGACGTGGAAAAAGGCGAAGTGTCTGGGTCGGGCAATACCGAGAGGACGAACTAGATCACGAGGGCAAGGTGCATCGGATTCTGCGGAAAGTGATCCTGGGGACCACGCAAGAGCTACGGACCAAGAGCCTCGCTCACCGGGAACTTGGCAAGAGGCTCGAGCGAATCAATAGCTTTGCGTATCGCCCTGGGAGAACCACCACATTCGAGCAGTTTGTCGCATCGTGGCGAGAAGACGTTTTGAGGCTGCGGAAGCCGTCGAGCGTCAAAGCGGCAGAATCGCATCTTCGCGCGTATCTGGCTCCGAGGTTTGGCGAACTAAAACTCGAAGAAATCACACACGAAACCATTCAGCAATTTGTGTCCTTGCTCGCATCGCGAGTGTCGCGACACACGTTGCTCAACATCCTGGGTACACTCGGCGGGATTCTCAAGAGCGCCAAAGCCTATGGATACACATGCGGGAACTTCTCGCGGGAAGAGGTCGTACTACCCGCCGTGAAGGTCACCAAACAGCCAAGGTTTTTCTCAGCGGCGGAAGTGGGACGCATTCTCTGCGCCGCGAGCGAAGAGCCTTACCGTACGATGTTTTGGGTTGCGGC
>Ga0335077_10001036_pt1 | contig 32415 bp, 29 predicted proteins | sample Lox_Sample_31_FD_207151 | JGI IMG/M metagenome (GOLD analysis project Ga0335077, IMG submission 207151) | Soil microbial communities from Loxahatchee National Wildlife Refuge, Florida, United States - Lox_Sample_3.1 | ecosystem: Environmental > Terrestrial > Soil > Wetlands | place: USA... | reverse complement strand
GAAGTAGAGGGCTTCGCTTACCAGAATCATATTTTCCGAGTGCGCCCGGTCGATGACGCGCAGGTCGAGAACGTCTTCTTGTTAGGGATACTCAACTCGGAGCGAGTTCGCCGCCACTGGGTGGCGACCTGCAATACAAGCAGTGGGTTAAATACGATTAACCGCCGCGGTCTCCGCAGGCTCTTGGTCCAACGACCGGCGCCCGATGAACAGCGCGAGGTCGCAAAACTGGTTGAGTCGGCGAACAACGTCGTCGCAGCCTGCGCAGCGGAACTCAATGAGCTCGAGTGTCTCAAGCGCGCACTACTGCAGAACCTCCTGACCGGTCGCATCAGAATGAGGAATTGACTAGTGGCTGCCGTTGTCCTGCCGAACGAAGAACGGACTGTCGAAAATCCACTGCTCAACTGGCTGCAGTCGCCCGAGCTGGGCTGGCGCTATGAGGATGCAAAGGCCGTGACGCGCGAATACCGCGCACGGCGCGCCAACGGCTCGGTCGACGAGCGCGAGGTGTTGCTGCTGCCCATCCTCAAGGAGCGGTTGATCGCGCTGAACCCCGGGGTCATCACTGATGACGAGCGCGCTGAGCGTGTGATCTCGCGACTGCGCGCCGAGCGTGACAACCAGGAATGGCTCCGGTGGCTACGCGGCGAGCAGTCTCTGAGCTTTGCGGTGGGCGAGACGGCGGAAGGCGTCCGGCTCATCGACTTCGACGACATTGAAGCAAATGACTTCCTGGCGACCAACCAGTTCCGCGTTGAGGGCGTGGGTGGCAACGTCCGCACCGACCTACTGCTGCTCGTCAATGGCATTCCCATCGTCAACATCGAGGCCAAGACCACCGGGCGCGATTGGCACATCGACTGGACCGAGGGTGCCAAGCAGTGCGCGCGGTACAGCCGCGAGGCGCCGCAACTCTATTACTCCAACGCTTTCTGTGGCGCGGTTAACGAGCTGGTGTTCCGCTATGGCGTGCCGGGCGCGAAGTTCCACACGTGGCACGAGTGGCGCGATCCGGCGCCGCATACCCATATCCCGGAACACGACAGCATGCGCCGGGCCGTGTACGGTCTGTTGGACCGCGGCAACCTGCTGGACATTTTGCGTAACTTCATCGTCTTAGAGGTAGAGGAAGGGCGGCCGGTGAAGAAGGTGGCGCGTTACCAGCAGTTCGCCGCCGCCAACGAGATCGTGCGCCGTTCACTGCAGGTGGACCGCGAGCAGGAATGGCGCCGCGGCCTCGTCTGGCACACGCAGGGCAGCGGCAAGAGCCTGACCATCCTTTTCGCGGCAAAGAAGCTGTGGCACCACGCGGACCTGCAGCAGCCGACCATTCTGGTGGTAATCGACCGCGAACAGTTGCAGGACCAGATGATCGGCCAGTTCATCCGCACCAACACGGAGATCTGCCGTATCGCAGCGAGCCGCGAGGATCTGGTGGCGTTGCTGTCGGAAGGCGACGGTTTCCGCGGTATCGTTGTGACAATCATGCATAAGTTCAGCGGGCACGAGCGTTTCGCTGTGCCGCGCCGAAATGTGATCGCCCTGATCGACGAAGCGCACCGCTCGCAGGAGGGGGAGTTCGGTAAGTGGATGCGTGCGGTGTTACCGGAAGCATCCCTTTTCGGCTTCACGGGAACGCCGATCGAGAACAAGGATCACAACACGCCGAAGACCTTCGGCCGCGTGCTGGGCAAGGACGATTCCGGCAACGAACTGATTGAGCGCTACATGCAGCCCGGCGGCCGCTATTCGATTGCGGACGCCATCCGTGATGGCGCCACCAAGCCCATTGAGTACGAGCCGCGTGTGTCCGACTGGTCTGTGTGGGGCGAGAAGCTGGATGCTGTCTTCGAACGCGAGTTTGCCCACTTGCCCGAGGGGGAGCGCGAGAAGCTGAAGAGCGAGAGCGCGCGGCTGGAGGTCATCCTCAAGCTCCCCAAGCGCATCGCCATGATTGCGGGGGATGTGGCCAAGGACTTCACGGAACGGGTGCGGCCCAACAAGTTCAAGGCAATGCTGGTCTGCTACGACAAGGAGACCTGCGGGCTGTACAAGGCGGCGTTGGACGGGTTGCTCGGCGCTGACGTTGCGCTGCCGGTGTACTCCGAAGACCCGAAAAAGGACGCTCAGGCCGTAAAGGCGCATTACCTGGGCGATGCCAACCGGCGCACGGCCATCGAGGAGTTCAAGAAGGAAAGGCCGCAAGACGGGGCAGAGCGGACCAAGCCTGAGAACCGCTGGCGGAATGTCGAGATTCTCATCGTCTGCGACATGCTGCTTACTGGCTTCGATGCGCCCATCGTCGAGACCATGTACCTGGATAAGGGCATCCGCGACCACCTACTGCTGCAGGCCATCGCTAGGGTTAACCGGCCGTACAACGACTTGAAGCAGTGCGGCGTAGTCGTGGACTACTACGGCCTGTTCGACAAGCTCGAAGAGGCGCTGGACTTCGACAAGAACGAGCTGGGTGAGGTGGCATTTCCGTTCACTAGACTGCGCGAGCAGTTCAAGATCGAGATGCAGTGGCTGCTTGACCTGTTTGTCGACTTTCCCAAGGACGGCACGTACGAGAACATCAAGTACCGCATCCTGCCCTGGCTTAACGCCAACGAGCCAGCGCGCGAGAAGTTCGAGCAGGGCTACCGCAACTTAAGCCTGTTGTGGGAAACCCTGCATCCCGACGCCTTTCTGGTGAAACACGAGGCAAACTACCTGTGGCTCAGCCGAGTGTGGATCTACTACGTTAAGGCGTTCTACAAGAGCGGGCAGACCAAGTACGAGACCGATCCGGCCGATGGTGCCAAGACGCGCGAGCTGATCCGTCAGCACGTGGACGTGGACCAGATTAAGCGCGACATGCCGACATACGTGCTCGATGCGGAGTACCTCACCAAGATAAAGGAAGATCCGCCGGATTCGAAGGCGCTGGACATCGAGGCCATGCTGGCGGCGGAGCTGCAGATCCGGCTCGGGGAGGATGCTGAGTTTCAGCCGCTGTCGGAGCGCCTGAAGCGCATCGTGCAGCAGAAGCGCAATGGCACCCTGGCCGGGTTGGCGCTCCTCAAGGAATTGGAGGAGTTGACTCGCGAAACGGTGGCTTTGGTCCAGGAGTCGAAGCGCCCGCTTGTCCAAAGTTTCTCAAAGGCGGCGCAAGAGCGGTCGCCGGGCTTGTCGGACGAAGAGGCGGAGAGGATCGCTGTGGCCCTGCTGGCGAAGGCGGACGAGTTGCTCTTCGCCGGCTGGCTCGAACAGGAGCACATCGACATCGAACTGTTCCGCGCTTTCACGATCTTGTTGGCCAAGAAGTTCCCCGCCGCCGGTCTGCACGGCCGAGACAAGGATTTCGTGGCCCGTTGTATCAAGCTGCTGCGCAAGGCCAGCTATAAGGCGAAGTCCGATGAGTGAGGCGCTCTTCAAGTACCGTGTCCGGGTAAGCCCGAACGCTCGCTCGGTGAAGCTGCGGGTTACGCTGCAGCATGGACTTGAGGTTGTTGTACCTCGTGGTTACGAGGAGGACCGGATCCCGGCCTTGCTGGAACGCAAGCGCCAATGGGTTCGTACGGCGCTAGAGCGCGTAGAGATCCAGCGCAAGTTCTTTGAGCCCGAACCGGCGTGGCGGCTACCGTTACAGATCAAATTCCCCGCGGTAGGTGGTGTATGGCACGTGAGCGCTCGCGTAACCGACGTTCGTTGGGTCGCTGTACGGGAGATTGGTCCCGAGCAACTGCTCGTGTTCGGAGCAGTCGAGGATCCGACTATGTCCCGGGCCGCCCTTGCGCGTTGGCTCATGCGTCAGACACGCGTGCACCTGGTTCCTCGGCTCCAGAGCCTCAGCCTTAAGACGGGTTTGCGCTACAAGAACGTTCTCATCAAGCGGCAGCGAACACGTTGGGCGAGTTGTTCCAGGCACGGTACGATCTCACTGAACACGAAGCTGTTATTTCTTCCGCCACGCGTGGTCGATTACGTGATTACGCATGAGCTATGTCACTTGGCAGAAATGAATCACTCGAGACGGTTCTGGCAGTTGGTGCAGCAGAATTACCCTGACTATCGTGAGACTGACGCCCAACTTCGTGACATGTGGAAGGCCATTCCTCGTTGGGCAAGCGAGGATCGAGAACTGCGAGGTGCGGCACTACAGTGAGCTCAACGCCGTGACCCCTTGTCGTTCAGAATCCGCGACTGACTCTGAGGAGTAACGGTGAACATCGCTTGCCTGGGATGGGGATCCCTGGTGTGGGATCCAGGAGGGCTTCCTCTAAGAGGTCCATGGAACGACGATGGACCGCTGGTACGCGTGGAGTTCTTACGGCAATCGCGCCCAGACACAGGGACACTTGTTACGCATCTGAACTCAATGTCTAGAGTGAAGGATACCTCTAGTCGTGGACCACCTTAGGGACACGCATGGAGATACTGTACTACTACAAGCTAACTGTTGATGACGGCGGTGCGCCTTGCGTGAGTGCTGGGCTGCTGTCGCTTGCGATCTGCAAACCGCTAATCCGCACTAATGCCGAGCATGGGTCGATTGTCTTCGGCTTTGCTGCCAACTCGCTGTCAAAGACAAACCCGCTGATTTACATAGCGGTCGTTACCGACATAGCTGACGAGGGAAGTTATTACGTCGAGAAGAAGTACTCGCGACGCGCAGACCGCATCTATGCGCGTAAAGGCAGTCGGTTCACGTGGCGCTCAGACGCTCGTTATCACGGTCCGGAGGATCTTACGCATGACCTAGGCCCGGAACCCAGGTATCCTCGCGCCCGTGTGCTATTGAGCAAGAACTTCAGATACCTTGGGAACTGCGGTACTGCAGAATATAAATCCAAGTACCCGGCAATCAAGGAAGCCGTTGAAGGGCTCGGCCAGGGACACCGTGTCAATCACCCGCCGACGCTTCGAGGAGAGTTGCTGAGGCTGAAAGATGAGACTTGGAGCACTACCAATAGAAGAACGCTCGGTAAGCCGATACTTGCTGCAGATAACAGGCATTGTCACAGAGAGCGTTTTTGGGGAAGGTGCTGATCGCCATGCCTCTTGAAAAGTTACCGACAAAGATGTCAGGCGGCTTCGGCTTGTCGATGCTCGACCGCGCCGTGAAGGAGTTTCACGCTGTCCGCTGTAAGCCCAAGGACTTGGAGCCGTTGCGGCAGTACTTTCGCAAGAGCGGACAGATCAGGTGCTTTTACTGCGAGCGACAGCCGGCTACCCGATGGGACCATGTCCATCCGCTTACGCGGGGAGGGGACACGCAGCCAGGCAACCTGGTGCCAGCTTGCGGCCCGTGTGATGACTCAAAGCAGCACCGTGAGATAGATGAATGGGCACAAAGCGTAAGCAAGCACAGTCCAAGACCCGAGCAGGCGCAACGAATCAAGCAGGCATTAGTAGAGTATCGGAAGCAGTTCCCATATGAACCCCGTGAGTTCGAAGCCAAGCTTTCAGCCGCTGAAAGGGAGAGCTATAAGAGGTTTCAGGAGCAACTGCAGGCGCTTCGGACACACCTAATCGCTGCGGGATGGCTGAAGGAACGGAAGAAAGACTAGCTTGGTGCTGTGCAAGTGTCCGCGACTCTTCTGAATGGGCGACACGAGGTTACGAACCCATTCGAGCTTGTTGGGGCAGACGAAGACAGCATCAGTCTTGCCATTGCGTGGGCGCTGCGCTGTAGCCCCAGATTTCTTGGGGAGTTCAGCAAACTTGCAATAGAACACGATGTTGAGTCTGAGTCGGCTACCATACGGCTTCACCGCTACGAAACCGGCGGTGGCATCACCGACATCGAGATTGCATCGCCCGGCGAATATCATCTTATCGTCGAAGCCAAGTTTGGCTGGAAGTTACCGGGCCGCATACAGCTTGCAAAGTACGCGAAGCGCGTCTCTTTCAAACCCGGCGAAGGGACAATCAGAAGGATAGTCTCGCTCAGCGAATGCTCTGAAGACTACGCCGCGCATCACCTCTGTGCTCGGTCGCTTGACGGTGTCCCGATCGTGCATATCTCCTGGCGTTCAATCTCTGCTGCATGTGCTCGGGCACGCGGAGGCGTGGGTTTCAAGGAGCGCCAAATCCTCCTGGACCTCGCGGAGTATCTGGAGAGTGTCGTGACCAGTCAGTCGCAGGATTCCAATCTCGTCTACGTGCTCGCATTGAATGCCGGGACTCCAGACGGTTGGCAAACTTCCTGGAAAGATATCGTGAACAGGTACAGTCGCTATTTCCACCCTGTTGGCAACGGCTGGCCGCGAGAGCCACCAAACTACTTAGCGTTTCGCTACGATGGGCGATTGCAGTCCATTCATCACGTTGAAGCGTACGAAGTGATCGAGGACCTGCAGAAAGCTTGCCCTGGCATACCCCATGTCCGCAGGCCGCCACATTTCCTGTATCACCTCGGGGCCCCATTTGCTCCACCGCAAGCGATCAAGAATGGGAAGATTTGGCCGAATGGACGGTATTGGTGTGCATTGGATACGTTGTTTACTTGCGGGACGGTGTCCGAGGCGCGGGACGTGACGAGAAGACGACGTCAATCTGCGCAGTAAAGGTGCCGCGACGGCAATGACAATCACCGCCCCGTCCGCGGTCAACAGGGGAGATTTACGTGCCTCTATTTCAGATCTCCAAAAACGACGTGCAGGCGATTCGTCCTGTGGACTTCCGCTCCGAGAAGGAGCTGCAGCTACTCGTTGAGCACAATTTAGGCCCCATCTTTAATTGCCGCTTTGTCGCGAGCGAGTTTCCGACCGGAGCGCGCCACGCGGGTCGGATCGACACGTTGGCTCTCTCCGAGGACGACAGCCCTGTCATCATTGAATACAAGCTCAACGAATCGGGAACGCTAATCAATCAAGGGCTGTTTTATCTAGCTTGGCTCGAAGATCATCACGGGGACTTCGAAATCGCTGCGCGGGCAGTGCTCGGTGCAAAGGTTGAAATCAGTTGGGACGAGATCCGAGTGATCTGTATAGCCCCTAGTTTCACGAAGTACGACTTGCACGCGGTGGAGACTATCGATCGGAAAATTGAGCTCTGGACCTACAAACGGTTTGAGAATGCAATTCTGCAGCTTGAGCCGGCGTTCGGAGGCGCGGCAGCGGACCTGCTGACGCGATCAACGGGGAAGAGTCCAACAATGGTGATGGCAGGTAAGAAAGCTGCCGAGACGCGCGCTCGCGGTGGTTGGACATTTGAGGGCCACTTGGATGGGAAGCCCCGTGAGATTCAAGCCATCATGCAGGCAGTACAGAGCTTCATGAAAGGGCTCGATGAAGCGATCGAGGAATCGCCAAAGAAGTTCTATGTGGCCTATCGCACAACGCAAAACATCGTCTGCCTAGAGGCCCGGAAGAAGCAGGTGCTGTTGTACCTGAAGCTCGATCCGCAGAAGTCAGCGGGGCCGCCGGGGCTCTCTCGCGACGTGACGAAGATCGGACATTTTGGGACCGGCAATCTGGAGATTGCGGTGAAGTCGTTGGGCGAGTTCGAAAAGGTCAAGCCCTTTCTCCGGCAAGCGTATGAGGTAGTTGGGGGGTAAGCCGGGTGAGTGCGCCTCGCGCCCGCTCGTGGAATAACGCTTGAAGGGACGTGGCTGACGGGCCGCTCTACGCTATGCAGCCATCATCGCCATCATTCGCAAAATGGCGCTCCGGGGGAATCCCCAGTATCTCCACGGGTTACCGCGGAAGCGCACGACCTTGCAAAGAGGCCGCTTCACGATTTCCGCCGAGAGGAAGTCTGCAAATTACCTGCTCTCCTCGAGGTTGTACGCCGTGATAGGGCCGGGCCGTCGGTCTCCAATGTAGTACACCGCGTAGATCTTCTCAGACATCAGCTGTTTCATTGCTTTTATCTCAACATGGCCGCCGCCCGGGCGACCGACGGGCGATCCGCGGGGGCATTTTCTTCGCAGCTGACTTCACCGTCTGTGAGGCATTGGTGCCCGGCTGATACGTCTCGCGTTGCACGTCGCAATTTGCGAAATGCCGCGGCACCGAGCGTGGGATTCTGTCAACACGAAGCCTTGCGGCGCGAATCACCGGATACAATGAAAATAGTGGAGCAGGGTCTTGGCCACACCTGCCGCGGCAAGGGCGTAAACGCCCACGGCAAACGTAGCCACTCAATAAAATCATTAGCTCCCGGTACAAATAGACGGCCACTGGGGCCGGTGGTCCTTCGACCACGAATCCGCGCTTAGCCAACTGCTGCAGCTCTGCGCTCTTTGACGACTTTAGTCGTCGTGGAGTGCTTTTGTGTCTGCAGATCTTGATTTAGCCGGGACCGGCACGCTTGCGACTACGGTCGCTATTCTCATCGAGACCGAACGCGGCCGTGCCATGCGCCGATTGAGCGGAGCACACGGCGGAGCCGCCGGTCGTCTCTATCAATTTCCCCCCGAGTTCTCGCCCGGTGGGCCGATCTGGCCCATGCGTCCGAAGGCTCCTAGCCATGTCACAGCTCCGAAAAGCCGTGACTACATCCACCGGTACGTGACGCTTTCTCACCGCGCTGGCAGCGCCGCGCGTTGTGACGAAGTTCACGCACCGATGAACACCGTAACCAGGAGACCCACGTGAGACGCAGGAAATATCAGTTCGATGAGGCAAAGGTCCAGAAGTACGTCGCGGAGGGGCGGGGATCGGGCGATGGGGCCTATTACAACCCCTGGCTTAAGATCACAGACCTTCCTTCGCGAGGCCGCTCGCACCGCGTCTTCGGGATCAAGACGGGCAGGGTGCATCACCTGCTCTCGGACGGCGAATGGAAGTGCTTTCTGCGGTTCGAAGCGGATCCGACCGTCGTCGACATCCGCGAGCAGCTGCCGCTCGATCGCCTTCAGACCTACGCGATCGCTCGCGAGCTCGGTTATCGACCGCCCATCACGACGGATGGGACTCCCTATGTGCTCACGATCGATTTTCTTATCACACGCCGGATGGGCGACTCGTTTCAGCTGGAGCCTTATAGCTTCAAGTACAAGACTGAAAAGCTCACCGACCGGCAACACCAGCTGCACCGCATCGCCGAGGAGTGCACGCGGAGGAACGGGCTGACCTTAAAGCGACTCGATGAATCCTTCTTTGATGAGCGCCTGATCAGGAACTACGACGCGATCCGCTCGTTCTTCGACATCTCGTCTCATGCCGACTACGAGCCGTCGAAGTTGAGGCGGCAAAGCTCGGCACTTCTCGACGTTGTAGCGAACCCCGGCAACCACACGCTGGGCTCCGCCTGCCGCGAAGTTGCGAAAGCTTGCGATACGACGCCCCAGGCGGTCCTGCGGACCGCGAAGCACCTGCTGGCCCGGGGGGTGCTCGTTTCCGACCATCTGTCCAAGTCCGCGGATCTTCCCGACATGGAGCTTACTGACATCCGCATCGGCAGGAAGGATCCGCCGACATGGTGATTAGCAGGAACATGTTGGTGCGCCAGCGCGAGCGGGGCGTTGTTTACCGCGTGATCGATGAGATCAATGGCGACGAACACGGTCATGACGATGCGGTCGATTACGTCGTCCTCATCGATATGGATCCATCGAAGCCCTCGATGCCGGAGCTGATGCGCAAGGACGCGCTCCTGGAGCGTCTGGCGGAGAAGAGTTGGCACCTGACGCAGGATACTCAGACGTCCATAAGCCTCGAGGGCATCACCAAGGCCGAACGGCGAATCTTGGAGCGTCGGTGGAAGGTTCTGCGCGAATTGCTGAACTCTGGGGTCAACCTATACAGCCCCGAGCACAGAGCGGAAGTCGCAAGACAGCTAGCAAAGAAGGGACTTGCTGCCCGGCCGCTGACGTATGAGGTGCTTCGGCTCTACTGGCGAAGTGGCGGAGCCAGACAAGGACTCCTGCCGCGCTTTCATCAGTGTGGGGCCCCCGGCAAGAACCGGATCGCGACGGAAGCGAGCCAAAAGGTTGGGCGAAGGCGAACGCACCAACCGGGGAAGGGGCTCAAGATCACCGAAGAACACCGCCGCAAGATGTCGATTGCGATCGCCCGTACGCCTGTGGGCCGGGACGGGCGTGGCATGCGCAATGTGTACAACCACCTGCTCCTGACGCAATACCCGGAGTACGTGCGCCTCGATCCGGAGCATCCGGACAATGCGCCGACCATCGAAGTCCCTGATGCGGTTCCTTCGCCGGAGCAGCTCTACTACTACTGGAAGACACAGCATAGTCTCGAGGAGCGCCTTAAGAAGCGATTTCGGACGCGGGGATTCGAAAACCTAACGCGGCTGATGCTCACGGGCACCCTGAAAGAGGTTACGGGCCCGGCATCCCGGTACTACATCGACGCGACGGTCGTCGATGTGTACGTCGTTTCGCGCTACAACCGAAATCGCATCATTGGCAGGCCCACCCTCTACCTGGTCGTCGATCAGTTTTCCCGTCTCATCGTCGGGCTCTACATCGGGCTCGAGCCACCCTGTTGGGTGGGCGCGATGCTGGCTCTCTGGAACTGCAATATCGACAAGGTGGAGCTTTGCGCGAAGTACGGGATCGCGATCACACCTGAGCAGTGGCCGACCGGACACATGCCCGTTCACGTCATGGCCGACCGCGGAGAACTCGCATCACCGCAGGTGGAGTCTCTCTCGGCTGGTTTCAATATCGACTTTGAGAACGCGCCGCCCTATTCAGGGCAAGCCAAGGGCGTGGTGGAAAGGGCCTTCAGAACCAAACAGACGAGATTCGGGCCCTACATGCCCGGATACGTCGACAAAGAGTTCATGGGCAGGGACGCCCCGCCGCCCGCCCTCGCTGCAGCGCTGGACCTTGAACAGTTGACGAAGGTGTTCCTCAGCTCCTGCATCATGGATAACCACCACGTCATCCGCCAATACGAAGGCCTTCCGGAGCAAATCGTAGAGGGCGTCGAGTTCACACCGGCTGCGCTCTGGGACTGGGGCACGAAGCATCTGAAGACCGTCGCCCGCCGGTACAACGAAGACCATCTGGTTCGCTATCTCTGGCCGGAGGCAAAACTCAAATTGAGCAAGAAGGGCTTCCAGTTCTACCGCGGCCTTTACTACATGGGCATGGATCTTCGGGAGCAGCAATGGTTTATCAAGGCGCTACGAGAGGAGCAGCAGTTCTCGGCGCGAGTCCATCCGCACCAGCTCGGGCAGGTGTACCTCCTGCCCAACGAAGCTCGGAGCGAAATGCTCCCAGCCGTCATCACCCGACGTAGCGAGCGCTTCGCAGAACGCACGCTCTCCGAGCTTGCGGCACTCGAGTCGCAGAAGCGCCGACAGAACGCGGTGTCCGAGTGGAACAACCGGCCGCTCGAAGCGCGGATGACGGAGATTATCAACAACACAGTGAAGGACGCCAAAGCGATGGCCAAGGAGTCGCGCGATCCGTCGCTATCCAATGCCGAGAGGCTGAGGCGCATCCGCGCGAACAAAGCCGATGAGCTTCACGACATGACCGCCGTTGCGGTTGGTTCCGTGTTCGGAAACCGCCCGGGCGGAGAGGTCGCGGATGTGCCGCCCAGCGACACGGCCGCGATCGAACAGACAACGCGACAATTAGTGACCCGCTACTTACGCACACAGAAATAGGAGACACTGATGACATTCGACGACGATTTCGGATCAACCAAGGATGGCGTCGCAGAGCCACACGAGGAAGAGGCGACGCCGCGCGCGCGGCCGGAGGTTATTCGGCCGGTCGAGGCCAAGTACGTGCCGGCGAGCCATCCGCTCTACAGCGGCAACCCCCTGGTCGACGCACTTCCTCCAGTGCGCTCGTATGACGAATGGGTCGAGCAGCTGATCAACGTGCCGGCCTTCGATGAGGCGCAACGTGCGATGGATGCGCATCTGCGCTCTTACTTCATCTCGAAGCTGAAGCGTCTTTTCATTCCGACTGCACAGCACGTCAAGCTCGCGCGCAAGATCGACCAGCTCGTCCGCTGGGGCTACGAGAGCAGAAATCCGCTCTCTCCGAATCGGGCGGCGCTTCTGCAGCAGACCTACGAAAGAGCCCAGACAGCAGGCCAGGCGGTCAAGCTCGCGTTCAGTGACGTGCATCCGATTTGCACAGCCTCTGTGATCGGAGGGTCGGGGGTCGGTAAGACCACGGCCGTCGAGCACGTCCTGTCCTCCTATCCCCAGTGCATTCACCACGTTCAGCACAACATCACGCAGCTCGTTTGGCTGAAGGTCGAGTGCCCGAAGGATGGCAGCGTCAGAGAGCTTGCTCTCTCTGCCTTGCGTGCAATCGACAACGCACTGGGTACGCACTATGCCCCCGCACACGAGGCCCGGCAGACGGCCACGTCGCTGACCCGGCGCTTTAGTCACCTCGCGGTAGCGCACCATCTCGGGATTCTTGTGCTCGATGAAATGCAGAACCTGAGTGTTAAGAAAAGCGGTGGCCGTGAGGAGATGCTGAACTGGTTCCAGGAGCTGGTGAACGAGCTCAAGCTCCCCATTCTGCTGCTGGGCACGTACAAGGCGCGGCGGGTGTTACAGCTTGATATGCGCCACGCGCGGCGGGTGAGCGTCGCGGGAAGTGAGATCTGGGATCCGCTCAAGAAGGGCGAAGAGTTTGACTTCCTGCTGAATGCGATGTGGCAGTACATGTGGCTGCGAGAATCGAGCGAGGTATCGGACGAGCTGCGAGCGACGATCTACGAGGAGTCCCAGGGCATCCGCGCCTTCGTCGTCGACATGTTCCTCGTGGCGCAGCTCTACGCGCTTTGGAAGGGGGTTGAGACCATCACGCCCGAGCTCTTCCGTAAGGTCGCTCGAACAGAGTTTGCCGCGGTGCAGCCGATGCTCCATGCGCTTCGCAGCGGGGACCCGAATCGCCTACACAAGTTCGATGATCTCGTCACTTACGATGTGGATGATCAGATCGAGCGCGTGCGCCAGCTGATTACCACCACATCTTCCGCCGACACGAGTGTTCGACCAAGCGCTAAAGCGTCGATGCTCGCGCAGGCGAGCGCAAACGCTGCAAGCACGTTAGGTCTCTCTGCGGCGGATGCTCGCGATCTCGTCCTCCGAGCGATGGATGAGTCGCACAAGTCGGCGCCCGCACTGACTCTGGCGGCAATCGAACTTTACCGCCGCTCGCAGCAGCCGCAGCAGGGCACCGGGGAGGCCGACGGCAGTGCCGAATCCCCGTAAGCCCGGCATGATGCGTGCGGCATATATCCCCAATATCCCGGCGCCGCACCATGACGAGTTGCTTCACAGCGCGATTGCTCGGGCTGCGGTGCACCTCGGGCACTGGAGCCCAAAGGGGCTGCTTGCTGCGATCTACGGCGATCGAGGTCAGCTCGCATGTCCGGACCTCCCGGGGTCCATTTCGCTCCTGCGCGAGCTCGCGAAGGATTGCTGGAGTCTTAGCATCGAGGAGCTTGCAAGGCGCCATACGCTCTTCGGCTACTACACCTACTTCCTGGAGCCGGCGCAGCGCACGGCTGTGTTGCAGGCGATGATGCATCGCTCAGGGCACCTGCACGTGAGACTCGGCGTCTGCTCGGGCAGCGTAAGGCGCATCCCGTTCTTTCGTCTTTGCCCCTCCTGCACTCGCGAAGATCTCGAGCGTCATGGCGAGACGTATTGGCGACGAACCCATCATCTCCCAGGTGTCGCGGTATGTGCGCTGCATGGGGATGATCTCCTCGAGACTGCTATTCCGTATCGTGCCATGGGGCGGCACGAGCATGTCGCGGCACACCCGCGACTCATCGCCCGAGCCCGGCCGGTTTTGGAGTCGATCGAGAGGCGGGAGGTGGCGCTTGCCATCGCGAGAAGCTCGGCAGGCCTCCTTGAGAGCCTGAGCGTAGAGGCGCGTCCGGACTATCGGCAAACCCTGAGGTTCCACGGGTTCATTGGCCGGTATAACGGCGGGGCGCGGTTTCGGCAGGCTGTGCGAAGAGCGATACCGGTCTCCCTCCTTGCGGCGATGTTCACCTCGGTCGATACAGAGGGCGCACCCGGTTGGCTTGATCGCATGAGGCGTAAGCCTCGGCGTTCCCTTCATCCACTCTGCCATGTGGTGACCAGGCTCGTGCTTGATGCGCTCCCCGAGCGAGGCGACGTTCCGAAAGTGAACCGGCGACCGGATCTGCGTGGCAAGTCAAGGGACCAGGGACTTCGCGCGCGCGCGGCGGCGCTCATGGCCACGGGCTTGTCCACTCACGCGATTGCGCTTCGCCTCGGCGTGGAATGGGAAACGGCTCACAGGCTTCTTACGCCGCTCAAGCCCCCAGCACCCATCTTCAGGGGCAGCAAAGGAGGCGCGGACCGCAACGAATGGACTGCCCTGAGAACAAGGCTCCCCGGTGCCACAAAGAGCGAGCTGCGTCGAACGGCGCCCGCGCTCTACATGCGTCTATACCGCGCCGATAAACGATGGCTGTCATCGCAAGCGGGTGCTCCGGCCAAACGGAAGCCCGTTATACGCATTGACTGGGCAGGGCGGGACGCCGATCTTGCCGGGCGGATCGCGGCGGCAGCGCAGGAGATGAGATCCCGCGCGCCGCTCACGCGGGTAACCCGGTCCAGGATCCTGGGCGAGCTACAGCTGCGATCGCTCTTGGCCCACAAGAGCGCGAACCTGCCTAAGACACTTGCAGCACTCGTCCGTCACTGCGAAACGGTAGAGGCATTTCAAGCCCGTCGGCTGATCGCAGTCATGCGCAGTCAGCCGAAGGGCTGCGGGCTCGGCGAGCTCGCGCTGCTGCGAGCGGCAAACATCAACGTGGACCGTCTGCCTGACCGGGGCGCCCGGCTCCTTGCCCAAGCTAAGGGAGTTGCAGCATGAAACGTGGGTTCACAGCACACGGCGCCTTCGGCAGGCGCGTTCGCGCGCCTGCGTGGGTCGACCGTTGGGTCTGGCACAAGGGACGCTGGCAGCTCCTCCTCTTAAGGCGCGAGCGCCGAGCGTGGGTGGAGGCCATCGCGCCCCCAGAGCGCTTCATCAGGGCGCGACTCTTTGAGCCTTCAACGCCAGCCATCAAGATCATGGGCACCGAGAACCGCCCGCTCCACATCCAGGATCTCTCGAGGATGTCCCCGCTTCTCAACCCGCGGGAACTTCTAGGTCCAATGCTTCCAGGCGCCACGGTGGGCGGCCACGCGATCTACGCGGCCGATTCCGAGCAGGGCCGCATCTTCATTCCTGCCCTCCTTCTCATCGAAAGCCTTTGGTTCCTATCGCCGGACGCAGTGCGTGCGCTTTTGACTCCGAATAGCCTCGATGTATTCATATCGATACCTAGGGTCGTCAAGGATCAACGGACAATTGCGGTGGGTTCGGAGGTGATCGCCAATCCACCGAGCGAAACCGTCCTGCGTCGCCTCGCATGGCTCGCCGAGCGCGCCGATGCCCGTTTCTCGTGGGGAAGCGTCTTGACCAATGCATACCGTAATCGGCTCGATCTGACACTCCCCAAGGCCGAGCTCTCAGGGTGGGTGTGGGGGGTGCGGCTTCCCTCAGGCCTCTTGGCCTGCGAGCTTCAATCCGTGGACATCCGCTGTAGCCCCTCCATTTCCTTATCCCGCATCAGAGTCGGAAACACATGGCATGACTTCCCGAGAAGCCAAATGCGGCGGGAAAGTATCGAGGTTGAAAAAAGAGAGCGGCTCGGCACGCCGGCTGAGGTGTCTCTCTGCGCTGCCTGAGTCCGCAAACCCCGTTTGGCTCGCAAAGCGTCACTACTCAGTCTTGATTCGCACACGCTGTTGTGACCCAAAGAGTAGCCCACAAAGCAGGCTGAGCCACAGCGCCTGGAGCAACGTGAGCGGCTTCAGGTGAAAGATGTCAGGAATCACGGCATTCCAGAGCCACATCACAGGGGCTGCAAAAACCAGAGCCATGACAGTCACGAGAAAGCACGTGAAAGCTATCCCGAACACAAGGGTGGCAACTACTTTCACAGAGGCCGGCTCCATTCATCAATGTTCATGCGAAGGACGTCCCTCGGCAGAAGGATCGATCACGAGCGGCTCTTTGACTTCCGAGTGGTACGCGATCTTGGCTTTCGCACGGGCTTCCAGAACCCCGGATCTCCATAGCATTTGTTGAGTTGTACTTCTTCAAGCCCGATGTTCTCCTGAACGGCAGCTTTTTGGGCGTCAATGAACCTCTGTGCGGCCGCCCGCGTCGTATAGGCCCCCAGAAATTCCTTCTCAGACGGGCGCGTCAGCGGATAACCAAACACCACGAATATCTTATGCAACATTGCCGTCACCTATGTCGTAGGTTAATCGGATGCGCAGCGGCGCTGCCAACCGCGCGGGATCCTACGGCATCCGTCGGAACCCGCGTAGACTTGCCAGGAATCCTTCAGTACCCTAGCGGGGCCGTTCCCTGCCACGCGCGTTGTTCCAACAGTGTTGAAACGTTAGCTGTGAGATCACAGGCGTGACGTTCCGCGTGGCCGCATAGCCCCAGTAGATGGAACACGAGGCTGGAATCGGACCAGCGTGGGCTGCGTTCAAAGCGCAGCTGGGATGCCAGCAACCCACTCGTGTGTTGGATCAGGCGGCAGGAATCGGACCTGCGTGGGCTGCGTTCAGAGCGCAGCTGGGATGCCAGCAACCCACACCTGAAAAATCTGGCGGGCCGTCAAGGAATCGAACCCTGCTGACCGGTTTTGGAGACCAGTCTCCTCCCAGAGGACAACCCGAATTGGCGGAGAGCGGTGAGCCTGAGTCACATGCCGCGAGCGGCACGGTCTGCTTTCCAGACAGCCCCCGGACCCCGCCGGGTTCACTCTCCAGATTGGCGGAAGGCGGTAGGTCTCGAACCAACACACACCCGTTGGGGTGCCACTCGCTTTCGAGGCGAGGGTGCGCGCCTGCGCACTTGACCTTCCAATGTTGGCAGAGGCTGAGCGAGTCGAACGCTCACGACCCTTTGCGGGTCATCGTCGGGTTCAAGCCGAGTAAGCACGCCACATGCGAGCCTCTGAATTGGCGGAGAGCGGACCACTCGAAGGGCATGCTGCGTTGGCAGCACCCATCGGTTAGCAACCGCGTGCAGGCCCCCGCCTGCTTCACTCTCCATATTTGGAGCCCGCCTGAGGACTTGCACCTCACCGCTCCCGCTTACAAGGCGGGCACACCGCTACCTGTGCGTGACGGGCAGGACTGGTGGGTCGCCCAGGAATCGCACCTGGATCACACCGCTTAAAAGGCGGGTCTCTGTCTCGCTGAGTTAGCGACCCGGAAGTGGTGCCCCACGATCGAATTGCACGATCCACCTCCGGGTTACGAATCCGGCGCTCCGCTGTCAGAGCTTGAGGGGCATGTCTGGTGCCGATGGCTGGATTTGCACCAGCTGCCTCCCGCTTACCAAGCGGCTGCACATCTCGATGTGCTTCAACGGCGAAGTGGCACCCACGGAGTGAGTCGAACACTCGCAACCCGCCTTCGGAGGGCCGGCGCCGAAGTTCCGTCGGCGTGGGTATGAATTGGCACCCGTGAGTGGAGTCGAGCCACTGCGATCCGCGTTCGTAGCACGGTCCCCGAAATCCCTCGGGCCACGGGCAAATTGGTTGTAGTCCTGGGTGTCGAGCCCAGCCGTTCCCAGTAATCCGCCAGGTCTCCCGAGCTTATAAGGCTCGGCCGCACGCCGGTGCTGACTACAAAATGGATGTGGCGGGTGGACTTGCACCACCACCGGCAGGTTTATGAGACCTGTGCACCGCTATTTGTGCTACGCCACAGAAGACGAAAAAGCCCCATGACGGCCCATCAGCGACCGCCATGGGGGTCTGTTGCTTCACTCGGTTACGTCATCCGCGCGCTCATGCTCGGCAATGAAGCGCACGACCGCATCCGACCAGCCGTCGACGTGCAGCCACTTGCCGTAGCCCACGCCGTTGCGGTTGGACGCGACGTTGATCATATAGCCGAGGCCCTTCGGCTCCGGCACAAGATCAGCCGACTGCTCATCCGTGACCACGATCAGACGGTCGTGCGACAGATCGCTCACCTTCTTGACCGCGGCACCGAGCTGCGTGCTGCCCATGCGAGTAGCAGTGTGGATCGCATCCCGCAGTGCCATACCCGTGCGAGGCGGAACCTCGACACAGTTGTCACTGAAGGCGAATACCCGCACCGCCTCGCACACGCCACGAGCGACGATCGCGACGCCCGCCGCCGCATCCGCACGCGTCATGTCGGACTTGCGCGAGAGCCGCGCCGACATCGAGCCGGAATTGTCCACCAACACAATGGTCGTGCCGGTGAGCTTCGGCAGCTCCGCGAGCGCCGCCTGCATTGCGGTGTCGAGCTCGGGCTCGAACCGCTTTGCATGCCGGGCAGCGGCGATGTATCGGAACGGCAGGATCTTCTCCGCGCCGCCCTTGCGGGCGAGGATTGCCTCGCGTACCAGCTGTCCGTCCACATCCGCCTGCTCCATATTGCGGAGGTTCCGGATGAGGGCGAAGTACCCGAGCTTCTTTTCACGGATCAGCCGCTCGAAGGTTTCCTTCTTGTCGGCGCCGCCCGAGAGCTGCACTTCCCAGGTGTCGGGGGTCGCCAGCTCATTCGCCGCGAGCTTCTTCCACAGCGCCGCCTGCACTTCGTCCTTAGGCTTGGCGTGCGACAGGAAGAGCACGTCACGCGGTGTGACCTCGGCGTCGCGGTTGTACTTAGCGAGGTCGTACTCGCTGAAGCGCCGCATGCTCCAAGCCAAACCACGCTTCACCTGCTTTGACAGCGGTTCCTTCTTGTCCTTCCAGTAGAGAGCCAGGAACTCCGCCGGCTCATCGGCACGCTGCAGCACCCGGCCCATGGTCTTGGACAGGAGCTGCGGCCGGCCCTTGATCAGCGGGTGGCGGGCCAGCTCGCGCAGAAGCAGAAGCGGTACGTGCCGCAGGTGCATTTGCTCGCGGGCCTCGATCGCGAGCGCCGCTACATCCTCGGGCAGGCACTGGGCGGTGAGATCCGCAATCCGCTTGCCGATTTCCTCGTCGTCCTCGTAGAACTCCGACTCCCAGAGGAGGCACGAGAGCACCGAGCGGCGCAGCTGCGCGAGGACGCTGATGTGGCGGGCCGGTGCACCCTCGTGAGTCACGAGAGAGGCACGCTTTGTGTTGACACGCATATGTCTCTCCTTTAGGGGTTTACGAGTTACGGGGAACAAGCGAAGTAACCGAGGATCTCCGCCACCGCCAAAGAAGTGCCGGGAACAAGCGAGTCGGTTTTTAACAGCCTTGCGGCTGGTAGGAGTCGAACCTACGTTACCCAGAAGTAACCGCACTCTGCGCCACGGCCAAAACGATGACTGCCCGTGCAGGGAACAGGCGATCACAGTACGTAAAGCGCTCTACCACTGAGCTACACGCACCAAATTTAGGGTGCGCGGCAGGAGTCGAACCTGCGACCTCTCGCTTACAGGCGAAGTAACTGTGGTCTACACCACTGCCAAACCGGCGCCGGGAATCAGTCGACCAGGGTTGTGAGCCCTTCCGGGCAATCACAGTTGGAAAGTGAAGTAACCCTGGTCTGTCGCCACGGCCAAACTGGAAGCGGGAGCGCAAGTTGCACGCGCGACCTCCAGGCGTGAGCCTGACGAGGTACTGCTCCTCTATCCCGCAAGAATGGTGCCCCGAGAAGTGCTCGCACCTTCGTCTCTTCCTCTTCAGGGAAGCGCTTGTGCTATCTCAGCTATCGAGGCGAAATTGGTACGCCCGGCCAGAGTTGAACTGGCACGCCGAAGGCACAGTCTCCTCGGGACTGCGTGTCTGCCGATTCCACCACGGGCGCATGGTGCGGATCCTCGGACTTGCACCGAGAAGCAGCTGGGTTTAAGCCAGCCAGGTCTGCTCATTCCCTTCAGATCCGCGAATGGTGCCAAGCCCCGGACTCGCACCGGGAAGCAGTTAGGTTTGAGCTAACCAGGTATGCTAATTCCCGTCAGCTTGGCGGCACCCGCGGTCAGACTCGAACTGACAGTTGGGGATTTAGGAAATCTCCGCCGTTCCCATCGGCGCGGGTATGGCGCCCCGAGTTGGATTCGAACCAACGTCGTCGGCTTAGAAGGCCGTCTACCGGTCCGCCGGCCGGGGCAAATTGGAGCGGGCGAACGGAGTCGAACCGTCCCGTGCCTCGTTGGCAACGATGCCGCGCACCATGCGCGCCCGCGTGCTTGGTAGCTGCCGCAGGATTTGCACCTGCTACCTCCGACTTATCAGGTCGGTGCTCATCTGCATGAGCTTCGCAGCTATGGATTGGTCGGAGTGGCTGGATTCGAACCAGCGATCTCGTGCGCCCGAGGCACGCGCTCTAGTCCAGACTGAGCCACACTCCGAAGTTGGTCAGGACGGCAGGACTTGCACCTGCGGCTTCCGAGTTCCAGGCTCGGCTGTCTGCTACTGACTTACGCCCTGAGAGTGGACACGCCGACAGGAGTCGCACCTGCCTGAAGTCGCTTTGCAGGCGACCGCCTCGAGCTGCTCGGCCACGGCGTGAGGAGTGGGGTGACAGGCTGGGCTTGCACCAGCTACCACGGGGTCACGGCCCGCTGGCTATCTACTTCGCCTTCTGCCACCAAATTGGTACCGCTGGTGCGATTCGAACGCACAAATTTCTCCTTCTGAGGGAGTTGCCTCTGCCTGATTCGGCTACAGCGGCGTACAAGAATTGGTGAACCGTATGGGTGTCGATCCCATCACGGCGGCTTGAAAGGCCGCCCGCCGCGCCGGCGGCTCACGGTTCAGGATTGGTGAACGCGGCGAAACTCGCATTCGCTAGGACACGCTTGAGAGGCGTGGCGCTCGGCTACTTTGCATTCGCGTTCGTGCTTGGTGGAGCGCATCGGAATCGCACCGATCAGGCTATCTGCTTGCAAGGCAAATCCGGGTTCCTAGCCCGCACCCCAGAAATCAGAAGTTGCTTACGGCAACCACTCGTTCGATTCGCATTCGCTGGCCGCGTTTATCGACAACTTCACGGTTGGTACCGCCGGGTGGACTCGAACCACCTTCTCGCCGCTTAAGAGGCGGGACTCTTGCCCGTTGAGTTACGACGGTATGGGCTGGTGCAGCGTCTTGGAGTCGAACCAAGCAGGTCCGATGGACACGAGGGTTACAGTCTCGCCGGGGTCCGTCCCCGTCTAACGCTGCGAAATGGTGCCCAGTGCAGATTGAGTGCCTGCGACATTCGGTTTGTAGGACCGATGCTCTTCACGTCTGAGCTAACCGGGCATAGATTGGCGACCACTAGCGGTAACGATCCGCTCTCACCAAGTAGACAGCTTGGCTGCGACACCTGTCGCATCAGTGGTCAAAATGGCTGCCGACCTGCGGCTCGAACGCAGCGCGTCCGGATTAACAGTCCGGTTCCCCCACCCGGGGGGACTGTCGGCAAAAGAAAAGACTTGGAGCGGAGTGCGGGAGTCGAACCCGCCTCATCTGCTTGGAAGGCAGAGGCCCAAAGCCGCTAGACCAACCCCGCTCACATGGAGGGCTTTGTGTTTCGCTTTACGGCTCCCCGTCTCCATGCGACGGATCGTAGCGTGCGCCGGTCTTTGGGCGGGGGTTTTCGGGTGCTCTGAGAGCGCTGGATCCTTCGCTCTCGTTACCTGTCTGCCCCCGGCCTTGCGCCGGAGGCAAGGCCAATCAGAACTCGATCGTGGTGACTCGGGGCAAAAATTGCCCGAGCACATGCGACCACGACGGGCTATAGCAGCCTGTCGCGGCACGCGTATCGACTGGTTTTCTGATTGCAGTAATCATTGCGGCGCGTTTTTTACGCTCCCGAAAAACAGAAGTCAAGCGTCGTGTCAACACTTAGCGTGAAACATAACAACTTGGCACGAGAAAAAACACTGGTGCATCCGTGACTTCCCGCCAGCGCCCCTAACGAACTCGTAGCGACCGATTCCGGCGAAAGTCGAGACAAATTCACGTGGTGAGGAGGACGCAAGGCTGGCGCGACGTGCGCGGGCAAACCGCGGCGACCTGTCTCTGCTTCTGACCCGTACCAACCGGTCACGAACGCCCGCTACCGAGGTGCGCCGTGAAAGGCGGCGCCTTCCACTGGGCTCGAAAAGGCGGCCTCAGCTCGGCGTTATATCGAAGCAAGAGCCGATATTCGCTAGCGTCGCGCTAGAAATGGCACGTGATGTAAAAACTCGGCAGAGCGTTCCGCCCTGTCGAATGGCATCTCCGATGCGCACGCCGAGTACGACGCCCGCTCTCGGATCAAAGTCGCCCTCGAAATCATTACCGCCGCCGCCAAGTGTCCGATTAACAATTTCTCCAAGCCTAAGCTGATCGAGACTAGTTAGGGTGCCAGCTATTGCCGAAGGAACAGTAACGGGATCAGCTGGAACGGCGAGCGTCACCATTGGATCGCGCAGCAGATTCGTGATCGTGAGATCAGAGACCTTGTGAGCTCGCAAGACCTCTGCAAAGGAGCGAAGCACTGCGCCTGTGTGAAATTGTTCGGATGCGAAATGAGCCCAGTCATGTGCGCCCATCGATGGAAACTCCGCGGCCAACAGCTTGGAAAAGAAGTCGATTACCAGTAGCCGTTGTTCGATCAATGCGCGCTCGTCCCACCCGGGGTGCGCTCCTCCCATAACGGAAATCGCCTCCGCAACCTCTAGCGCATTGCCGATGGCCATCCCGTTCGGCTGCGCCGTTCGGGTCAAGGTGTAGGTGCACTGTATCCCTGCGGCGCTGACGAGGGCCGCCACCTCTTGGCCGACCGCCAAGCCCTCACGTTCGTCCTTCAGAAATGCGCTATCGCCTATGCGGACATCGAGCAAGAGTCGGTGCACCGGGAAGGTCAGTTGCTTGCTCGCAATGCTCGAGACAATCAAGGGCACGCTTTCAATCGTCCCAGTGCTGGAGCGAAGTTGGTACAGTTTCCTATCAGCGGGATTGGCATCACCCTGCGTTACCGTCATCGCCACACCGCACGCCTCGAGGGCTCGGACAGAGTCTTTGCCGGGTTGCGGGAAGACAAATCCGGGAATCGCTGACAGCTTGTCCCAGGTCCCACCCGTATGGCCGAGAGAACGGGCAACAAGAAATGGGCTGCAGACCTCGACGCAAGTTCGCGCTGCTGCGATGAGTGACGGAAGAATCAGAGCAACCTTCTCCGACAAGGCGCCGGTGGGGTAGCGTCGAATTAAACGGGAATGGGCTAGCTCGGGAGCTTCACGATAGTCGAAGCGTTGCCCGGAAGAAGCCATTATCTCGGTTAAGGCCTGAGTGTCGGCGCGAGACATGCCGAGGACACAAATTGTCATTAGCCAAGCCGCGGCAAGCGTGTCCTTTGCACGTCCGGAAACGATGTCATCCATGATCCGCTGCAAAGGCTCTCTTCCGATTGGCCGTTTGGCTTGCAGAGCGCTGAAGCAATTCGACCAGGCAGTGGTCGATTCGGGCGCTCCCGACGCTTCGGGCAACTTATCTGCGGCGCGGCCGCTCAGAACTGCCGCAACGTCCGGATTGTCATGCGCGAGGCGTCTAAAGAGATCCAATTCGCCGGGGGTCGGGTCCCGACGAAGAACGAGGGCGGCCATTGCAGCACACCTTTGTTCGCCCGTTAATGCGGGACCTTCCAAGGTCCGAAGGTCAGGCTGAGAGAGTGGATCTCCTAGTCGTAACCTACGGAAGACTTCGGAGAGGAGAGGTTCAGCAGCATCTGCCATTGCTCACCGTGCTCAGCGTCAGGGATCCATTGCCGGAGCAAGTCGACAAAAAACGCCTTGTTTCCATTCTTGGTTGCTATTGGCAGATCGACAAACTCGACGCGCGACAGTTTGCCCGGTTCCATATTGTGGGGATGCTCGTCGTCAGGTTCTGCTTCATAGAAAAAGCCGTGCCAGTTAATGCCACCTATCGCGAAGTCGTCTTCGTAGCAGAGGCGAAGGGACTTGAGCAACAGACCCGCTTCCTCTTTCACCTCACGTCGCGCGGCGGTCTCCGGGGATTCATTGTGTTCAATCTTTCCACCGGGGAGGTTCCAATCCCTTGAATTGCGGTTCGCGACGATCAGAATCCGGCCGAGAGAGTCCCGAATTAGCACTCGCACGAAGGCTTTCTTGGTTGTTACCGTCACGGGAGCACGCCGGCTGTCTTCAATTGCCCCCGCAGTGCGGTGGCGGCCGCCAATGCCGTTGAATGTACGTTCTCAAAGGAAATGTAGGGTATCCCTCTGTCTTTGCAATAGCGCTCCGCAGCCTGCGTGAAGGCGGGCTGTGTGTCAAAGGAATCGAGAACACCTGCCGTGCGATCTAGCTCCCTGCCGCGCCCGCGCACGAGCTCGTACCAACGATCTCGGCTGACGACGATGTCCACCACGCAGTCTGCGTCTGGAAGATTTGTGTGGTCAATAGCAATTAACTGCTCATATACAGCGCGATAAGGATCCGTGCGTTTCATTAGCCACTCGAATCCTGGGTGGTCAAAGTAGAGGTGGATCAGCTTGTCGTAATAGCTGTCGACAAGGGCGACACCGCCGGCGTCTCGGACCGCTGCGGCTTCGAACAGGGCGGGCACCCGCTGCGATCGAAACCACGTCAAGGCGGTGATATAACCTGCCACGTCGCGATTCCTCACTGCAGCGGGCCACTGATCCTCTTCGGGTTCGCGCACAAGGGCGGGGGTCATCCCCTCCTGAGATAACACGGAGGCCAACGCCGCAAACACAGCGGACTTGCCGGCGCCCGGCAACCCCAGCCCCGCAATGAGTCGACCGCGGATGTCATGTGCCACTCGGCCCCCGATCAAGCGCGCAATTCAAGCTGACCGGACAACTGCCGACACACGCGAATCGCGAAGTCGTCCGTCATTCCCGAAATGAAATCCACCATCCGGCGCACACACTGATACGCGGTCCAATCGCAGCCTTCAGGTGCATTTCCCGATGTGGGCCTGTGATCCCCAAGCATGTTAAGCAGCGCTTGGCTCTTGGTGTCAACTCTCGGGTCAGAGGAGTTCCTGGCGTATGCGTCAGCGAAAGCTAAGGCGGCTCGAACAAACTCTTCAAGCAGTCGGCCCGTTACCGCATAGCTCCCTAGCTCCACACTAGCTTTATGGTGGTAAGCGAAGACCTCGTCTCTGGCCCGGCGCTTCGCGTCAAGGACCGCTTGTGCTGCACGTTGGCCCTGCGTCGCGGCTTCCTCTAGCAGCTCGCTGTTGAAGGTGCCCGCAAGAATGGTTTCGTAGTGTTGAAAGAACGTACCTGTCGCGGCGGTGATAGCCTCGCGAAAGATCTTTCCTCGCATCTTTGCGAAGACGACTCTGTGCGAACGTTGATCTCTTCGAGGACGATATGCCTTGCGTTGCCTGGGCGGCAAAGCATTGAGCAACGTCTCCGCGACGTCATGCAGCTCCAGTACGCCCATCTCCACAGCGTCCTCGAGATCTAGGAATCCATAGCACACGTCGTCGGCGGCTTCGACTAGGTAGGAAAGCGGGTGACGGACATAGCCGTTGTTGATACGTGTCAAACCCAGTTCGTGCGAGATAACTTCAACAATTTGTCGTTCGGTTCGAAAGAATCCGCTTTTGAACGAGGGCGTCGCTCTCCATCGTGGGTACTTGATGTATGACGCGAGAGTCGCATAAGTGAGGTTTAGCCCGCCCCCAAATATGTTCTTGTCGAGCTGCGTTATCCGGCGAAAGCCTTGCGCATTTCCATCAAAGTTACGCAGATCCGTGAAGTCGGCCCTTCCTAGAAGTCCTCGCAACCGTCGCGCGCATTCGGAGTGGTCAAACCAATGTCGAATCGCGCGGTCACCAGCGTGACCAAATGCAGGATGCCCGATGTCGTGGGCGAGGCTTGCGGCCTCAACAATTGCGCCGAAATCGAGATATGTGCGGCCGGAGGGCCGTTGGCGTTCATATTTCGGATTGTTGAACAGCGTCCATCCGACCGATGAACCCAGCGTGCGACCTACACGAGAGACTTCGAGGCTATGGGTGAGACGATTGTGGACATGGTCGTTAGCCGCCAAAGGAAACACCTGGGTCTTGCGTGCCAGGCGGCGAAAGGATGGCGAGAAGGTGATCCTATCAACGTCGGACAAAAAAGCACTTCGGCCAGTTGAGTCGATGCCCGAGCCTAGAGCAACGTCCGAGCTCCCAAGCCGCTTGTTACTCAAAAGCTTGTCCCAGGACATCATCGCGACGATAGACGCGCCATGCAGCGCACGCGTCTCAGGGCTTGATTGGAAATTGCAGCCGCGCGAGATTGCGCTGCAATCCCGATCCATCGCGACTCTGATGACGTCAATGACACTTTTGAGTTGAAATCACTTCGCGCGTTCCTGTCAGTCGACGATTGCCACTAAGAGAACAGTGGTACATTGAGAGTGCTGCACACACCCCCACCCTATATCTGTTGCGCAAGTTACTGGCATCCCATATGGCGCTGCGAAATCGCCATCGCGCCCGGTATGACCTCGAAAGCGGTGGAGGCAGTGGCTCAATGTTAAGGCATTGAAAAAATTGGCGTTTAGTCTTTAGTAGCTCGACTCGTTCGTGCTGAGCCGTAGGATCGTCAGAGCGTATCGATTTTCGGTTACTCAGCCGACCTTTGGGCGGGGGCATTGCGTATCCTTCTCGGGCGAAACAAGACGCGTAATACGCGATCTCCTGACCGTCCTCCCGGCGGGCGGCCCGCGCAGCGCCTAAAGCGTGGCGTGTCAATCTTCTAGCTGCTTTCCCCGCTCAGCGCACGTTTCACTAAGCGTGCAGCACCTAGCAGTGAAGCGTTGGTGTGCTTCTGCGCATCCTCAACTCTTCGCAGGAAAGCATCAACAGAAAATACTTCTGAATACTTGCGACCGCTGGCGCGCACAAGGCCGAGTGCGAATTGCCCGCTCAGGCCAACGTTCGGAGTGCGGCAACGATGGATCGCTGACGTTCTTCGTAAAACTTCTCGAACGAATCAAACCCATATGACGTCATCACCGGAATCAGGTGACGCTTCCGGAACGCGGCATCTCGGGTCTTAAACCAATCTTCGAAGGGAGTGGCGTTCTTGGAGGTGTTCTCCGAGCTCGTTAGCAACTGAAGGTTCGCAAGCAGGTTGAATTTCGCAATGTACGACCGGATTCTGACGTCATCGTATCCGCGCTTCTTGAGGGCGCGGACCTGAAACTCAGATTGCGGAAAGATGTGGTCTTCGTGAAAGATCGCGTCCTTCCAATCTCGGTCCGGGTACAGCAGTGACAGTACTAGGTTTGTGTATCGTCCTTGGTAGCCATATTCAAGAATGCGTTGGATTTCAGCGTCGCTCAATCGGGCTTCGATTGCCAGCGACTTGTAAAGGGTATCTGCAGGGAAGGGGGTTGAGGTGCCGCATCCTGCGAGCAGTTCGCGCAATCGGCTCAACGTCGTATCGGATGATCCTCCAAACGCGTTCTTCAATGTGGAAAACACGAACCATTTGCGAATTTCGACTTGGGTTGCGGCGTCCTCGGCCTTCGACGACGTATCAAATACCGGGTTCTTCCGCTTTTTCAGGTAGTAGGCGATAGGCAGCAGGGCCAACGGAGCGACAACGTTCTTTGCGTTGAAGCCGAATCGCGAAATTAGCCGTACAGTGGTGGAGAGGGACTGCTTGATGCTATCCCAGTCATCCTCGATGATGCGGAGGTTACTCCGCGTGAAGTTCTTGACCTTGTATTGAATAGGCAGATTGGTGACCTTACCGTCTTCGGTCTTCTCACTGAGATAGAGGCACGCCTTCAGCACGAAGTCCTTGCCAAAAGTGTAGCCGGTACCAATCCTGTTGATCGAGTCAGTGAAGTCATTCATCTCACTGCGGGCATCGAGCGTCTCCCACTTCGCGGTGGCAGTGGCCAGTAACAAGTCAGAGTACTCGAGCGGTTGACCCGCCGAATTGGCGCGCACGAAGACTTGGAGAACCTTGTCGTAGTCTTGTGACTTTTCTTGGTAATAGTTTCCGACCAACGTTGTGTGGATTCGACTGTGCAGCCTGCCGATCAGCTTATTTGCATTCTCTCGCTGCTCGTCAGTCAGCCCCGCCAACCTCGGTCTCATCTCGGCCTTTGCGTCTTCCGCGTCTTCGAAATCTAAAATCTTCCCGACCAAGTACCATAGCTGTGGCGAATCTCCGTCCGATTCCGCATCCTCTCGAAAGGCGAAGCCGTAGGTCAGCTCTTCGGGATTGTCGTCGTTCGGGACCGGCGGTTTAAGAAGATTCAGATAGAGCTGCGTTTTTCGCCACCGGTAATAGAAGTAACGGTACGAGCCTTTCAAGCCGATGTAGAGCGATGTGATCCGCTGCTGCCCATCCAACACCAGGGTGATGTCCTTGGTGATGCCCGCCATGTTCGCCGCCGGGTTGTGTGGATCTTCTGAATCAAAGTCCCGGAGGAACTCGTACACGGGCCATTCGTCCTTGTTCTGCTGTTCGAGCCGCCAGTAGAGGAACGAACCGATTGGGAAATCAGACATCACCGAGTCGAAAAGCCGCTCGATCCGGTCGGTTCCCCAGACAAACTCCCGTTGAATGGCCGGCAGAAAGATGTCTCGGTTCACCTGCCTGATGATGTCGCTGACTCGAACCGGGATGTACTCCACGAACTCGTCTCCTTGTTGTCATTCGAGCGATGGGCTGGTAAGCGCAAAGAATGGATCGCCTAGGCCATCTCGACCGCCGCGATGCGGGCATGTTTCAGGGATAAGTCGGTACCGGGGCTGCTCGCTTGGCGAGACGGTTTGAGCATTGCCATCGAACTCCAACCAAGTGTAGAGCTCCTGGGTCGGGAACCACGGGGTCACGAGCCTGATGAGCGCGCCAACAGCAAGCGACGCCAGCGTGCCGTTTGTCCATACCACTTGTGGGTTGATTCCGGCATCGCCATAGCGGTTCTCCTCCTGCGCCAGGCGCTCGGGCGTGATGAAGCCGAGGCATTGAAGGCACGGCCCACCGGGGCGCGTCATGATCATCTGGCCTGAGACGGCAAATGCCCCCTCGGCGATCTTGGTAACTTCCATGCCGACGTCGATATATGGCAGCAGATATCGGCGCGCCGCACCTTCCAAATAATCGCGCTGCTGAAACCCGTCGAGGCAGCCGATAACCACGTGCGCATCCTGAATGAGGTGCGCTGCCTCCTGCCACTTCTTTTGCTCAGCGGCGACTTTGATCCATGGCCGGATGCCATGAATCGTGCGCTGGGCGATCAAAACCTTGGGTCGCGCCGCTTTGACGTCTTCTTGCGTCGCACCGATGAGCCGGTTCAAGTTGCTCGGGTCGATGCAATCCGGATCGAGCAGGCGAATCTCTCCGACACCCACGTGCGCAAGCTGTTGAGCAACATGAGAACCGCCACCACCAAGGCCGGCGATCACGACGCGCAGACGGGCGAGTCGATCCTCCGAGTCGGCTCCGAGGAAGCTCTGGCGACTGAAATCCCCCTGAGTACTCATACGTAGAAGTCAGTGCCGGGGCCCGAAGGTCCGCGTGCGACCTCGACCTTAGCCCCGATGGTGTCGAACTCGTCGATCGTCGAGATGCCTGTCCGGGACAGCCACACCCGACCCGCGGCGTCGGTGTGATTCAACACGAGCGCGCCGTGCGGCATGCTCTCGCGTACGCTAAAGAAGTCGGGTACGAAGCGGGCCTGCTCGCGAAGATCTGTCAGACTGAACCAGAGCTTGCCCGGATGGAAGTGCGCGTGCACATGGAACATGCCGACCGATTGCAGGAGGGCGACTTCTAAGGCCTTGCGCAAGGCCTCCTGCCCGATGAGCGCACCGACCGTGTCGTCTCGGATATAGTCCTCATCTGCCACCGGGTGGTAGCGCTCGGCCAGCAGCACGAGGTGTTCGCGCCCGGTCGTGGCGCGGACGGCGATGAAGCCAACCCGCTCGTGCGCGAATGCGTGTGGTCGCTCGAGGTCGCGACGAACGTGTGCCATGAAGTCGGCCGTCGCGCGAAACAGCGTCTTCATGCTGCGCGCCCGCGCGCGAGAGGCGCTAGGTGCGCCGCCAGGATCTCCATTGGGCTCTGATTGCTCGGCACATCGCGCCAGGAGAACGTGTGCCAGTTCCGCCCGAGCAGAAACGCGGTCTCGTTCCAGTTGAGGCCACAGCCGAGGTTCTCGGCGAGGTACAGTTTCGTGGGGTACGTCGGGTTGTTGTGATTCAGGCAGAGCACCGCGTCCATCATCTTCTCGACCCCAGTCACGTAAAAGCGCAGGTTGCCCAGGAAAATGAGCCGCCGCTGGCCCTCGATCAAGAAGCGCACCTCCCCTGCGCAGATATCGCGCAGCGGCCGCAGGTGCTCCTCCGGCATGAGCGTATCCTCGGTGGCCATTAGGAGGAGCCTCCTGTGCGCACGTGGCTCATGAAGCGCTCGCCCTCGTGGACCATGATCGTTGCCCCGTCGTCGAGGTCCTTCAGGCCCTGCGGAGTGATCTCGGCCAGCACCTTTGCCGCCGGTACGCCTACGGCCGCCTTGAGCTCGCTGACGATCCATGGGCCGGGACGGACTTCGTGCTTGACGCCGTCGACGACGATCGTGGCTTTGTCGGGATGAGCATCGTGGTCTCTTTTCTCAGGATTTTCAGTCATTTAAGTTCTCCTTGCGCCCGTGGTGCCAGTGAGGAAGGGATCCTAACGGGCAGGCTCTATTACCAACCCGTAAAATAAATATACGGGTAGTAACTATACGGGTCAAGAAACTTTACGGGTAGATGGCATGGCTGACGACAATGACGTGCGGTGGGGATTGAAGCAGCGGCTCGAGTTCATCGAGTGGCGCGTCTTCTGGGATGGGCGCGTGAATCGCCGTGACCTAGAGGAGCGCTTCAACATCTCCACGCCACAAGCCTCTGCGGACTTCGCCCGCTACCGAGCAGTCGCGAGTGAGAACATCACCTACGACGAGACCGAGAAGACGTACGTAACGGGGCCGGACTTTCGGCCGAAGTTTCTAGACCTTTCCCCGGAGAGCTACCTTCTGGCGCTCGAGGCTCTGACTGCCGGGGCAATCAAGAAGGACGACACCTGGTTCGACGGTTTGCCGCCAGTGGCGGGTCTGCCGAGGATCGCGCGCGGGCCGGAGGCCTTCGTGCTTCGTGCGATCCTGGAGGCGGTCCGCGGGCGCCACACCATCGAGATTCTGTACCAATCATTGACACGCATGGGCCTGCGCGTGATCTGTCCTCATGCGTTGGCACACGATGGACAGCGGTGGCACCTGCGAGCGCTTTCGCAGGAGCACGGAGAGTTTCGTGATTACGTACTGGGTCGAATCTTGTCGTTGTCTCCTCCGCCCCCTCCGTGTGACATGGATCCGCAGGACGACGTCGAGTGGAACACGTTCGGTACGCTGAAGCTCATCGCCCACCCGGGGCTCGACGAAAGTCAGCGGAAGACTATCGAGCACGATTTTCGAATCCAGAACGGGGAGCTGCGGATTCGGATGCGGCTTGCGCTCGTGTACTACTTTATACGGCGCAATAATCTGGATTTGCGCACGGCCGACATGCCGCCTGAGCGAGCGCAACTGTATCTGCAGAACTACGAGGAAATCACGGCCGCATGTGACGCTGCGAAGGCGGAGGGGCGCAATCGGGTTGCCGCGCGCCGGCAAAAATCATAAGAGCGTTGATCTCCCCGGCTTCGGCTCGGCAAGTTGCTAGATTCAGGATGAGACTATATTTCGGCAACGCTCCGCCCGAATGCAGTGGCTGATTCGTATGCGACAAAATCATGTAGGGACAGTACGCGGACGACGTGCACGCCGCCCGGAAATCTCCGCACATTTTTTGCGGGTCAGGAAGGGACTCTAATTTGTGCCTACAATGCGTACCGCAAGCTGGAGGCCGCCATTTTGCGTCTTCAGCATGAGGGACGCTTCCGGGCCGCGGGGCGGCGCGTTGGTCGGTGCGCCGCTCAAAGAGCGGTGGCCGGGAACGCAGCTGTCGGTGGAACCGCGCGTGGGGATGACGCCACCGTGGTTCATCAGCACATCCATCAGAAAGTCCACGAGCCCGTGGCGAGTCGGGCATTCATCGGAGGTGAGGCCGTCGAAAGCCGGCGGGGCGCCCGCCCTGAGGAGCTTCATCAGCCGAGTCCCTGCGCAGAGGCATACATCCACGCAAAGGCCTTCCGCCGGTCGAGCACCGCCCGCACGTAGCCTTGCGGCTGCCGGGCCGCCTCGGCGGTGAGAGCCACGGAGAGCTCATAGCCACACCAATCGGTGATGAAGCTCTTGAAGAGCTCGCAGATGCGCGCGTCCAGCGCGCGCCGCGCGCTCAGGTCGACGACCATGGCCGCACCCTCAGTGCGAGCGGGTCCTGCCGCGCGGGACGCCGGGGAGCTGGCTGAGCCAGTTGCTCTCGCCGCCGGTGAACAGTACCGGCACGCGGCGGGCGCGGGTCGGGGCGGCTACGGAAATCAACCTCAGCTCGAGGTTGAGCCGCAT
>Ga0335077_10001035_pt1 | contig 32424 bp, 29 predicted proteins | sample Lox_Sample_31_FD_207151 | JGI IMG/M metagenome (GOLD analysis project Ga0335077, IMG submission 207151) | Soil microbial communities from Loxahatchee National Wildlife Refuge, Florida, United States - Lox_Sample_3.1 | ecosystem: Environmental > Terrestrial > Soil > Wetlands | place: USA... | reverse complement strand
GCTGCTCAGCACCAAGGGATTGCGCGGTGTGGAAGGCGTCTACGACTTCGAACCCAACGGCGACGCCGTGCACGGATACAACGTCGTGCGCAACGACAAAGGCAAGATCGTCTTCCTGCAGCGCATCGACTTCCCCGCGCCGTGACGCCCGAGGCCGGCCGGCGCCCAGCCCGCTACTGGCGCCGGCGCGGATCGTCCGCCGGATCGACGAAAGTCGTTCCGGTCGGGCCCACCGCAGTGCACTCTGCGATCACGGGCTCGTCACGCGTCTCGGCGAAGTGATTCATCCCCGCCGGCTCGGTGTAGTGGCTTCCCGCCGGCAGCGCCTTGAGCAGCGCGTCATCGCGCGTGTCTCCATAAGCGAAGTACCATGTGCCCGAAAGCACGAAGCAGGAGCGCACGTCCGGATGCGAGTGGGGCGGGACCTTGGTGTTCGCCGGCAGATTGAACATCATTGTGTACAGGCCGCTCGTTTTGGCATCTCCGGCGATCACGAGCGTCTGCAGGCCCTGGCGCATGGCTGTGCCCTCGGTACGCGACGAGTTGCCCGGCCAGGGGATCTCGTCCGCGGGCACGCGGGCCGGCGAAAGCTCGCCGCCGGCCAGAGACGATCCAGCCGATAGCGACAAGCCCAGCGCGGCGATGCACGCAGCGAGCGCGCTCTCGATCCCGGTCTTCATGTCTGCCTCCTCCCGTTAACACCTACGTTGTCGAGCGTCCGCCCGATCGGGCCGTTCAGCCGTTCTCCGGGCACCGAGCGGCGCGGATCAGCACGGCGCTCGCCATTATAGTTCCGGCCCGTAGCACGCCGGTCCGCGTGCTGGGCGTCACGGGGCGCGGGGCAGCGATATGATGAGCGGGATCTGCGCCGGTGGCAGGCAGACCGTTTGTGTGCAGGCCTGCGACTGCACTGTGGCCCGGAGCACAGCCTTTCCGCCCACTGCGGCCGGATCCAGCTTGGCAACGATCCTCACTGTCCCCTCATACACGCTCAGGGTGTCGGGCGCGAACCGAGAATGCAGCGGCTTGCCCGGCGGGTAGCGCAACTCGGTAGGACGCACGCCTTCGAACTCGACGCGCGTCGGGATCAGAAAGTCGAAGGTCGCCGGGTTGGCGTTGACGTGAAAGCCTGGTTCGATGTCCAGCGTCACGACGATCCGCGTGCCGTCGCCCGCGATCCGTGCGCGCGCTCGCGCCTGCACGTGCGCGTCCTTGTGCTCGCGCGCGACCGAGAGCCCAGGCCGACCACTGCGTTCCGGGGGGCTCATTGCCTCCAATGCAGCCACCATGAGCGGGTGTTGCTCGGGTGGGCCCGGTGCGTGGCGTGCGATCCGCCGCGCCGCTTCGGCGTAGCGTTGGTCTCGCGTCGCCTGGTATTGCGCGCTCAGGAACGCGGTCGCGGCATCGATGCCGGAGGGATAGGCGTCGTTGCCGACATCGGCCATCGCGAGGAAAGGACGATCGTCCGCATCGGGCGCGCTGAGCACTCCGTCGCGACGAGGGTCGAAGCGCGAGAGCATGGCCTGGGCCAGCGCCCCGGCGCGGGCGAGCCAGACTTTGTCGCCGGTAGCTCGGTACAGCGACAGAAGACCTTGCCCCAGCAGAGCGTAGTCTTCGACATAGCCCTCGCCGCCGGCCTTTCCGTGAAAGATCTGCCGGCGGACGCGCTTTGCGCCCGGTTCCCATGCGAGCTTCCAAATACGGCGCGCCGCTCGTTGCGCGTCCCGGAGATCGTCGCGGTCGCCGAAGATCGTCGCGCTCGTGGCGAGCGCATCGATGGCTAACCCGTTCAACCCGACGAGAAGCTTCTCGTCGCGGGCAGGCTGCGGCCGTGCCTCGCGCAAGGCGAACAACCGGGAAAGCTGCGGTCGGAGCAGCGCGATCCGCTCTTCCACCGCGGCGCGATCGATGCCGGGCGCGACGCGTAGAGTGCCCGGAGCCGACGCCGGATCGAGCGACTGCGCATCATCCGCGTTCGGCGTGAGGCTGTACACCTCGAGGAATCGCGCGGCGTCGGCGCCCAGTGCGGTTTCGATCTGCGCACGAGTCCAGCGGTACGTCGCTCCTTCTTCGTTGTCCGTCTCGGCGTCCTGCGCGGTGTAGAAGCCGCCCTCCGGGGCCGTGAGGCACCGGCGCAGATAGCCGCGGGACTGTATCGCGATGCGCATGTACTGCGGCTCGCCGGTGAGCTTCCAGGCCCGCGCGTAGACGCTCAGCAGCTGGGCGTTGTCATACAGCATCTTCTCGAAGTGCGGAAGCGACCACGTGCGCTCGGTGCTGTAGCGGTGGAAGCCTCCTCCGAGCTGATCGTAGATTCCGCCGTAGGCCATGGCGTCCAGCGTGACGGTCAAGGCGCGCAGCGCCTGCGCGTCGTGCGCGTGCGCGTAGTCCTCGAGCAGGAAAGCGAGCGCCGGTGACTGCGGGAAGCGCGTGGTTTGGCGCGTGCCGGAAAAGCCGCCGTGCTCTGCATCGAAGCCCGAGAGCAGCGTCCGCCGCGTCTGCTCGCTCCACTGTTGCACGCTGCCCTGGCGCGCGGCGCCGGAGGCGGCATTGGCCTGGTAGCGGGCCAGCACTTGCGCCACTCCATGGGCTCGCTGGCGAGCGCGGTCCGGATGCTCGCTCCACTCCTCGTGGATAGCGGCGAGCACGGAGGCAAAGCCCGGCCGCCCGAATTCGTCGTCGGCCGGTGCGAAGTAGCCCCCGGCGTAGAACGGCTCCAGGTCGGGAGTGAGGAACAGGTTGTTGGGCCAGCCGCCCGCCCCGCCCGTGATGAGCTGCGTGGCAAGCATATATGCCGCGTCGATGTCCGGGCGCTGCTCCCGGTCCACCTTGATGTTGACGAACCATTCGTTCATCCGCTGCGCGATCTGCGGGTTGGAGAACAGCGTGCGCTCGGCGACGTGGCACCAGTAGCAGGTGCTGTAGCCGATCGACAAGAAGATCGGCCGGTTCTCGCGCTTCGCGCGCTCGAACGCCTCGGGCCCCCACGGGTACCAGTCCACGGGGTTGTGCGCATGCGCCAGCAGGTAGGGGCTGTCGGAGTCCACCAGCCGGTTGGCATAGACGCGGCTCTCGTCCGGGCCATCCGCCGGCGCGGGCGCCCCATGCAGCAAGCATGTGACGAGCACGCAGGCAAGCGCGCGCGATGTCCGGCGAGTGCGGCGGTGTCTCACGTGATCATGGTACACGTCCGACGCCCGGTCCTCTGCACTCGCTGCGCACCGGGGGATAATGGGCGGAGATCAACTCACCTTCGACGGAGGAACACATGGATCGGATCTCCGATGAGACTCGCAACCGGCTCGCCGCGGTCGGCACCGCCAGCATCACCACGTTGCTGTTCAAGCGCGGCCTGCGCAACACCTGGGTGCACGGGGTCGAGCGCGTGAGCGTGGCCGAGAGGAATCTCGTGGGAGAGGCGTTCACGCTGCGCAATATTCCCTCCCGCGAGGACCTGGACACGGTGAGCGTGTTCGAGAATCGCGAACACCCGCAGCGCAAAGCCTTCGACACGGTGCCGGCGGGATGCGTGCTCGTCATCGACTGCCGCGGAGACACCCGCGCGGCTTCGGGCGGCGGCATCCTCACCACGCGGCTGAAGGTGCGCGGCGCGGCCGGCCTGGTCTCCGACGGCGGCCTGCGCGACATCGCCGAGATTTCGGCCATGGACTTCCCGGTGTACTGCGCGGGAGCCGCGGCCCCGTTGAACCTCACGCGCCACCACGCAGCGGACATCAACGTCCCCATCGGATGCGGCGGCGTGCCCGTCTATCCTGGGGATCTGGTGGTCGGGGATGCGGACGGCGTGGTGATCATCCCGCGCCATCTGGCCGACGCCATCGCTGCCGAGGCCACGGAGATGGAACGGTTCGAGCGCTTCGCGCTGCAGCAGATCGAGCGCGGCCAGCCGCTGATCGGGACTTATCCGCCGACGCCGGAGATGCGGGCGCGCTACGCGGAGTGGACCGGGAAATAACCTCGGGAGGGGTGCGGCGAGGGCGGAGGCGGCCTAGACTTCGGCCAGCCGCTCTCCCCGACTTCGCAAGCGCGCCACCGCGTAGGAAACGGCCGCAGCGGTGACGAGCGGCATCAGGAACAACGCATCGCGCAACCCGCCTCCGCCTACACCTGTGTAGAACCGATCGAGCGGGATGTCACATTCGATCGCGTGGCACAACGCTTGGGTAAGGTCCACCAACCACAGCGACAGGAACGTCAAAGCGTAGGCCAGTGCGGGCGAAATGTAGATGCGCCGGAACGCCAGCAGCAAGCAGGCCATCGAGAAGGCGCTGTAGATGAACAGCTGCTCGCTCTCCGAGGTGATTTGCCAGCGAGCGAAGTAGAAGCTGACGGGCAGCGCCAGGATCCAGATCAGTTGCAGGCGGCTCGAAATCCGCCTGGCCCAGGCGTAATAGACCAGGATCGCAACCGAAAGCACCCCGGGCACCAGCACTGCCCAGCGCACTTCCGTGCGCGCGACATAGTCGGCCAGCTCGCGGTACCAGGGGCTGACGACCAATTCCTGCAGCATCTCGGGATGTTTTTCTGGTTTGGGAGATCGGTCGGGTGCCGATCTCCTCGGTCTCCAAGCGTCATCCTAGCGGGGTTCCGGCCGATTTGCCAGGGGTGCCGGGGGTTGACTGCCGCGGCGGAGTCAGGGCGCAAGCCGCTCGATTCGCCAGCCGCCCGCCCCCAGTCGGTATTGAACTCGATCATGCAGACGGCTCGGCCGTCCCTGCCAGAACTCGAGCAAGTCCGGCACGAGCCGATAGCCGCCCCAATGCGGCGGCCGGTTCGGATCATCACCATGGACCCGTGCCGCCTCGGCGAACCGCGACTCGATGGCCGTGCGGCTGGCGACGACCTCGCTCTGCGGCGAAGCCCAGGCGCCCAGGCGGCTGTCGACGGGCCGGCTGCGGTAGTACTCGTCCGACTCCTCGGCCGATACGCGTTCGATGTTCCCCTCCACGCGTACCTGGCGCTCCAGCTCGAGCCACAGGAACAGCAGGCTGGCCTGCGGGTTGATGCTCAGTTCCCGGCCCTTGCGGCTCTCGTAGTTGGTGAAGAAGACGAACCCGCGTTGATCGAAGCCCTTCAGCAATACGGTCCGGGCTGCAGGACGGCCGGCGCCGCTGACCGTGGCAAGCACCATTGCGTTCGGCTCCGGCAGCTCGGAGTGCAGCGCCTCGTCGAACCACTGCGCGAACTGGGCTAGCGGCTCGCGCGCGACCTCAGTCTCGTCGAGCGTCTCTTTGGCGTAGTCTCTGCGCAGTGCGGCTACATCGATGGCAGGCATGTGACTCGTCTTGGTACGGGTGTCCCGAGCCATTGTACTCAACAGGCCGGCCGGGAAGGCACGGCAGCGGCGCGGTACACTAGCGCTCCCCTTCCACATTCATCGTCCTGCCATGAAACGCTTGCTTGCGCTGCTCGCTGCCGCCGTCACCCTGGCCGCAACCGCTGTCCACGCCGCCGACCCGGAGAATCTGCTCTACCTCGATCTCAAGGACGGCCGCGTCGTGATCGAGATGCTCCCGCAGATCGCGCCCAAACACGTCGCCCGCATCAAGGAGCTCACGCGCAAGCACTTCTATGACGGGGTCGTATTTCACCGCGTCATCGACGGCTTCATGGCCCAGGGCGGCGACCCCACCGGCACGGGGGCCGGAGGCTCGGGAGTGAACATCCCCGCGGAGTTCTCCTCCGAGCCTTTCGTCCGCGGGACGGTCGGGATGGCGCGTGCGCGCGATCCCAACAGCGCCGATTCGCAGTTCTTCATCTGCTTCGCGCCCGCCCCGTTTCTCAACGGCAAGTACACGGTGTGGGGGCGGGTAATCGAGGGAATGGAGTACGTGGACCGGATCAAGAAGGGCGACCCCGAGCGCAACGGCGCGGTCGCCAACCCCGACAAGATCATCCGCATGCGTGTGGCCGCCGACGTCAAGCAGTAGACGAAGCGGCTGCGCCCCGAGAGCGCGGTGTCTCTTCGGTCCGGGACGAACGAGCTTCCGCGCGCACTACCTCGATCGGCGGAAGGCGGCAGGTGCGGCCGGCCCGCGGTGGCATTCTGACACCGGGCTTGCAGCCGATTCGCGGTACTCGTGAGCGATGCGCGGAACCCCGGCGGCCGAATCCGCTCTTACGAACGGACAGTGGGTTCGAACCATCGTCGCACGACCACAAACCCAACAGCCTAGGAGGAGGACATGAGCATTCAGATGTGGTCTTATCGCGGCGCCGTTCCCGTGGCGCTCGCCCTTTCACTTTGGACGGCCGGGTGCACCTCGATGCAGGCTGGGCGTCCGTTTGACTACGAGCGGTTCTCCTCCAGGGTCACCGCGGGCACCACCGATCTCGCGGAGGTCCGTGGCCTGCTCGGAGAGCCGTCGGGCAAGGGCTTGGTTGTGGAGGCCGACGGGACCCGCTACGACCAGTGGACCTACTTTTATGGCGACGTCAACATGACGAGCTCACAGAAGTCGCGCTTCAAGCTGCTGCAGATCCGCTTCGACGCGGCCGGCAAGGTTGCCAGCTACAACTGGTCCGGCGAATTGTCCGGCGAGCCTGCGGCGCCGAGCAAGTAATCGCGGACGGCCGCGCCAATCGACCGCACCGAGCCCGGTGCCGCGGCAAGCTCGGGGAGGGAACTGCGGAAGTTCCCGCCACACAAACGGGCCGCACGCTACAACTCAGTCCAGGCACGGGATCGCAACGGCGAAAGGCACGGGATGCCGGTAGCCGCGTCCTTTCGTTGCGCCGCACGCCAGTGGGTGGTGTTCGGGCTACGGGCGGCAGGCCTGGCGCTTGTGCTGCAGGCGAGCGCGCTGGCGCAGAGCGACACGCTCAGGGTCAGCGCGTTGCTGCAAGAGGGCAAACTGCTGCTGGAGGAAACCGACACGCTCGAGCCGGACACGCGCAGCCTCGCGGAGCAAGGTGCCGCGCTCGCGGCGGAGGAAAAGGCGCTGCGGGCGGAATCCCAAGCGCTCGACGCCGGGATCAAGGAGTTCAACGCAGCGCTGCAGAAGTACAACGAGGAAGCGAAAGCGCACCGCGACGCCTGCCCGACAGAGTCGCGGGACGCGGCCGTGGTGGAGTCGTGCAACGCGCAAGTCTCCGCTCTCCGAGCGCGCGGGGAGAAGCTCGAGGCCGAGCGCACCGACCTCATCGCGCGGAAAGACAGTCTCAACCAGCGTGTCGCCGCATTCAACGCCGGCTCCAAGGAGTACGCGACGCGCAAGCAGGAACACGATTCACGCCTCAGCCTGAACCAGCGCGACGTCCAGGAGTGGCTGGAGCGAGTGCGCGACTTCTTCCTATCCGACGACTTCAAGACCGCATCGAGCGGCGCTGGCAAGCCGGGCGCCTGCGACGACGCAAACGTCGGCTCCTTGAGTGGCCTGCCGCGCGCGCAGGCCATGCATCAAGCGCAGGCTTGTTTGCAGGCCCTGCAGGCGGGGGCACGCTGACAGGCACCTCACCCCTGCATGCACGCGTATGCTAACCGGCTCGGTTGGCTCATCGAGGCAACGCAGGCCGAGCGTACTCACTGCACGCCACGGCGCGCTCGGCGCAGCGCCCAGACATAGCAGCCCAGCGCCGCCGCATCGGTCGCGCACAAGAGCGCGATTACGTGCTCGGCCGGCGCGACGCGCAGCAGGAAGGCCACCACAGCGGGCGCCACGGCCTGCGCGACCCATTGCGGCCGTGCCAGCCAGCCTAGCAGGCTGCCGAGGCGCTCACGGCCGAAGAGCACCTCGGGTAGCACGCCTCGAACGATGGTGTACACCCCGTTGGCCACGCCGTAGACGACTACGAACGCAAGAGCCAGCCAGCTCATCCCGTGGACGCCGATCAGGATGACGAGCGCGGTCACCATCAGCACGAATGTGAGGCCGCCGACTGCCGCGAGCGAATAACGCCTGCCGACCGACATCTCGAGCAGTCGGCCGCCGACCTGCATCGGACCCACCAGGCTCAGCACGCTCACCGCCTGGTCGGCGGTGAGGCCTTTGAGCCGCATCAGCCCGACCAAGTGTGCCGACATGCTGGAGAACACGAAGGCGACCAGCGCGAAGCACGCCGCGATCCAGACTTTCCCGGGTGCGGGGCCGGATGCTGGGGGCATGCGCTGACGTGGCGCGTGTCCACCGGAAGCCGCCTCGCTTCGGAGCGCGATGCGCACCAGCGGCAGCACGATCACCAGGTGGAAGAAGGCGAACACCAGCAACGTGGCGCGCCAGCCGGCGCGGCTCTCGATCGCGTGGGACAGCGGCCAGAATACGGTGCTCGCAAACCCCGCGATAAGGGTCAGTCCCGTCACCGCCTGGCGGTAGCGCGTTCCGGCGACCGCACCCAGCGTAGCGAACCCCGCCTCGTACAGCGTCATCGACATCGCCGCGCCGGCGATGCACCAGCCGGCGAGCAGGACGATCAGGTTGGGGGCACACGCCAGGATCGCCAGCGCGCAGGCGGCTGCCACGGCACCCCAGCTCAGTACGTAGCGGCCGCCGCGTGTATCGATCGTCCTGCCCGCGACCGGGCTCAACAGCCCCGAGATCCCGAGCGCGAGCGAGAAGCCCGCGAATACCTCGACACTGCTCAGGCCGAGAGAGACCCGCATCGGTTCGGCCAGCACCGCGATCGAGTAGAACAGGGATCCCCAGGACAGAATCTGCGCGATGCCCAGCGCCGGTACGACGACGCGCAGTCGAGCCGAATGCGCCATCGTGGTTATCGCGGACCCGGACTTCTCATGCGTGACACGCGGCGGCGAGCCTGTGTCGGCGCCAGCCCTTCGGGGAATTGGGTGCGGGGGCGCTTCATCTCATCCGATCTGTCGTCGTTCGGTCCGGGGTATCCTGCTTCGCTATGTCTTGCGATCGCGGTCTGTGCACGGCTGCGCCGGGCCTCAGGCGCTGGAGGTGCAGGTGTCCAAGCCGCGCCCAACGCGACTATCTCACGTACGTTGTCGGCATGTCGACGGCCCGCGCAAGGGCCGGGATCTGCCCTTGACCGCGGCGCAAAAGGCTGTATGTTGTAGTCGGAAATCCGCGTGTCCCAGAGCGCGAGCCGACCAGGAGGCTGCATGAAACTCACCGCACAGCAGATCGAGCAGTTCGAACGAGACGGATATCTGTTTCTCCCCGCGCTCTTCACGCCCGAGGAGGTGAGGACGCTGTCGGACGCCGTGCCCGGACTGTTCGCCCAGCGCCGGCCGGAGAACGTGCGCGAAAAGGGCAGCGACGCAGTGCGCACCAGCTTCGCCACACACCTGTACAGCTACCCGTTCGCCAAGCTCGCCCGCCATCCGCGCCTGGTCGAGCCGGCGGTGCAGCTGTTCGGCGAGCCCGTGTACATGCACCAGTTCAAGCTGAACGGCAAGATGGCGTTCGACGGGGACATCTGGCAATGGCACCAGGACTTCGGCACGTGGCGCAACGACGACCTCATGCCGGAACCGCGCGCGATGAACGTCGCCATCTTTCTGGGCGAGGTCAACGAGTTCAACGGCCCGCTGATGTTCATCCCCGGCAGCCACCGGCTGGGCGTGCTCGACGCGCAGCGCGACGTGACCACCACGAGCTATCCGCTGTGGACCATCAATCACGACAGCATCCGCAAGCTCGTCGATCGCGGCGGCATCGTGGCGCCCAAGGGGCCGCCCGGTTCGATGATCATGTTCCACTCCTGTCTGGTGCACGCTTCCGGCTCCAACCTCTCGCCATGGGATCGGATCAACGTCTATCTCAGCTTGTGCGCGGTGTCGAACCAGATCCGCAGGTTCAGCCGGCCGGCGTACATCGCGCATCGCGATTTCACCCCGATCCAGTGCTTGCCCGACGACTGTCTGCTGAGGGACTACGACGTGGCGCTGCCGTGGAAGGATGGAACGCCGGAGTCTGCGTTGCGGCCAGCGCTTGCGGCGTAGCCGACCCATGTGGGTCCAGGCCGCGCTTGCGAGACGGCACAAGGGGTGAGCGATGAATCTCCATGCGAAGCTTCAGGAACGCGCCGCAGAAGGCCGGCCGCTCCGGATCGGGCTGATCGGTGCCGGCAAGTTCGGCGCGATGTATCTGGCCCAAGTGCCCAAGACGCCCGGCGTGCATCTCGCCGGGATCGCCGACCTCGCGCCGGCCAACGCGCGAACCAACCTCGAACGCGTAGGCTGGGCGCCAGAGCGCTTCGGCGCCTCGTCGCTCGACAGCGCGCTGCGTTCCGGCGCGACGCACGTCGGTGACGACTGGGAAGCCCTGATCGCACACCCCGAGATCGACATCGTCGTCGAGGCGACCGGCAATCCGATCGCTGCGGTCGAGCACGGGCTGGCCGCGTTCAGACACGGCAAGCACGTCGTCATGGTGACCGTCGAGGCCGACGCCTTTTGCGGGCCGTTGCTCGCGCGCCGCGCACGCGAAGCCGGCGTGGTCTATAGCCTCGCCTACGGCGACCAGCCGGCGCTGATCTGCGACCTCGTCGATTGGGCGCGGGCGGCCGGCTTCCATGTGGTCGCCGCGGGCCGCGGGCACAAGTGGCTGCCGCACTACGCGCAGTCGACACCAGAGACCGTTTGGGGCTACTACGGGCTCACGCCCGAGCAGGCGCGGCTCGGCGGCCTCAACCCGAAGATGTTCAACTCCTTCCTCGACGGCTCCAAGCCCGCAATCGAGACCACCGCCGTGTGCAATGCCACCGGGCTCACGCCCGCGCCCTATGGGTTGGCATACCCGGCGGCGAGCGTCGATGAGATTCCCACCGTGATGCGGCCGCGCGAGGAGGGCGGGCAGCTTCACCACAAGGGGCAGGTCGAAGTCGTGTCTTCGCTGGAGCCGGATGGGCGCCCCATTGCCTATGACATTCGCTTCGGCGTCTGGGTCGTGTTCGAAGGCGACACAGAGTACATCCGGCGTTGCTTCACGGAGTACGGCGTGCGCACCGATCCCTCCGGGCGGTACGCCTGCATGTACAAGCGTTGGCACCTGATCGGGCTCGAGCTGGGCATTTCCGTCGCTTCAGTCGGCGTGCGCGGCGAGCCGACAGGGTGCGCGACGGGTTACCGCGCCGACGCGGTGGCTACGGCAAAGCGCGACCTCAAAGCCGGCGAGCTGTTGGACGGGGAGGGCGGCTACACGGTGGTCGGCAAGCTCATGCCCGCCGAGCGTTCACTCGAGATCGGCGCGCTGCCGCTGGGACTCGCCCATGGAGTGAAGGTGTCGAGCCCCGTCGCGGCAGGCGAGCCGGTGCGCTGGGCGCACGTGGCGGTGGACGAGAACCTCACCGCCGTGCAGGTGCGCCGAGAGATGGAGCAGCTCTATCGCGCGGCAGCCGCGCTCGGAGCGGGCGATCGAAGCCGTGACGTGGTCGGAAGCTGAGGGTAACCGCGCAGGTTGCTGGCGCAGTAACGGAGACCGCAAGCGCGGTTGTTGCTCCGCCCGCCGCGGCGCGGCTGGCAACGCGGCTCCTGAGCGTGCGTCCTGGCGGGACTCGTCCGCGGTCGCCCGCACGGCAGCAACCACCATTAGCGGGAGGCGAAGCGCATCGCTCAAGACCCGCGACGACAGGGTCGGCCCGCGAGCGGCGCCGGCTCCTCGGGATAGCTCGTGCCTCGCGCGGGCCAGGCTGGCAAGGCTCGGACCGGCGCCGGCGTGCCTGCAGCTAGGCGGAGCGATGCGGATCAGCTTTGCGACCGGCGGAGTCGCACGACGAACACCCTCGTGTTCGACCAGGTGTCGTGCCATCCGACAGGGTCCCCGCCTAGAAACGAGAAGGGCTCGAACGGAACCAGGCGGGCGAGGCTTCGCCCGAGGATCTGGCGCGCGCTGGGAGTTCCGCCCGTCTCGGTGAGCACGCGCGTGCCGGTGATGAGCTTGGCGAGCGTGACGCCCCAGAGCGACTCCTGGACGAAGTAGTACAAAACGCTGAACGCCGAGGTCATGAGCTGGTTCGCGGCCCAGTCGTGGCCGCGCAGCGAGTCGGGATGTCCGGCAAGTCCCGCAGCGGCCTGGAGCACGGCGAACAGCAGACCTGCGAATACCGAGTCGAGCATCAGATTCGCCAGGCGACGTCCCCGGCCGGCCAACTGGACTCCCGCATCCACGTCCGCGACAAACGCGTCGGGCGGCGCGTAAGGGTTGAACGCGGCCGGGGCCGGGACAGCCGCTACGGCGGCTCGGGACGTCAAGAACGGATCCACCTCGGGGCTCCCTCTCTCGCGGCGGCGCTCTCTCGGCATGCCGCACGCATGGGGATCGTGCGCGCTCCCACTCCCGGAGAATATCCGCCGAAAGGCCTATGGAGGTGCGCCCCGCTGGCCCGCGCCTCGGGTCGGTCGCGCGGCGCAGCTTCGACAGGTGATTCCTGGCGCGGCTTGCCGCATAATTGCGCCCCTTCCAACCCTCAGGTGAGCCCGAGTCGGCGAATTCAGATGGCCCAGTACGTCTACACCATGATGCGGGTGGGCAAGGTCGTGCCCCCCAAGCGCGTGATCCTGCGTGATATCTCGCTGTCCTTCTTCCCTGGAGCCAAGATCGGCGTGCTGGGGCTCAACGGCTCGGGCAAGTCCACCTTGCTCAGGATCATGGCCGGGTTGGACAAGGACATCGAGGGCGAAGCCGTGCCCATGCCCGGCATCAAGATCGGTTTCCTGCCGCAGGAGCCGCAGCTCGAGCCCGGCAAGACCGTGCGTGCGACCGTGGAGGAGGGGCTGGGCGAGATCGTCGAGGCGAAGCGCAAGCTCGACGAGATCTACGCCGCCTACGCCGAGCCCGACGCGGACTTCGACCGGCTCGCGACCGAGCAGGCCAAATACGAAGCGGTCTTGGCTGCGGGCGGCGACAACGTCGAGCATCAGCTCGAGATTGCCGCCGATGCGCTGCGGTTGCCGCCCTGGGACGCCGATGTCGCGCACCTATCGGGTGGCGAGAAGCGGCGCGTAGCGCTGTGCCGCCTGCTGCTGTCCAAGCCCGACATGCTGCTGCTCGACGAGCCCACGAATCACCTCGATGCCGAGAGCGTGGAGTGGCTGGAGCAGTTCCTGAAGAAATTCCCGGGCACGGTCGTGGCGGTCACGCATGACCGCTACTTCCTCGACAACGCGGCACAGTGGATCCTGGAGCTGGACCGCGGTCACGGCATTCCCTGGGAGGGCAACTACAGCTCCTGGCTGGAGCAGAAAGAAGAGCGGCTCAAGCAGGAACAGGCGGCCGAGTCCGCCCGGCAGAAGTCGATCATGAAGGAGCTGGAGTGGGTGCGCCAGAACCCCAAAGGCCGGCAGGCCAAGAGCAAGGCCCGCTTGGCCCGGTTCGAGGAGCTGTCCTCGTACGATTACCAGAAGCGCAACGAGACGCAGGAGATCTTCATCCCGGTGGCGGATCGGCTGGGCAACGAGGTCGTCGAGTTCAAGAACGTCTCGAAGGGCTTCGGCGACAACCTGCTGATCGACAAGCTGAGCTTCAAGGTGCCCCCGGGTGCAATCGTCGGGATCATCGGCCCCAACGGCGCCGGCAAGACGACGCTGTTTCGGATGATCATGGGCAAGGAGAAACCCGACGGCGGCGAGGTCGTGATCGGTCCGACCGTGAAGCTCGCGCATGTGGACCAGTCGCGCGAGGCGCTGCGTGGCGACAAGAACGTGTGGGAAGAGATCTCGGGCGGTCAGGACATTCTCACCGTCGGCAAGTTCCAGATGCCCTCCCGCGCTTACATCGGCCGCTTCAACTTCAAAGGCGCGGACCAGCAGAAGCCGGTGGGCCAGCTCTCCGGCGGCGAGCGCGGGCGCTTGCACCTGGCGAAGACGCTGCTCGGCGGCGCGAACGTGTTGCTGCTCGACGAGCCGTCCAACGACCTCGACGTGGAGACGCTGCGCGCCCTGGAAGACGCTCTGCTGGAATTCGCCGGAAGCATCCTCGTCATCTCGCACGACCGCTGGTTCCTCGACCGCATCGCCACGCACATGCTGGCGTTCGAGGGGGATTCGCGCGTCGTCTTCTTCGACGGCAACTACCACGAGTACGAAGCGGACAAGGTCAGGCGGCTGGGCGAGGAGGCGGCCAAGCCGAAGCGCATCCGGTTCAAGCCGCTGAAAAGCTAAGCGCGGGCGCCCGCCCGATCGTCAACATGCCGGGGTGATGTGATGCAGTTGGCGTGAGCATACGCGCCCCGGGTGCTTCGGCGCTTGCTTGCGGCCCGCACTCGAGGTCAGTCGGTCAGCGCGCCAGCGTGACGACGATCAGGCCCAGCGTCAGCAGCGCGACTCCCCCCAGCTCCAGCCGTGTCAGGCGCTCGCGGAACAGGCGGCGCGAGAGGCCGTAGCTGAACAGCAGCTCGAGGAGCCCGAGTGTGCGCACGTGCGCCACGGGCTCGATCGCCATGGCGGTGAACCAGCCGGCCGAGGCCGCCGCACCCATGAACCCGGCGAACAGCGACGCCCGCCAGGCGCGCAGCACGCGAGCTACGACATCGGCATGGCGGAGCAGCAGCCACCCGCCCAGCAGTAGCGTCTGCAGCGTCTGTGCGGCGACAAGCGTATAGGCGGCAGCCAGCGGAAACGGCGCCCCGTGCAGGGCCAGCGCCGCGCCGCGGTACCCCACCGCGGACAGCGCGAAGCACGTGCCCGAGGCAAGCCCGAGCAGTGCGGGTCGCGAGGTCCAACCCACCAGCAGCGTACGAATCGGCCGCTGCCGATCCGCCGGCGCGAGCAGGAGCACCCCCAACGTCCCGAGCGCGATTGCGGCCGCGGTCACCGGCGTAACACGATCGCCGAGGAACACGAAGCCGAACGCCGCCACCTGAATGATCTCGCTCTTCGAATACGCGACGCCCAAGGTGAAGTTGCGCTCGGCCATCACGCGGAGCAGCAAGGCGGTGCCCCCGATCTGGCTCACACCTCCGAGCGACACCCAGGCGGCGAATGGGTAATTCGGCTCGGGCAGCGCGAAAGAGCCGAATGCACTGACGGCGGCCAGCCACAGGATTGCGAACGGCAGCCCGTAGAGGAAGCGGACCAGCGTGGCGCCGAGCGTCCCGAGCGCCGACGTGAGATGCCGCTGGGCGGCGTTGCGCAGCGTCTGTGCGCCCGCCGCCGAAACGGTGATCGGAATCCAGAGCCAGCCGGCAGGCGCGACCACTCGCGGGCCGGCTGTCTCAGCCGCGACCCACGAACGGCATCTTCGTGGCCATGATGGTCAGGAATTGCACGTTGGTCTCCAGCGGCAGGTTCGCCATGTGCAACACCGCGTCAGCGACGTGGTTCACATCCATCAACGGCTCCACCTTGATCGAGCCGTCGGCCTGCGGCACGCCCTTGGCCATGCGCGCCGCCATTTCGGTGAGTGCATTGCCGATGTCGATCTGTCCGCACGCGATGTCGTACTTTCTGCCGTCCAGCGAGGTCGACTTGGTCAGCCCGGTGATGGCGTGCTTGGTGGAGGTGTAGGGCGCCGAGTTGGGCCGCGGCGCATGGGCGGAGATCGAGCCGTTGTTGATGATGCGCCCGCCTCTGGGGTCCTGGCTCTTCATGATCTTGAAGGCTTCCTGCGTGCACAGGAACGGGCCGGTGAGATTGATGTCCACCACCGACTTCCACTGCTCGAAGGTGAGATCCTCGAGCGGCACGCCGGGAGCGCCCGTGCCGGCGTTGTTGAACAGGACGTCCAAACGCCCGAATTTCTCCTTCACCTTCGCGAACAGTGCGCGCACCGACTCCGGATTGCTCACGTCCGTGGGAACCGGCAGCGCTCGCTCGCCCGCTCCGGATTCCGCAGCGGTTTGCTCCAGCGCATCCTTCCGGCGCCCCGCGAGCGCGACGCGGTAGCCGTCCCGCAAGAGGGCGAGGGCGCTAGCCTTGCCGATGCCGCTACCTGCGCCAGTGACGATGGCGACTTTGTTGTGCGTGCCCATGCGTGCAGTCTCCTCGGATGATGGTTGAACGAGAGCAGGCATGGTACCGCAGGCGCCGCCGGCTTGCGGGGTTCGCTTTCGAGGACGAGCGCCGGGCTGTGGAGTGACTGGTGCGTTGCTCCGAATCCTTCCGAGCGGCTCGCGGGTGCGCGACCGCACGCCGGCTCCGGTACAACCGAGGCGTCCGGCGGCACAGGTGAAGCGAGTTGCGCCCGCCGTGGTCGGCCTGTGCATCGTCCTGCTGGCCGGGGACTGTGGCCGGCTTTCATGCAGACGAGTGGTCGAGTGGCTGAACGAGGAGCCCGTCGTGTACAGGCTGAACCTGCCGGAGGACTTCGGTCTCCAGCAGCCCAGCGGCCGGTTGGCGTCGGCGAGAAAGGGCAATACGCTCGACAGCGCCTCGATCCCGCTCGTGTTCCGGGACACGATCGGTTTGCCGTTCGAGTGCGACTGGCGCAGGCGCTCTTCGGTGTGCGCCTGCTATTCCCATGTCATTACGCATCCGTGCCGCGACATCCCTCGGATGTTCTACCGGGCCAGCCTGGCCGAGGGGGCGGCGAGGTCGATGCCGACCGATCTCGGCCCCGGGGGCTCGAGCGCCGGGTCGAGGCGCTCCTCAACACACCGGGCCCGCACCCGTTCGTGTTCGGGACTACGCGGAAGCTCTCACGACCCTGTCTGGTGTGATCTCGGCGATGCTGCGCGCTCCGATCAGGGTCATGGTGCGGACCATCTCCTCGGAGAGGATGCGGATCACCTCCGCGACGCCCGTTGCGCCCGCAGCAGCTAGCCCATACAGGGCCGCGCGTCCCAGCAGCACGGCCTTGGCGCCCAATGCGAGCGCCTTGACGACCTCGCTGCCCCGGCGAAACCCGCTGTCGACCAGCACCGGCACCCGGTCCTTGACGGCCGCGATGATCTCCGGCAGCACGTCGATCGTGGCCTGGGCCGCGTCGAGCTGACGCCCTCCGTGGTTGGAAACGATGATGGCGTCTACGCCGTGATCGATCGCACGCCGCGCATCCTCTGGATCGAGCACGCCTTTGAGCAGCACGGGCCGCGACCAATGGCGACGGACCCAGTCGAGGCTCGCCCAGTCGAGCGTCCGGTCCATCGCCCGGCTGAGCAGAGCGGCGTGCGTTTGCGCCGATGCCGGGCCGGCTTGTGGATCGCTCAGGTTGGCGAAGGTCGGCGTCCCGCCGCGTAGGAGCCCGAACAGCCAGCGCGGATGGAGCGCAGCGTCGCAGATCAGCTTCGGCGTGTACCGGAGCGGGAGGCGGAAGCCGTTGCGCAGGTCCCGCTCGCGATGCCCGCTCACGGGCACATCCACGGTCACGAGCAATGCCGCGAATCCCGCGTCCGATGCGCGCCGCATCATGCGCTCTGCGAGGTCGCGGGCCCCCATGACGTAGAGCTGATACCAGTTCACACCGCCGGCCTCGACGGGAATGCGCTCCAGGCGAGCGTTGGACGCGGTGGACATCGCGAAGGGGATATTCGCCTTACCGGCCGCCCGAGCCAGCGCGACGTCGCCGTCCGGCCAGATCAGCCCGTTGAGGCCGGTGGGCGCGATGGCGAGCGGCAGCGCGAAACGATGCCCGAGCAACTCGACGGAGGTGTCTACAGTCGCGGTGTTACGCAACACCGACGGGCGCAGATGCCATGCCTCGAGCGCCTGGCGGTTTCGCCGGAGGCAACTCTCGTCCTCGGCCGCACCTTCCAGGTAGTCGAACACCACGCGCGGCAGTCGCTGCCGCGCTCGTATCCGAAAATCGTCGATGTTGATCGCCTCGCTCATGCGCCTGCCGTGGTGCGCCGGCAAGCATGCGGTCAGCGAGCGGGACGGTCAAGGTTCGGCCCTGTGCGCCGCTTGCGATGGGGGGTCTCGCAACGCACGGTCGAAGGGGAGTTTGCGGATCAGACGGCCCGGAACCCGGACCCGATTGGGCGCAGCGCGAACCCATGCACGCCGCATAGAACTGAGATCCCGCCGCCGGTGCGGCGCGGATGAGTCTGGCTAAGCCGCGTGCTCCAAACTGCGCAGTGCGGAGGCCTGCACGACCCGGTCACGGCCCTGCCGCTTCGCCTGATACAGGGACCGGTCTGCCGCGAGCAACAAGTCTTCCGGCGTGATCCCACGGTCCGGCACGGCGGTGGCCAGCCCGATGCTCACGGTGATGGCGGGTGCTGCGGCCCGCCCCGGACGCTCGATGGGCAGCTCCTTGATCGCCCGGCGCACCAGCTCGGCACGCTCGCGGGCTTGTTGGCGGTCGACCGCACCGGCGAGCACGACGAACTCTTCTCCCCCGTACCGGGCCACCAGATCGGAAGCGCGGACGAAGCAGCCGCGTAGCGCATCCGCCACCGCGCGCAGACAACGGTCGCCTGCGAGGTGTCCGTACGTGTCGTTGAAGCGCTTGAAGTGATCGATGTCGATCATCATCAGCGACAGCGGAGAGTGCTCGCGCCGTGCACGGTTCCACTCGCGCTCCACCTGCGTGTTGAAGTGGCGCCGGTTGTACAAGCCGGTGAGGCCATCCAGCAATGCGAGGTCCTCGAGCATGCGGTTGGTCTTCTCCAGCGCGCGGCGCTTCCGGGCGAGCCGCTGCTCGGCTTGCACGCGCTCGGTCACATCCGACAGCGTGCCTACGATATGAGTGATCTGCCCGTTGCGATCGACGATCGGCGCAAAGCTCAGCTCGTTCCAGAACATCGAGCCGTCCTTGCGATAGTTGCGGACGGTGGCGACCCCGCTCTTGCCGGCGTTGACTGCATCCCGCAGGACTTGCCAGCCCGGTTCACGCGTGTCGCCGCGTTGCAGCAGCCGGCAACTGCGACCCAGCACCTCGTCGGCGCGGTACCCGGTCAACCGCTCGAATGCCGGGTTCACGTACACGAAGGGCATTTCCGGTATGCGTGCGTCGGCGATAGCCAGACCGTCGTTCGATGCGGCCACGGCCTGACGCAGCAAACTGAGATTTACATCTACTTTCACCTGGATCCTCAGGAAATGAGCTGAAGTCCTTGATAGCCTGAGTTTCGGACAAATTCCGCTCGACTTTAGGCTGGATTTCAAAATTTCTTGACGTGACGCAGGTCTTGTGCTACCGAGCCCGCTTTCTCCCATTGAATTAGCGAGATACGAGAGGCCGCCGGATCGCGCCGCAGCAGCGAAGACGAGGCTCCCCGACCTCCAAGAGGGCATTTCGGGGATCAAGACGGGACCGGCCGGGCCGCCCCGCTGGGCTTTTCTGTGGCAGCGCAGCGCGACCGATTGGGAGTTCTCGGCTGGCGGGACCGTGAGGAGCAGGGAGCGGGTGCCGCAGGCCCGGGCCGCAGCGGCGTTGGCGTTGTTCGCGTGACGCGCCTGAGGATAGACTGGACCCGCAAGCTGCGACCTCAACGCACCCTTCCGATTCACGCTCGACGATCGACCTGCGGGAGAAGCCGATGTCCTACTCTGCTTACAAGACGCTGACTCTGAACCACGTGGAGCCCGGCATCCTGGAGATCCTGATGGGACAGGAAGGCAAGCTCAGCGTGGCGGACGCGGATACGCACCGTGAACTGGCGCAGATCTGGCGCGATGTCGACGCCGATCCGGATACGTCGGTCGCGATCATTCGCGGCATCGGCAAAGGGTTCTCCGGCGGCGGCAGCCTGGATCTCGTGCAAACGATGGCGCAGGACTTCGACACCCGCGCGCGCGTGTGGCGCGAGGCGCGCGACCTCGTCTACAACCTCATCAACTGCTCCAAGATCGTGGTCTCGGCGATGCATGGGCCGGCGGTGGGCGCAGGCTTGGTCACGGGGCTGCTCGCGGACATCTCGATCGCTGCGCGCGATGCGCGCATCATCGACGGGCACACGCGCCTGGGCGTGGCCGCGGGCGACCATGCGGCCATCGTGTGGCCCCTCCTCTGTGGCATGGCCAAGGCGAAGTACTACCTGCTGCTGTGCGACGAAGTGAGCGGTGAGGAGGCAGAGCGCATTGGCCTGGTGTCGCTGTGCGTGGAGCAGAGCAAGCTTGCCGACAAGGCGCTCGAGGTGGCGCGGAGGCTGGCACATGGCTCGCAGACGGCGTTACGCTGGACCAAGTACAGCCTGAACAACTGGCTGCGCATGGCCGGACCGAGCTTCGACACCTCGCTCGCATTGGAGATGCTCGGTTTTTCGGGTCCCGACGTGCGCGAGGGCATCGCGTCGTTGCGGGCGAAGCGCGCGCCCCAGTTCGGCACCGGATGCCCGTTCTGATCCCCCGCGCTGCCGCTGATGCTTCGCAACGAGCAGTTGACGATAATGCCGGTTGTCTAACCGACGCTTGCGTGGTGCCTAACCACCCCGTCACGCTTCGCGTGCCACCCCTCCTCCCACGAGGAGGGGTCGGCCGAAGGCCGGGGGTGGTGTGGCTCGTGTTCGGCAATTTCGCGAGGCTCAATAGGAGCCGGTGAAGATGTTCGCAAAACACGGCAGGGTCGTGACCAAGCGGGAAGCGGGACCGGCCAAGTCTCGCTCGGATCAGCCGCGTGCGGGGCGTTTGTCTAGTCGCTCAGGCAATCGGCTTTGGCAACGACTCGCCGTGGGCGACCAGGCTCCGCTGACGATCAGCGGTCCCGCCGATGCCGGCGAGCGCGATGCGGAACGAGCGGCGGACAAGGCGATGACCTCGACGAGCATCGATACCTATGCTTCGTCCGCAGGCCCTGGAAAGGAGCCGGACACACCGAGCGCCGGGGGAGCGCCTCTACCCCACGCCATGCGCTCTTTCTTCGGAGAGCGATTCGGCTATGACTTCAGCGGCGTTCGACTGCATACGGACGCGGACGCAGCCGATGCCGCCCAATCGGTCGATGCCCGCGCGTTCACGGTCGGCTCCGACATCGTGTTCAACCGCGGCGAGTACTCGCCCGAGAGCGGTGAGGGGCGCCGACTGCTCGCGCACGAACTGGCCCACGTCGCGCAGCATCCCCCCACCTCGATTGTCCATCGCCAGCCGATCACCAAGACTCCTGTGGATGTGGACACTACCGCGGGCGAAGTCGAGGATCTGGTCGACAGGAACCGAGATCACAAGGCGGCGCTGGAAAAGCTCGATCCGCTCGATATGCGCGATCTCCTTGCCGTCGTCGTGAAGCTTCAGGACGACGCTTCCGCAAAAGGCAGCGCCGCCTATGGGGACCTCTTGCGTTTGCTCCAGACGGCGCCCAACAAGCCGACCGAGAACGTGAAGGTGCCGCGCGTGCTCGCCGCCTTCGACGCGGCGCCGACGAGCAAGCTGCGCAATCCGGAGCCCGGTGTTGCCGGCACCACGCCCACCGTCTCGGGCTACCGAAAACGGCCCGACACCTCCACCACCATCGCCCGACCAGGAGACTGGGGAGAGGATCCGGCAGACAACACATGGATCTCGCATCCCGATGGGATCCGCACTTACTGGGGCACGACTGTTGCGAAGGACAGGCGCTCCTCGGCGTGGCTGGCCGACAATCCCGGAAACGCCGACTACAAGAAGTCGATCACGAAGCGGGCGATCGGATCGTTCCGCTGGGGAAGGGGCGTACACGATTTCGCCATCTACTTCAGCGAAGCCGACGCTGCAGCCGATCTACAGGAGCGCGTCGCGACGTTCTCGAAGAGCACGATGATCGATTATCTGAAGACGCACGATGCCACGGATCCCAATCGCTACCTCAAGAACATGCAAAGGGCGGTGCCCGAGCTCAACGGGAGCGATCCTACGACGCTCTGGACCGGCGACGACGCCAAGTGGGCCAGATTGATCGAGGGTTTCAAGTCCGCCGAAGGCTGGGTGGTGGCCACGACGGTAACCAAGGCGAACGTGAGTACGATCTCGACGGATCCAAAGGACGCTGCGCTCGTTGCCTATTACAAGACGCTGGTCGGGGCACCTTGACCGACGCCCGCATCCGGACGCTGCCGCCTACGCATCGCCGCGGGCGCGATGCGATTCAAGCGCCGGTGCCCACAAAGCCCGAACATGCCTGCTCGAATGCGTATTCGAACTCGACGCCGAACATTGCCTTCTCGCGCACGTCGCGCAGGCGTCGGCCTGCGCCGTGCCATCGTGGCAATCCCGGTGATCTCGCTCGTTTGGGGATCGCTCGGCGCGCCGATGCTCGCTGCGGCAGAGGGCGACAGCGGCCTCTACAGCGAGGATCAGGCATTGCGCGGGCAACGCCTGTACGAGCAATACTGCACATCGTGTCACGGCCCGAGGCTCGAGGGCAGCCCGGGCGCGCCGCTGGCCGGAGCCACGTTCCTGAGCCGGTGGGCGGACGGCCAGCACACGCTGGACGATTTGTTCTACATCATCCGCACGCTGATGCCGTACAACGAGCCGGGGAAGCTCGCGAAGCAGCAGTACGCCGACATCCTGGCCTACGTGCTGAAGGTGAACGGCTATACTGCGGGCAGCGCGGAGCTGCCGCCCAGCACAGCAGTGCTCAAGACGGTAACTCTGCAGCCGCGATAGCGCTGTGCCGCCGAGGCGCAAAGGGGGGAGGATGAGAATCGCATGCATGGGCGTCGCCGTATGGGGCCTGCTGGCGTTCACGTGCTCCCACGCGCAGCACGGACCTACCCAGCAGGAGCTCAACGACGCGCAGTACTCCACGGAGTGGCTGCTTCCCAACCACGACTATGCGGGCGTGCGCTTCGTGGACCTGAAGCAGATCACACCCGCCAACGCCGCCTCGCTTCGCCCGGTGTGCGTGTTCCAGGGAGCGGATCTCAACCGCGCTCTGACCAACCCCGTGGTGTACCGAGGCGTGATGTATCTCACCACGACGTATTCGACCATCGCGCTCAACCCGGCCACGTGCCGGGTCAAGTGGCGACATCAGTGGCAGGCGAAAGCGAAGGAAGGGAACTCCTCGATCAAGAATCGCGGCGTCGCCTTGAAGGACGGCAAGGTGGTGCGCGGGACTCAGGACGGATACCTGATCGCGCTCGACGCCGAAACCGGCCAGCTGCTATGGGAGGTCCAGGCGGCCCGATCCGACAAGTTCGAGGCGCTGAGCATCGCGCCGCTCGCCTTCGAGGATCTCGTGATCATCGGACCGTCCGGGTCCGAATACGGCATCAAAGGCTGGATCGGCGCCTTTCGCCTCGTGGACGGCCAGCCGGTGTGGCGCTTCAACACGGTTCCCGACGAGGGCGAGCCCGGAGCCGAGAGCTGGGGCTCGACGCAGGCCCGGCTGCGTGGTGGCGGCGGGATCTGGACCACGCCCTCGCTGGACGTCGCGACCGGTCTGCTCTACATCGCGGTCGGAAACCCAGCGCCGGATTTCCTGGCCAGCGGGCGCCCCGGAGCGAATCTCTACACGAACTCCATGGTCGTGCTCGAGGCGCGCACCGGGAAGCTCATGCGGCATCTCCAGGCGGTCCCCGCCGATACCCACGATTGGGACATGCCCGTGACGAGCCCGCTGTTCACGGCAGGTATTGCGGGACGGGATCGGCAAGTCGTGGTGCTCGCCGCGAAGGACGGCCTGTTGCGGCTGGTCGATCGGCACACCCACGACCAGATCTACTCCGTCGCCGTCGCGCAGAGGTCGAATGCAGATCTCGAGCCCACGGAAGAAGGCGTGCACACCTGTCCTGGGGTGGCAGGCGGCGTGGAGTGGAGCGTTCCGGCGTACAGTCCGAAGCTGGACCTGCTCGTCGTGCCCGCGGTCAACTGGTGTGGAACTTTCAAGAAAGACAGCGAAGCGCGCTTCATCGCGGGTCAGCAGTACTTCGGCGGTTCGTTCACTTGGGACCCGCCGGAAAAATCCAGCGGCTGGCTCACTGCACTGCAAGCGTCCACGGGCGAAGTGAAATGGAGATATCAGTCGCCGCGGCCGATGCTCGCCTCCGTGACCGCGACGTCGGGGGACATGCTGTTCACCGGCGAGCTGGCTGGGGAGTTCCTGGCGATCGACGCGCGCAACGGGAATGTCGTGTATCGATTCAACAACGGCGGTGCGATCGTGGGCGGCGTGATCACGTACGCGGTGGAGGGAAAGCAGTATGTCGCCGTCGTATCCGGAATGGCTGCCGCCTTCTGGCAGGCCCAGCCCGGCGCAACCACGCTAACGGTCTTCGCATTGCCCTGACCGCGCCCTTCACGAAGCTCGAGCGCGAAGTCGCAGTCCGACCCGGGTAGAAGTTCGCGGGTCAGAAGCCTGTCTCGGTGTGAGACTCAGCGAAGTCGGCGACGCCATCAACGGGCGCCGACAGCCTTGCGCGCCACTCGGTCTCATGGGCCGGATCGCCTCTCTCGGAGGGCCCTGGCAAGGGCTCTCGGCAAGCCTTCAGTTCATAGACGTTCTGCCGAAGAGTCCCTAGGCGACTCGGTGCCTGATCCCCAGGGTGCGCGTTCGGACTGCGCCCCGGCACAAGAGCGCAATGTTCCCACCCGATGGCATCGACCGAAGACCTGACGAAGATGCGCGAGGCGAACCCGACAAGCTTTCGGACGAAAGCGCTGGCGTCGCTAGCGACGGTCCTCGGGATGCTGTTGGTCCCGGCGGCCTATCAGATGCTCGAGACTTATGGCCCGTCGAGCCGGGTCGTGTTCTACGAGTACCTGCCTCTTCCAGGGGCCGCGGACTACCTGCTGGCTGCCGGCCTCGGCGCATGGCTTGCTGCACGGGCCTATCGCAGATTCAGCTCACACGCACGCTATTCCACCGCGAGGCTGATTGCAGGATGCTTGCTTGGCAGCGGTATCGGCCTGGCGCTGGTCGCGGTCAGCATGCTGGGGTCAGCGCCTTCGCACTGGATGAACGCGCGGGTTCTCCTGGTCATTGTCGGCGTCGTTCCGGTCGTGGCAGGGTGGTGCGGAGGAATCGTTCTGTTCCAGTCTACCGAGCCCGACGCGCGCGATCCGCGCTTCCCATGGCTGCGCCCGAGCGCCGCGGTTTTCGTGATCGTGTGGCTGCTGATCCCGCAGTTCCGAGCCTTCCCGGACGAGGGGACCGTGGCCGAACGCGAAGCATGGGCTCGGAAACACGTGCGCCAGTATGCATCCCTGGAGCGCACGGTGGAGCAAGTTCCGCTCGTTGCGGAGAACGTAGGCCACGTCATCCGAATCGCGCCGACCGCCCATGACAAGCACACGGCCGCCCAGGACATGAACGGGGTCGCGATGAACTTCACGCTCGAGGTGGTCGGCGAAAAGGGAAGTGGCATCTTGCACGCGCACTGCACGGTCGACGGAGACACTGTCTTCGACTGGCAGCCCGCTACTTGGTCGTTCAACGGAAAGACGACCGAGATCACGACCGTCCCCAATCTACTCCGCGTGGGGCGCTAGCACGCCGGACGCCGCAACCGCAGGGCGATGTCGTAGAAGCGCGAAGCTGCAGGCGCGCCGATCCGGATGGAGCGGATCGGCCCCTGCGGGCCATTTGGCCTCTCGAACTCGACGCGCGAAAGCCGTCATCTCGAGCGCAATGACAAGTCGGTGGCATCTGGAAAAGGGCTGGAATCCACCGCAGCACGCGCACGCAATTGCGCCTGCAGCGCACCGGCCTCGGCGGACTCGAGCCGGTTCGCCGCTCTCCAAGAGAGGGGAAGCCCGTCCCGTCCTGATCCTGATTGCCCGCGATAGCCGCGGCGACCGCGGCATCCCGTCCGCATAGGTCGAGGCGTGCAGAGCGTGACGTGGGATCCGGTACGTGGGTGGCCAGCCACTCCAGCGGCCGGAACGGATGTTTCCCACGGATCTGCCGGCGAACTATCATGATGAGCTTCCGATCACGGTTCGACCGCAAAGAGAGGGCAGAATGGCACTCAGTCACGTTGGCGTCGCGATCCATAGACCGAGCGCCGCGACGATCTTGCAGACGATCGCCCAGGCGGAGGCAGCGGGCGTGCCCAGGGTGTGGCTTACCACCGGCGCAGGTCCCGACGCATTGACGGTGTTCGCTGCCGCGGCGGCCAGCACCCGAACTGTGAGGATGGGCACAGCGATCGTCCCGACCTTTCCCCGGCATCCCCTGGTGGTGGCGCAGCAGGCCGCCGACATCGCGCAATTGGCCCCGGGGCGCTTCGTGCTCGGCCTCGGTCCCAGTCACGCCGCCATCATGGAGGGCCGCTACGGCATTCCCTACCGGCAGCCGCTCGGCAATCTGCGGGAGTTCGTGGCGGTGGTGAAGCGCCTCCTCAGCGGCGGCCAGGCCGACTTCGAAGGCAAGCACTTCAAGGTGCATGCGAAGCTCAACTACGGCGCGCAGGTCCCCGTCATCATCTCGGCGTTGCGCGAGAGTTCCTTCGAACTCGCTGGGGAGATCGCCGACGGCGCCGTGACCTGGCTCTGCCCCGCTTCCTATCTGCGCGCCGCGGCTCTCCCAGCGCTGGAACGAGGCGCCGCGCAACAGGGTAGAGCCCGACCCAAGCTCATCGCCCATGCCTTCCTCGCGCTCACCAGCGATCCGGCAGCGTTGCAGCAAGGTGTCGACGAATTCCTTGGGCACTACCCGCGCCTCACCAACTATCAGGAGATGTTCGCGGCCGCCGGCTACCCCGAGGCGCGGCAAGGCGCTTGGTCGACCGGCATGGTCGAGGCCGTCGTCCTGCACGGGACGGAGGATGAATGCCGCGAGAAGCTAGAAAGCTTCATGCGCACTTCGGGTTGCGAGGAAATCATCCTATCCATCATGCTCGTCGGCCCCGATCGCGATGCGGTGTTGGGACGAGCCCTGCAATGGGTCGGTGCGCTGAGCTGAGCTGATCCGGCGTCGCGACCGATGCGTTGCGGATCGCGGATCTCGGCACGCAATCCGTACGCGCTCAAGCCGACGTGAGCGCTGTCGAGCCGGCGGTCGCATCCCGTTCGGCGCCGCTCTCCGTGGCGCGTAGAGCCGTCAAGGCGGTGTCCGGAGCCCATCTCAATGGTCCGGCGGGAGCGGCGCGCGCTGGCTCTCCCGCGCGGACCGTCTCCCTCGCCTCAATCCGGAAACGGACCGGGGACATGCGCCCAGCGGTGCGGAGGCGAGCGGGAAGCCGGGAATAATCAACGTATATGTTGACATTCAATCTATAGTTTGATATTAAATGCACATGATGAGTATCGGCACGCAACTGCACGTCGTCGGCGATCCGGAGCCGAGCCCCGAGGCGGCCGAGAGCCGGCTGGATGCCGTCTTCTTCGCCCTCTCGGACCCCGTCCGCCGCAGCATCCTCGAGCGGCTCGACGGCCAGGCACTGCTCGTCTCCGAGCTCGCCGCGCCGTTCGACATCTCGCTCCAGGCCGTCTCGCGGCACATCCAGGTGCTGGTGCGCGCCGGACTCATCCAACAGGAGCGCAGCGGCCGCATCAGCAGATGCAGCCTGGACGCTGGCCCGCTGTTCGATGCGGCCGTCTGGATGAACCGCTACAGCAAGTACTGGCAGCAGCAGTTCGACATGCTCGCCGCGACACTGGCGGAAATCGACGCGCGGCCCGCGGAACAAGCCGCCTCAGGATCGGCACGGAAGCGGACGGGCAAACGCGCGCCGCGCCGGAAATGACATGAACGACACAGGCGAGAAAGCCATGACCGACCATCAGATCGTGACGCACGACGAATGGATCTCCGCCCGCCGCCGCTTCCTCGCCAAGGAGAAGGAGTTCACGCGGCTACGCGATGAGCTCAGCCGGGAGCGCCGCGAGCTACCCTGGGAGCGAGTCGAGAAGGAGTATGTCTTCGAAGGCGAGAACGGCAAGGAAACGCTCGCGGACCTCTTCGGCAAGCGCAGTCAGCTCATCGTCTACCACTTCATGTACGCCCCGGACTGGGACATCGGCTGCCGCAGCTGTTCCTTCTGGGCCGACAACTTCAACGGCATCATCGCGCACCTCAACCAGCGGGACGTCTCGATGGTTGCGGTCTCTCGCGCGCCGCTGCAGAAGCTTCAGGACCAAGCCCGAAGGTTGGGGTGGACGTTCCAGTGGGTCTCCTCCTTCGACAACGACTTCAACTTCGACTACAAAGTCTCGTTCTCACCCGAGATGCTCGCCCGCAGCGAAGCGCTGTACAACTTCGGGACGGAGAAGAGGAACAGCGGCGAGCTTCCGGGCGTCAGCGTGTTCTTCAAGGACGGTGGCGAGATCTTTCACACCTATTCCGCGTACTCGCGCGGCGTCGACATTCTCAACACGGCATATCACTACCTGGACATCGCGCCGAAGGGACGCGACGAAGACGCGTTGTCGTACCCGATGGCCTGGGTGAGACACCGCATCGCCTACGAAAGCTGATCATTGGAGGACAGACCGATGAAATACGCAGATGTAAACGGAAAGCTCGCGGACTACCGACGGCAGATCGCCGCGATCCGCGACAAGATGAGAGAGACGCTCGCCACCGCCGAGCCGCAGGAGGTGAGGGACTACGAGTTCACGAACATCGAAGGCCCGGTGCGCCTGTCCGAGCTCTTCGGCGATCACGAGGATCTCATCGTCATCCACAACATGGGCGTCTCCTGCTCCTACTGCACCCTGTGGGCGGACGGCTACAACGGCATCCATCCACACGTGGTCACTCGCGCAGGCTTCGTCGTGTCGAGCCCCGACCGGCCCGCCGTGCAGAGGAAATTCGCCGAGAGCCGCGGGTGGAGCTTCCCGATGGTGAGTCACGCGGACTCGACCTTTGCGGCGGATATGGGTTACGTTTCCGCGAAAGGCGGATGGATGCCCGGCGTGTCCGTGTTCAAGCGTGAGGGCGGAAGCATCGTGCGGGTCTCCGACACAGGCTTTAACCCCGGCGACGACTTCTGCACGCTCTGGCACTTCTTCGACCTGTTGCCGGGCGGCGTGGGCGAGTGGCCGGTCACCCCGAAGAAGCCATCCTGCTGCGCGTGACTGAGAGAATACGCCATGTGTCCCGCTTGCATTGGATCCACCCTGCTCCTGCTGAGTGGTGCCGGCTCGGCAGGAGGGCTTGCGCTAATCGCCACCCGAGCGCTGCGCCCCAGACCCTCAGCCACGCACGCGGAGGACTCGGACGATCCGAGCCGGCAGGCCGATCTTGAACTGCGGGCAGACGAAACCGGCGCCCGCGATAGTACGGTTCGCCTGCCTGTGGACGATCCGGCCTGACCAGGCGCCGCGACGTACAACGTGAGGGCAACGAGTTAGGCCCTTTGGCGCAGCGCGGTCGACGGGGTACAGGTCAGCGGCGACCAGGGGCAGGTACAGTTCAGCGAGGCCGCTGCACTTCGCTCACTGCTGCCTGGCCGCCATTGCGACGCAGTCGCGGCGCGCTACAACAGCTGCGCCGCGCCTTTCCCCTGCTGGATCGCCGGAACGTAGCGCTCCAGCTCGGCGTTCACTGCAGGATCGGTGAGGTCGATGGTTTGGCGCCGCTCGGCTGAGAGATAGCTCGCCATCACGAGCCGCTCGGTCTCGAGCCCGTACTCCCACGACAGCATCGCGTCTTTCCCAACGGAAAACGAGCGCAGCATGTCCGCGTTCTCGTCCGTATAGCCGTACAGGTCGGCCTCGTTGTACTGCACGGCGAGCAACCCGCGGCTGGCGGTGGCTTTCTCGAGCGCGCTCTCCTGGTCCGCGATGGCCTGCGCGGCGACGTCGCCGATGAAGACGTTGAGCGGCGAGACCAGTGTGTTGACCTCGAACGCGTAGCCTGGTCCCATGCCGTCCATGAACAGACGCAGCCCCTGCTTCTCGAACATCCAGGAATCGGTGAACTGCGATTTGACGCGCTGCCCGGTCTCCGGATTGCGATAGGTGATCATGCCGGTGGCAAAGTCCTCGGCAGGGGTCTTGCCGTAGTCGACGCCGCGCTCTGCCAGCAGCTTCGCGCGCCATTTCGGCTGACCCCATTTGAGCAGGCCCAAGTCGGCAGTGACCGAGAGCGGCTGCAAGAACAGCGGATCCTTGTCCGGAGGAGTCAATACGTGACGGCCCACGGCGATGCTGTGGCAGCCCATGTCCAGCAGCACGCCGCCACCCTGCCGGGTCGGATCCCAGAACCAAGCTTCATGCGGCCCGCCGTGCTCTTCGGCCGAGCGCGTGAGCGCGAGCGGCCCCATCGAGCGCGCGACCGGCTGGAGCTGCTTGCGTTGGCTTTGGATCGCCTTCATGAAGATCTGGTTCTCGTAGTAGGCGGTGAGCAGCCGCGCGCCCCGCGCCAGCTCCAGCAGGCGCCTCGCCTCCTGCATGTTGCGCGCAAGCGGCTTCTCCACGATCACACCGCGCAGCTTCGCGCCGGCATCGACCGCGGCCGCGATCTGTTCCATCACCTCCACGCGCGCGTAGTTGGGTGCGTAGATGGCGATGGCATCGACGTGCTGCGCCAGCTCGGCGACGGAGTCGTAGATCCGTGCCTCGCCCAGATCATGATCGCGGCAGAACCCCGCCAGCGACTCCGCTCCGCGCCGCCTGAGGATGCCGGCGATCTCGAGCCCACGTACCTGGTCGATGGCGACCGCCTGGAAGCGCGCGACGAAGCCGGCGCCGATGAACCCGAGTTTCATGTTGCTCTCCTCCGATAATGCGTTCCCAGTCGCCCTGGTGCGTGCCTACTCGGTGCCGCGCGATGCAAGTGCCGCCGTGCTCCGCAAGTGGGCCAGCTCATCGCGGCGCCGGCACAGGAGGCAGGACGGGCTCCAGCGCCAGGCCGATCGCGAGCAGCCGGCGATCGCTCCCGGCCGGTCCGTCCAACTCCAAGCCGAGCGGCAGGCCGGCAGCCGTCGTGCCCATAGGCAGGCTGAGCCCCGGAATCCCCGCGTTGCTTCCCGGGTCGGTGTTGGCGATGAACGTGAAGAAGGTCGGCACCTTCTTGCCGTTGAGCAGCAGCTCGTAGGAGTCTTCCAGGGGCATGGCCGGCAGCGGCGTAGTGGGGAACACCAGTGCGTCGATCCGGTATTTCGCGAACGCGTCGGCGTACAGCCGCTGCAGCTTGGGCCGGCCTTCCTCGATCGCTTGGCGGTACACCGCCTCGGGGATCGCCTTGTCGCCCAGGATGAACGTATCGAACACGCCTTTGACATCGGGGCTCGCGATCTGGGCGGCGACTGCGCGCACCGTGAGCCCGGTGTTGTACCGCGTCAGATACGCGGCCAGATCGACGTTGCCTTCGTACAGCGCGACCGGGAAGCTCACGGCGCCGTTCGCTTCCGCCAACCCGGGGATCTCGACGTCGACGAGCTGCACGCCGGCTGCGCGCAGCGCCGCGAGCGCGGCGTCCATCACCTGTGCGACTTCCGGGCTGAGGTTCTGATAGAACGGCACCTGCGCCACGCCCAGCCGGATCGCACTCAAGCGCGCGGCCGCCACCGAGGAGCTGTCTCCGGTGATGACCTGGTCGAGCAGCAACAGGTCGGCCACGGTGCGCGCCATCGGGCCGGCGGTGTCGCGAGTATGCGAGATGGGTGTGATGCCCGCGCCGGGATAACGCCCCACCGTGGGCCGCAGGCCGGCGATGCCGTTGAGCGCCGCCGGGATGCGCACCGATCCGCCGGTGTCGCTGCCGAGCCCCGCCGGCGCCATGCGCGCAGCGATGGCTGCCGCGGTGCCGCCGCTCGACCCGCCGGCGAAGCGGTGCTTGTCGTAGGGCGTAACCGCCGCGCCGAACGCGGCGTTGTTGCTCGTGATGCCGAATGCGAGCTCGTGCATGTTGGTCTTTCCGACCACGATGGCACCCGCCTCGATCAGTGCCTGCGCGACCGGCGCGCTCTCGTTGGGGACGAAGTTGCGCAGTGCCGGCGTGCCCGCGGTGTTGGGCAGACCCGCGACGTGGATGTTGTCTTTGATCACGATGGGCACACCGTGCAGCGGTGGGAGCGCGATGCCCTGCGAGCGTGCTTGATCCGCCGCGGCTGCGGCCTGCAACGCGCCTTCCCGATTGACGGTGATGAAGGCATGCAGATCCTGTCCGGCGTCGATCCTTGCGAGCAGCGCAGCGACCAGGTCTGCGCTGTTGATCTTGCCCTCCCGGATCAGCCGGGCTGCCTCGCTGGCAGAGAGCGTGGCGTAATCGGTGCTCTGTGCAGCGAGGTGCAAAGGCCAGAGTACAAGGGCAGCGACCGACGCAAACCGGGCCGCGCGTGAAAGACGACGAACCATGAGGTCTCCTCCCTGCGAATTATTCTTGTCAGGCCGAACCGCATCGGGTCCGCCGGCCCCTCGGCCTCGCGGTCGCTGAGCGGCCTTGCGCCGCATACTGTACACCCAGGCCGCGCTTGCCGAGAGCAGCGCCACTGGCCACGTGCCTCTGCGCAGCTACTGCGGTGCGTCGCTCACGTCGGGGTTGAGCACCCCGAAGCGCGCGGGGATATGCGCATAGAACAAGCGCACCCCGGCCTGCCGCACCAGGTCGAGCAGGCGCTTGGCCTCGTCGTCCGTCACGATGAATTCGACCTCGACGGTAAGGCTGCCGGCAAGCTCGAAGAAGTGCTCTTCGTGCAGCACGTGGTGGCGGCCGAACCCGGCCATCGCGCGGAAGGCCGAGCCGCCGCGGATCCCCATCTTGTTCGCCTGCTCGAGCAGCCACTCCCAAAGCAGGATGTGGTGATGGCGTT